>CDZQ01000995.1_pt1 | contig 97809 bp, 76 predicted proteins | sample 554831 | NCBI WGS metagenome assembly CDZQ01 (sample SAMEA3182112, study PRJEB8094) | gut metagenome | biome: human; feature: gut; material: Stool; isolation source: human stools | place: Canada | collected 2013-05-06 | reverse complement strand
GAGCCGTCGACGCGCTCGCCGCGCCTGGCCTTCGGCGCCGTCACGAACCTGTGCGACGCCACCTCGGCGCTCACCGTCGAGGGCGACCTGCCCAGCTCCCTGGCGATCTCCCTGCACGACGCCCTGCGCTCCAGCATCCTCTGGACCGTGTCCCGCTCGTGCCTGGTGAGCCTTCCGTAGGCCCTCGGGACCGCCTTCTCGGAACCCTTCTTCCTCTTTCCGGACATGCCGTCCTCCGATCTCCCGGGGCCGGCCGATCCGGCCCTCAGGGTATCGGGTTCCCACATTCATCCGTACATGTGCGGATGAATGTGGGAAGTGTTCGGATGAAGTCGATAATCAAGGCGGCGATTCGCGCACAGGCGCTAGGGTGATGTATCGGCCGTGGAAGCGCGTTCATGCGTATACTGGGATGCATTGTTTGTGTTTGAGAGGAGGTATCGATGGCTGACGATCAGATTAAGCTCACGTCTATGACGGCCGCGAGCGGTTGAGCCGCTAAGTTGGCCCCCGGAGCCCTCGCCCAGGTCCTGGGCGATTTACCCAATGTGCATAACGACAACTTGCTCGTGGGGTTCGATACCTCTGACGATGCGAGCGTCTTCCGCGTAGGGGAGAACCTGGGGCTTGTGCAGTCCATCGACTTCTTCCCGCCGATGGTCGACGACCCGTTTCTGTTTGGCCAGATTGCCGCGGCCAACTCGCTGTCGGACATCTACGCCATGGGCGGGCGGCCGAGCCATGCCATGAACCTACTCTGCATACCCAGTTGTCTGGGCATCGAGGTTGCCGGTCAGATTCTGGCGGGCGGCGCCGACAAATGCGTCGAGGCGGGTTGCTCCATCGCGGGCGGCCATACCATCAACGACGACGAGCCCAAGTACGGCCTGTCCGTGAGCGGCTTTGTCGCGCTCGACCGCATGCTCGCCAACAGCGGCGCACGCGTGGGCGATGTTCTGCTGCTGACCAAGGCGATCGGCTCGGGCATCATCACTACGGCAATTAAGGGCGAGCTCATCGAACAGGATGACGCCAGTCCGATGTTCGACTCGATGCGCACCCTCAACGAGGCGCCGATTCGTCTGGCCGAGGGGCTCGAACTTCACGGCTGCACCGACATTACGGGCTTTGGCCTGATCGGGCACGCGTGCGAGATGGCCGAGGGCTCGGGCGTGCAGATTGAGCTTGCGTCGGGAGTGGTGCCGCTCTTTGACCAAGTGCTCGACATGGCACGCCTTGGCATTATCCCCGCGGGCTCCTACCGCAACCAGGACTTCTTTGGCCCGCGTGTAGCTGCCGGCGAGGACCTGGAGCCGGGCATGCTCGACGCGCTATACGATCCGCAGACGTCTGGTGGTTTGCTCATCGCGGCGCCTGCTGCCGATACGGATGAGCTTGCGCGTCGCCTGCATGCCGAGGGGCGCATCGCGGCCGTTGTCGGGCGCGTGTGCGAGGCGGAGCCGGGCGGTCCTGCCGTCCGCGTTGTTCGCTAGCCCGCACGTTTATGTAACTGTTTGCCGTTCTCTAGAACGGTTCTTTCGAAAGGAATTTGCTATGTCTACCAAGATTGAAGTCAATGCCATGGGCGATGCCTGCCCGCTGCCCGTCGTCAAGACGCTCAAAGCCCTGAAACAGCTTAATGGCGAGGGCGCCGTCGTGACTGCGGTCGATAACGAGACCGCCGTCAAGAACATCTCCAAGATGGCGCAGGAGAAGGGCTGCACGGCCTCGGTCGAGAAGATCTCGGACGCCGAGTGGCACGTGACTGTCGTGACCGCCGGTGCCGTGGCCGTTGCGGACCCCGAGCAGGACGGTGTTGCTTTTTGCGACGCCAGCGCCGGCAAGGGCAAACTCGTCATTTCCGTCTACACCGATTGCATGGGCCGTGGCGACGACGAGTTGGGCCACAAGCTCATGAAGGCGTTTATCTTTGCCGTGACGCAGCAGGAGGAGCTGCCCGCGACTATGCTGTTCTACAACGGCGGCGCCAAGCTCACCGTCGAGGGCTCGCCGGTGCTCGATGACCTGAAGGGCCTGGCCGAGCAGGGTGTCGAGATTCTCACCTGCGGTACCTGCCTCGACCACTATGGCATTAAAGACCAGCTTGCGGTGGGCGAGGTCACCAACATGTACGTGATCGTGGAGAAGATGGAGCAGGCCGTGCGCGTCGTGCGCCCGTAGCGTATTGGTTGGAGTTGCCATGAGGGAGAAGCGCCCGGCGCTTGTCATCACGTTTCCCACCACGGCGGCCGCCATGGGCTGCGAGTCCCTGTGTATCGAGCGCGGCCTTCCCGGGCGAACGATTCCCGTGCCCGGGGAGGTCGCCGCTGGCTGCGGTCTGGCGTGGAAAGCCCTGCCTGCAGATGAGGAGCTGCTACGCGGCGAGCTTGCCGCGGCAGGCGTTCCCACCGAGGGCTTTACCGTGATCGATATGTGGGAGGTCGTGCGGTGATCTACCTGGATAACGCGGCGACGACCATGCACAAGCCGCAGACGGTCATCGGCGCCGTGACGCAGGCGATGTGTTCGCTCGGCAATGCCGGGCGCGGCGCCACGTCAGGTGCCCTCGATGCCGCGCGTACGATTCATGGTTGCCGCGCCAAGCTTGCGCGCTTGCTGGGCTGCCCGCGTGCTGACCATGTTTGTTTTACGCCCAACTCCACCGCGGCGCTCAACACCGTCATCAATGGCGTGGTGCGTCCCGGCGACCGTGTGGTCACGACGGTGCTCGAGCATAACTCCGTGCTGCGTCCGCTCAACCGCCTGGCGACGGAACAGGGTGTGACGGTTGAGCATGCGGGCTGCGATGCGAGCGGCGTGCTCGACTACGACGAGCTCGAGCGGTTGGTCACGCCCGGTACGCGTGCTGTGGTGGTGACGCACGCCTCCAATGTGACCGGCAACGCGGTCGACATTGCGCGCGTGGCGGCCATGGCCCATGCGGCCGGTGCGCTGGTGATCGTCGACGCCTCGCAGTCTGCCGGTACGGCGAAGATTGACATGGATGCCATGGGGCTCGATGTTGTGTGCTTTACCGGCCACAAAGGGCTCATGGGACCTCAAGGCACCGGCGGGCTGGCCGTGGCGGAGGGCGTTGACGTGGCTCCGTGGGCCATGGGCGGCACGGGCGTGCACAGCTTCGATGCGCTGCAGCCGCTTGAGTGGCCCACGCGACTTGAGGCGGGCACGCTCAACGGTCACGGCATCGCGGGACTTTCTGCCGGCCTCGACTTTATCGAGGCACAAGGCGGGGTCGAGGCGATTGCGGCGCGTGAGCGTGCGCTCGCTGATCGCTTCCTTGCCGGTGTGCGCGAGATTCCGGGTATTAAGCTCTACGGCGCCTTTGACCAGCTAACGCGCTCGGCGATCGTGTCGCTCAACGTGGGCGATATCGACTCTGCCGAGATCTCGGACGCGCTTATGCAAGGGTGGGGGATTGCGACGCGCCCCGGTGCCCATTGCGCTCCGCTCATGCACCGCGCGCTCGGGACCGAGCGCCAGGGTATCGTTCGCTTCTCGTTTGGGTATTTCAACACGGCCGAGGAAGTCGACACCGCGGTTGACGCTTTGCGCGATTTAGCCTACTAGAGCGTATATACTTGCGGGACGGGTGTTTTTGCCCGTCCCGTTTTTGTTTCGACCCGAAAGGTGTGCCTATGGCCTCATCCGCCCCGCGCGGCCTGCGCTCCGACCATGTCGTTACCGTCGGCATTGCGCTGTTCTCGATGCTCTTTGGCGCTGGTAACCTCATCATTCCGCCGTTGCTGGCACTTCAGGCCGGCACAGCCACGCCGCTTGCCATGATCGGCTTTTTGATTGCCGCTATCGGTCTGCCCGTTATGGGCTTTATCGCCGTCGCGCTCGCCGGAACGGCGCGCGAGCTTGCCGGCCGCGTGCATCCTAAGTTTGGCGAATTCTTCGTTGCGGCGGTCTACCTGGCCATCGGTCCGTGCCTGGCCATTCCGCGTACAAGCTCTACAGCGTTCGAAATGCTGGTGCCGCTGCTGCCCGAGGGCGTTTCGCTCGGCGCAGCACGTCTGGTGTTTGCCATCGGGTTCTTCGTCGTCGCGTTTGTGCTCACGCTGCGCCCAGGTGTCATCACGCGCGTGCTCGGCCGCATTACGGGCCCCGCGCTCATTGCGCTCATCGTGCTGGTCGTGGGTGCTGCCGTGATCTCGCCGCTGGGACCGGCTGCCGCGCCTCAGGCTCCCTACGATGCAGGCGCCGCCGTGCAGGGCTTTCTGACTGGCTATCAGACCATGGACCTGCTCGCGTCGCTCGCCTTCGGCATCATCATCGCCGAGACCATCCACGAGTTGGGTGTTACCGATGACAAGCGCGTGGCCTTCGAGATTTCGCGTTCCGGTGTGATCGCCGGCGTGCTTATGGCCATCATCTACTGCGGCTTGGGCCTTGCCGGTATGCAGCTCGGCACCGTAATGCCCGATGCCACCAACGGCGCTGCCATCCTTGCTCGCTCTGCCTCCATGCACTTTGGCCTTGCCGGCACGGTCGTGGTCTTCGCCATTTTCTTCCTTGCCTGCATGAATGTTTGCATTGGCCTTATCAGCTGCTGCTCGCGTTACTTCTGCGAGACGTATGTGGTCGAAGGGGGAGCGGAGGCTTCCGAGGAGGTCATGCGCCGTCCCTTTGCGGTTCTCGCCTTTGTGTTCGCAGCGTTTTCGTGCGTGCTTTCCAACGTGGGCCTCGACGTGATCCTCATGTTCTCGGTGCCCATGCTCAACGCCTTGTACCCCGTTGCCATTGTGCTGGTACTGATGGGTCTGGTGCATGGTTTTTGCGACGCGCATCCGCAGGTGTGGGTCTGGGTCGGCGGCGTGGTTGCTGTGCAGAGTGTGATCACCTCGGTCCGCGATGCGTTCTTTGCGGGCGCGTGGCTGCCATTCGATGCACTGCCGCTGGCGGACATTGGAGCCGCGTGGGCGCCGGTTGCCGTGGTGGCATTTGTGATCGGTCTGCTCCATAGTCGTTTTGTTGCACATTCGAGGAGCTAAGGCATCAATGCTTGCACAGGCGGGGAGTCTCCCCTATAATTTCCTTCGCTTTGGGACACGCAAGGTTTAGACCTTAGCTGCTCAACACCTTCGGGACGTGGCGCAGTTTGGTAGCGCGCCTGCTTTGGGAGCAGGATGTCGCAGGTTCAAATCCTGTCGTCCCGACCATATCTTGCGGGCGTAGTTCAATGGTAGAACCCCAGCCTTCCAAGCTGATGACGCGGGTTCGATTCCCGTCGCCCGCTCCATAAGATAGATGAACGGCTCTGGTTCCTTTTAGGAATCAGAGCCGTTTTCGTAAGTGTACGGGTGTCGGGAATCGATGCCGCCCCACGCCCCACCTAAGTTGCGGTGAAATACGGACTGTTTTTCGGCTTTTATGGCCTATGTAGTCCGTATTTCACCGCAACTATTTGTAAGGTTGGATTTTGATGCCGTTGGGAGGGTCGTAGCGACCGTCTACCGAGAGTGGAAATATTTTTTGAAGCCTTGACCTGCGACGTCAAGCTTTTGGTCAGCTTTTGGCAAGGCCTGCGGACGGAAGCATGCGATAGCGTAATGGTATTCTCTCCGCCGTGATGGTTATGGGGTTGGCCATGCTCGATAAAGGCAAACATTTTCCGCAGTCATATGCAAGGATGCTATTCTCGGCCCTTGGAATTCATCAAGATGGACAGCTGCTTATAACAATTGATCCTTGGGAAGAACGCCGTGCGCGCGAGCTTATGCAGGAAGAGCTCATGCTTCGTCTTTACAACCACGTGTATGCGGATCCGGTCTATTGGAATAATCTTGGGGTTGAAGATCGCATCTTTCAGCTGACATCCGCTATTGCGGTCGTTGAACCGGATGCTGTGTTTTGCGGATCGACGGCAGCGCTGCTCTATGGCATCGGCTCGGCTTATTCGCTTCTGGATAAAGTGCAAGTGCTGCTGCCACGGTCTACAAGGCGTGATACGTATGAGTTCGTTGAATATAAGCGCTGGCGGGCGGGCGAAGTGTGGCGGCTCGGTCTGTTTACGCTGACGGATCCGTATCGAACGGTTGTTGATATCGCCCGAACGAGCGCCTTTCGCTATGCGCTGGGCTATGTCGATGGCTTGGCCCGTGAGTACGATGTCGAACGTGAAGAGCTGCGAGCATATGCGCAGGCAAATTGCCGAGGGTTGCATGGCATCGCGCGTGCTTTTGACGTTTTTGAGCATATGGACGGCAGGTCAGACAATGGTGGCGAGTCCGAGGCGAGAGCAGCGATGATTCTCGCTGGGGTTGCCGCGCCTGAGCTTCAAGTTGAGATAACGCGACCGGGAAACGCTGGTTATTATCTAGCAGATTATGGCTGGCAGATGCCAGACGGCTCATGGACGCTGGCAGAGCTGCATGGGCTGGGTAAGTTTGAAGACGAAGCTCAAGATGATCCAGAGCAAGCGGCGGCAAAAACCTATCGAGCGGCCCTCATGCGCGACGCGAACCTTCGTGCCATGGGCCACAACGTCATTCACTTCAAACTTTCGGACACCTACGACGTAGAATCGTTCGGTGCCATGATGCGCGGTTACGGCATTCCGACAACAAAACCCTACGCCGACTCCCGATAGCGAAATCGTTCGCAGCCAACCTTCAATAAGTTGCGGTGAAATACGGACTGTTGAGGCCTTTAAAGGCATGAAACAGTCCGTATTTCACCGCAACTTAGGAGGGGATGGGGCTGAGGGGCGGGCGATGCCGTTGTCTGTCGGTTAGTGGCGGGATTGGTGGCGGAGCTTGTCGATGGTGGAGTCGGTGCTGCGGTTGCGGGCTTCGGCTGCGGTTTGGCGCTTGTGGCGGTAATCGATCATGCCTTGGATGATGGGCTTGCCAAAGCTCACGACATCATCGTTGTAGATGGCGGTTCGGGCTGCGAGGAGACAATCGGTAAAGTCCATATGGGTCTTGCCAAAGAGTTTGACGGCAAGGGCGACAACGGTGGGCTCGTCGACCATGACGTCATCGAGCAGCCTTTTCATGGCCGCAGCAATCTCAACGCGGGGAACCTTATAGACGTCGCGCAGCGTGACCACGACGCGCGTGATGATTTCGGGGTAGACACGAGCGGTGCGCGTGGCGATGACCTTGGCGGCGCGCGGTGACAGAACTTCGTCGTCGTCCAGCAGGTAACGTAGTATGACGGTCTCGTCGATGATGGTGCTACTCATGGATATCTACTTCCTCGGGACCCAAAACCGAATCGTCGCTTTCTGTGGCAAGGTATTCAATCCAGGCATTGCGCTCCTCGGAGCGGCGATTGGGGTCACCATATGCTTTGAGCGATTCATAGGCGGCGGTGCCATCCTTTGAGCGCACGGCGACCGGCTGAAAGGGGAGCTTGCGCATCAAAATGCTTTGCGCGACAAATAGACGGACAGCCTCGGCGAGCGATGTGCCCATGGCGTCGTAGAGGCGCTCGGCATGCTGTTTATCTTCCTCGCGAATGCGCACCTGCAGGATGGCTCGTTTTTGCGTCGATGACATCACTGGCCTCCCTTAATGAGCGGGCAATATGAATAGTCAAATACAGTATCGGCTAATAATAGCCAATTTTATAACGACTACTTTATTGCACTCGAGTAATTGAGTGTGAACAATACTACAAACGTACTACATCCTTTAGAAGCGGGCGTGAAATCTCTCTCGAACGTACGCGTGTAATACACTCACCTTTATATCCTATCGAGAATAATTCCAACCTGCCAAAACCCCTGCAATACACCCGTATTGCAGGGCTTATGCTCAAGTTTGCCCCCTGCAACTGCGTATATTCAACCTGTATACCGTTGGAGAAATTCTACCGAGTGCCTGTTTCGCCGCATGCATTCGATACGCCGATGCCAGGCCACGGGCGGCTTGGGGCAACGTCGACAGGGTCTCTCCGGCATGGGATTCAGGAGGGAGTGAACAACATGGGCAATAAACGAGTCGTAGCCGATTCCTCGCGCTGCATTGGGTGTCAAACCTGCATGGCGGCGTGTATCGAGGCACACGACATCCCCGGCAACATCGCCGCGCCGCGCCTGCGCGTGACGCGCACCTACGAGATCTCCGCACCGGTGGCTTGCCATCACTGCGAGGATGCCCCGTGCGCCAAGGCCTGCCCCACGGGCGCCTTGTTCTTTGATCCGAAGAACCATCGTATCGGCGTCAACGAGGACAACTGCATCGGCTGCAAGAGCTGCGTCATGGCCTGTCCCTTTGGCGCCGTGAGCGTGGCGACCACGCAGGTCCCCGTCTTGATGGGCGACGTGCGCGTGGGTTCGCAGACCAAGAGCTTCGTGCTCAAGTGCGACCTGTGCGTGGACCGTCCCGGCGGTCCGGCGTGTGCCGAGGCGTGCCCGACCAAGGGTCTCACCCTGGTAGACGAGGAGCGCCTGGCGGAACTAACCGCCGAGCGTGCCCGCGCCACCATCGAAAACGAGGCGTAAGCGTTGGGGCGACAAGCCCAATGATTGTCAAATTAGTACCGAGTAATCGGTAGCAGAAAAAGGAAGGAGGGTGTCATGGAGAAGCATAAAGTGATCTGCCCGTACTGCGGCGCCGGTTGCCAGTTTAACCTCCTGGTCCAAAACGGCCAGGTCGTGGGCACCGAACCGCTCAACGGCATCACCAACCAGAGCGAGCTGTGCCTTAAGGGCATGAGCGGCTACGACTTCATCAACGACACCAAGATCTTGACTCCTCGCGTACTGCACCCGATGATCCGCCGCACTAAGGGCGCGGATCTTGAGCGCGTAAGCTGGGACGAGGCACTGGATTTCACCGCATCTAAGATGCAGGCCATAATTGACGAATATGGTCCTAACGCTGTCATGACCACCGGCTCCTCGCGAGGCGGCGGCAATGAGGCGAACTACGTCATGCAGAAGTTTACGCGTGCGTGCATCGGCACCCACAGCGTGGACAACTGCGCCCGTACTTGACACGGCCCTACTGTCCTCGGTCTGATGGACACGGTTGGTTCAGGTTGCATGTCATGCTCCATCCCCGGTATGGAGGATGCGGGCTGCATTTTCCTCTTCGGCTATAACCCTGCCGATTCGCACCCCATCGTCGCAAGGCGTATCGTGCGAGCCAAAGAAAAGGGTTGCAAGATCATCGTCGCCGACCCGCGCCATATCGAAACCGCGCGTATCGCCGATCTCTACCTTCCGATCAAGAACGGTTGCAATGTTGCGTTCCTCAACGCCTTTGCCAACTGCTTGGTCAACGATGGCCTCTACGACAAGGAATTCGTCGCCGAGCATACGAACGGCTTTGACGAGTGGTGGGAGACCATCAAGAACTACACTCCCGAATCCGTACAGGACATCACGGGTGTCGAGCCCGCGCTGATCCACCAAGCTGCCGAGATGTACGCCACGGCGAAGCCCTCTGCCATCATTGGCTGGGGCATGGGCGTATGCCAGCAGAAGCAGAACCTGAAGACGGTGCACACCATCGCCTCCATCGCCTGCGTTGCCGGCCAGATCGGCAAACCCAATTCCGGCCTCGCGCCCGTGCGCGGTCAGAACAACGTCCAGGGCTCCTGCGATATGGGCATGCTGCCCAACCTGTACCCTGGCTACCAGAAAGTCACCGACCCGGCTGTGCGTGCCAAGTTTGCCAAGGCTTGGGGCGTGCCCGAGGAAAAGCTCCCGCTCGAGGAGGGCTACAAGCTCACCGACCTGGGCCACCTGGTCGACGAGGGCAAGGTGCACTGCTTCTACAACTACGGCGAGGACCCGGTGCAGACCGAGCCCGATTCGGCCGGAATGCGCAAGACGCTCTCCGAGCTGGATCTGTTCATTTGCCAGGACATCTTTATGACGCAGACGACCATGCTCGCCGACGTCATCCTGCCTGCCACCTCTTGGGGCGAGCACGAGGGTGTCTTTACCGCATCCGACCGTAGCTTCCAGCACTTTGACGCGGCCGTTCCGCCCAAGGGCGAGTGCCGCCACGACTGGGAGATCTTCGCGGACCTGTCTACGCGCATGGGCTATCCCATGCACTACGACAACACCGAGCAGATCTGGAACGAGTGCATTAGCCTGTGCCCCAACTTTGTGGGCGCAACCTACGAGAAGATGGCTCCCGAGGGCGGTTACGCCCAGTGGCCGGTCAAGAGCACCGATGTGAACGACCACGGTACGCCCGACATGTTCGCTGGTGGCAAGTTCACCACCAAGGACGGTCGCGCCAACCTGATGGCGCACGACTGGGAGGCGCCCTCCGAGCTTCCCGACGATGAGTACCCGCTCATCCTGTGCACCGTTCGCGAGGTCGGCCACTACAGCTGCCGCTCGATGACCGGCAACTGCAAGACGCTGGCGCTGCTTGCCGACGAGCCGGGCTTTGTCCGCATGAATCCCGCGGATGCCCAGGCGCGCGGCATCAAGAATGGCGACATCGTCTCGATCCACAGCCGCCGCGGCCAGGTATACAGCCGCGCCGACGTGAGCGACCGTATCAACAAGGGCACGGTCTATATGACCTACCAGTGGTGGATCGGCAAGTGCAACGAGCTGACCATTCACAAAGTCGACCCGGTCTCGCACACGCCCGAGGACAAGTTCTCCGCCTGTCAGGTCGACGCCATTGCCGACCAGGTCTGGGCAGAGGGCGAGGTCGAGCGTCAGTACACCGAGCTCAAGCAGGCTCTGGTGGACGCCGCCGCTCCCCAGGATGTTGAGCCCGGCGCCGCCAAGTTCGACGACGAGACGCACGTGAATCAAATCGTGTAGTCCCGTTCTCGTTGGCTTTTTGGGCCGGGCGTCCCGTACGTTCGGGAGCCCGGCCCGTTATTTTGAAAGGAAGTGGGGATGAACCGCTTCATCGACATCAACCCGGAGAGGTGCATCGGCTGCGGAACATGCCAGTCCGCCTGTGCCGACGCCCACCGGATGCAGGGTCTTCAGGATACGCCGCGTCTGGCGCTCGTGAAGACCGGCGGTATTTCGGCCGCCCTTGCCTGCCACCATTGCGAGGGTGCCCCCTGCGCCGAGGTTTGCCCGGTGAATGCCATCGAGCACGATGGCGACCGCATCCACGTCAAGGAGCAGGAGTGCATCGGGTGCAGGCTGTGCGCCATCGCGTGCCCCTTCGGTGCCATCCATCCCGATGGCACGTCTATCGCCGGTGTCGCAGGCATGTGCGACCCGACGCCTTCGTATCCTAAGTCCCTGAGCAGCCTGCTTACGTGGGCTCCTGGCCAGTACACCTGCGCCGTCAAGTGCGACCTGTGCGCCTTCGATCCGGACGGCCCGCATTGTGTGGCGGCGTGCCCCACCAAGGCGCTGACCGTCATGGGCGGCGCGGCCGATCGCGAACTCGACGAGGCCAAGCGCCTGCGCTCGATCGAAAACGGTCCGTCCGTCGACGTTACCGCTGTGGCCCAGGGTCTGTCCGAGAAAGCAGAAGGGAGCGTAAACAATGGATAGCATGACGCTGTTTATCGCATCGCTTGCCGTCTCGTGCATCGGTGCGCTCGCCTCGGTTCTGCTGATCAAGGCCGATAACGCCGCCAAGACCGCCGGCTGCCTTATCGGCGCCGTCGCCGCGGTGCTTTCGTTTGTGGCTGGTATCCAGGCCGTGCTGGGCGATGTCACGTCGGTCGACACCATCGTGTTTTTCCCGTTTGCCCATTTCCAGCTGCTGCTCAATCAGCTGTCCGGCCTGTTCGTGGCGCTCATCTCGGTGCTCGCGTTTGCCGGTTCGATCTACGGTCTCAACTACTTTGATGAGTACCCGGGCAAAAAGGGCCGCGCCGGCTTCTTCTTTAACACCTTCGTGGCTTCCATGATGCTCGTCATCACAGCCGACAACGTGTTTTGGTTCCTGGTCGCCTTTGAGCTTATGTCGCTGACCTCGTACTTCCTGGTCGTAATCGAGGAGAACGAGAACTCCATCCATGGTGGTTGGCTCTACTTTGTGATCGCGCACGTGGGCTTTGTGCTCATCATGGCGAGCTTCCTCACCATGACCAACTTCGCCGGCGGCTCGTTTGCCTTTGCGGATTTCCGTGCCACGCAGTTTAGCCCCGCGGTCGCCTCCGTGTGCTTCGTGCTCGCCTTCTTTGGCTTTGGCGCCAAGGCCGGTATCATCCCGCTGCACGGCTGGCTGCCCAAGGCGCATCCCGAGGCGCCGTCCAACGTGTCGGCCCTCATGTCCGGCGGCATGATCAAGATCGGTATCTTCGGTATCCTCAAGGTTGGTCTCGACCTGCTTTCTGCTTCGGGCGTTCAGGTCTGGTGGGGCCTTATGGTCATGGTCTTCGGTGCGATCTCGTCGGTCCTCGGCGTGGCCTTCGCCCTGCAGGAGCATGACATCAAGCGCCTGCTGGCCTATCACTCCGTCGAGAACATCGGCATCATCTTGCTCGGTGTCGGCGCGTCCATGACGGCGCACGCCCTGGGCAACGACGTCATCGCGACGATCGCGCTCATGGCCGCCCTCTACCACACGCTCAACCACGCCATGTTCAAGGGCGAGCTGTTCCTCGGCGCGGGCTCCCTGCTCTATGCCACGGGTACGCGCAACATGGAGAAGATGGGCGGCCTGTTCCGCCGTATGCCGGTCACGGCCGTCTGCTTCCTCATCGGTGCCCTTGCCATCTCGGCTATCCCGCCGCTCAACGGCTTCGTTTCCGAGTGGTTCACCTACCAGTCCCTGTTCAACATCTCGACGCTCTCCGACCCGGTCGTCATGGTGTTCGCCGTCGCCTCCGCGGCCGCCCTCGCCATCACCGGTGCCCTGGCCGTCACGTGCTTCGTGAAGGCCTACGGCGTCTCGTTCGCGAGCAGCCCTCGTTCCCAGGAGGCCGCGAACGCCAAGGAGTCCCCGGCTCCGATGTTGTTCTCGCAGATGCTCCTCGCGGCCATCTGCGTGGTGCTGGGAATCGGCTCTCCCGTCATCGCCCCGGTTCTGGGCGACGTCGCCCAGAGCGTGCTTGCCGGCTCTGCCGTCACAGCCACCTCGGGCGTGTCTCTGGTGAACGAGATTTCCGGTGCCGCCACCTCCACCCCCGCGATCGCCATCGCGCTCGTGGTCCTCACCGGCCTCGCGTTCGTGTTGAGGTCCTGCCTCGGCACCAAGGCCCCCGCTAAGAAGACCGACCCTTGGGCGTGCGGCTACGAGCCCAACGAGCACATGCCCGTCGTCGCCACGAGCTTCGCGTCAGACGTAGAGCTCTTCATGGGCCCGCTCTACACCCTGCGCGAGGTATGCACCAAGATCTGCTGGTCCATCGCGCACGTGTTCCAGAAGCTCACCGGTGTCGCCCAGGGCGTTGAGCCCCTGCCCGACCGCTTCCTGGTCGATGCACCGAGCGAGGGTGCCGATAAGCTGGCCGGCCTCGCCTCCAAGATCGAGGGCGGCAACTACTCCGTATACATCTGCTACATCGTCGCGGCGCTCGTGGTCTTCCTCGTGCTCGCCGTGGTCATGGTCTAGAGAGGGGAGAGGATATTATGAACATCGTTCTTGCGATAGCGCAGGGCCTCGTGGTCATGCTGGTCGCGCCCTTCTTCTCCGGCCTCGCCCGTGTGATTCGCGCGAAGATGCACAATCGCCGCGGTCCGTCCATCCTTCAGGATTACCGGGACCTCGCGAAGCTCATGGCGCGTCCCGAGTCCGTGAGTTCCGACTCGAGCTTCGTGCTGCGCATCATGCCGCCGCTGTTCCTCGCGGTGTCGTTCATGCTCGCCATGGGCCTGCCCATGTTCACGCTCGAGAGCCCCATGCCCGTCTTTGGTGACGCCATCACCATCATGTACGCGCTCGCGCTGTCCCGTTTCTTCTTCGCGCTGTCCGGCGTGGATTCCTCCAACGCCTACGCGGGCTTCGGCGGTATCCGCGAGCTCCTCATGAGCGTGCTCATCGAGCCGTCCATGCTCATCGCGCTGTTTACCGTCGCCATCGTGTGCGGCTCCACGGACATTGCGACCATGGGTCAGCACATCGTTACGGGCAACGTCTCGAGCGTCGTCGCCGTCATCCTCGCCGGCGTCGCCTTCGCGGCCGCCTGCTATATGGAGCTCGGCAAGCTTCCGTTCGATCAGGCCGAAGCCGAGCAGGAGCTCCAGGAGGGCCCGCTCGCCGAGCTCTCCGGCCCGTCCCTGGCCATGATGAAGCTCGCCATGGGCATGAAGCAGGTCGTGGTCGTCGCTTGGTTCACCTCCATCTTCATCCCCTGGGGAGAGCCCGCGACCATCGGCGTCACCGCTCTCGTGGGCGCCGTCGTCTTCCTTGTCAAGTGCCTGGTCGATTTCGTTGTCTGCGGCGTGCTCGAGAACTCCGTTTCCCGTTCGCGCTTCAAGGTGCTCGGTAACCAGACCTGGGCCGTCGTCGGCATCGCGGTCCTCGCGTTCGTCTTCGTCGTCGTAGGCGTGTAGGGAGAAGGGAGAAACTATGTCAATCGAATCGAGCTTGTCCCTCTTTGCCATGGTGGCGATCGCCGTCCCCATGCTGGGCTCCCTGCTCATCGTCATGCTGCCGCGTCCCTACGCTAAATGGATATGCGCCTTTGCCGGCGGCATCGCCACGGTCGCTTCCGTTGGCTTGGCCGCGACGTTTGCCGGAAACGGCATGAACGCGGTCGATGTAACCTGGGCGAGTATGGGCCAGACCTTGGTCATGGGCTTCATATTCGACCGGATGAGCACGCTGCTCGCACCCGCGTTCGTCGCTATCGGCCTGCTCGTCGTCATCTATTCGTTCCCGTACATGAGCGATAAGAACAAGGAGCATCCCGACGCGCCCCGTCGCCGCTTCTACGTGTACTTCTCCACGTTCATCGGCGCCATGGCCGGTCTCGCCTACAGCTCCACCATCGTCGGCCAGCTCGTTTTCTTCGAGATCACCGGCGTGTGCTCCTGGGGCCTCATCAGCTACTACATGACGCCCACGGCCAAGAAGGCCGGTATGAAGGCGCTCATCATCACCCATATCGGCGCTCTGGGACTCTACATCGGCGCGGCCTTCCTGTTCGCCGGAACCGGCACGTTCGCGCTGAGCGCGATCTCCCAGCTCGATTCCGGTATGAAGACCGTCGTGCTGCTGCTCATCCTGTTCGCCGCTTGGGCCAAGTCCGCCCAGTTCCCGCTCTACATGTGGCTGCCCTCCGCAATGGAGGCCCCCACGCCCGTTTCCGCCTACCTCCATGGCGCGTCCATGGTGAAGGTCGGCGTGTGCGTGTTCGCCCGCGCTCTTGCGAGTGCCGGCGATATCCCCGAGATCGTCGGTTGGGTCGCCATCATCGACGCCGTCGTGACCATGCTCTTCGGCTTCCTCATGTACCTGCCCCAGAAGGATATGAAGCGCCTGCTCGCCTTCTCGACGATCGCGCAGCTCGCCTACGTGTTCTTCGGCCTGGGCCTCTCCGTGTTCGGAAGCCAGATGGCGTTCAACGGCGCCGTCGAGCACATCTTCAACCACGCGTTCACCAAGACCCTGTTCTTCCTCATCGCCGGCTCCCTCAGCTTCACGCTGGGAACCCGTATGTTGCCCAAGATCCAGGGCCTCATGAAGAAGTACCCGGTCACGGGCGTGGGCTTCGCGGTCGCCGCGACCGCTATCGCCGGCGTGCCCCCCATGAGCACGTTCTTCTCCAAGTTCCAGATTATTTCCGGTGGCTTCGCGGTTGGTGCTTCCAACACGGTCATCTTCGTCCTCGTGTGCGTCATGGTCGTCGAGACCGTCGCCACCTTCGCATGGTTCCTGCGTTGGATGGGTAAGGTCCTGCCCGGTGAGCCGAGCGAGACCGTGGCCGCCGGCCAGCCCCTTCCGCGCGCCATGGCGTTCGTGTTCGTCGTCCTCATGATCATGGTCGTCGTCGCCGGTCCTCTGTCCTCTAGTTGGATGGGTTAGGAGGTAGGACATGGGTTATTCGTTAGTCAATATCCTGGGCGGTCTTCTGATCGTGACCTCCACCATGGTGGTCGTCTCGAAGACCATCCCGTCCGCCATTAAGTGGTACGCGATCCAGTCGGTTGTCCTGGTGGGCGTGCTGCTCACCCTGGGCCTCACCACCGGTGCCACCGAGCTTCTCATGTGGGCCGCGTCGGCCTTCGTCACCAAGGTGATCCTCGCTCCGTTCATTCTCAACCGTGCCTACAAAAAGATGGGTTCGCCTGCCGATAGCACGCTGACCTCCTCCATCAAGCCGGCCTGGACCATCATCCTCACCGGTCTGGAGGTGGCCATCTGCTTCGCGGTGGTCACGCGCCTGAGCCTGCCCACCGCTGAGGTGGCTACTCCGGCCCTCGCCATCAGCTTCGCGCACTTCTTCGTCGGCCTCACGTGCATCATCTCCCAGCGCAACATCCTCAAGCAAATCTTCGGGTACTGCCTTATGGAGAACGGTAGCCACGTGACGCTCGCCCTGCTCGCGCCCACGGCCCCCGAGATCATCGAGATCGGCATCGCCACCGACGCCATTTTCGCCGTCATCATCATGTCCGCCGTCGTCGTGAGGATCTGGAACGACACCAAGTCGCTCGACTCCCACGACCTGACCGAATTGAAGGGGTAGGCCATGGATGTTTCAATGCTGACGGTCGCCCTGCTCGCTTGTCCCCTCGTGTTCTCCCTGATTATGGCTGCGCTCCCCAAGACGACGTCCTACAGCGTCTTTGCGGGGCTCAACACCATCTCCGTCGCGGCGACCCTCGTCCTTTCGGTCGTCACCGCGGGAACCATGCTCTCGAGCGGGCAGAATATCGACGCTTTGGGCCTGTGGCTCCATCTCGATTCGCTCTCGTCGATCTTCGTCCTTCTGGTAGGCATCATCGGGTTCATCACCGGCGTGTACTCCATCTCCTATATCAAGATCGATATCGAGGAGAAGACCATGCCGGCCGAGCGCACCAAGCAGTACTACGCGCTGTTTAGCCTGTTCGTTTTCACGATGCTGCTCGCCTGCCTGTCCAACAACATCATCCTCACCTGGGCGGCGGTCGAGGCCACCACGCTGTCGACCGTGTTCCTCGTGGGCATCTACAAGAACAAGCAGGCGCTCGAGGCGTCTTGGAAGTACGCGATGGTCTGCACCGCCGGCGTGGCCTTCGGCCTGTTCGGCACGCTGCTCATCTACGCGAACGCCGCCGATATCATGCCCAACGCGCATGAGGCAGCCTTCCTCACCTCCATCATGCCCTACGCCGACCAGTTCGACCCGATGCTCGTGCGCCTCGCGTTCGCGTTCATCGTCATCGGCTTCGGCACCAAGGCGGGCCTGTTCCCCATGCACACTTGGCTGCCCGACGCGCACTCCCAGGCTCCGAGCCCGGTCTCCGCGCTGCTCTCGGGCGTGCTGCTCAAGTGCGCCATGCTGGTGATCATCCGCTTCTACTCCCTGTCCATCATCACGGTGGGCGACACCTATCCGCGTACGCTCCTGCTCATCCTGGGCACGCTGTCCATCCTGGTGGCCGCCCTGTGCATCTTTAAGCAGGACGATATCAAGCGCCGCTTCGCGTACTCCTCCGTCGACAACGTCGGCGTGGTCGCGCTGTGCCTGGGTATCGGTGGTCCGCTCGGTATCGCCGCCTGCCTGCTGCACTGCATCTTCCACGGTTTCACGAAGGCGCTCGCCTTCTGCATGGCCGGTAACATCCAGCACATCTACCACACCCGCGACCTGAACAAGATCAAGGGCGTCGTCGAGATCGCTCCCGTCACGGCAGCGCTCGCCATCATCGCCCTGCTCGCGCTCGCCGCCTTCCCGCCGTTCGCCTTGTTCATCTCCGAGTTCCTCACCTTCGTGGCCGGCGTCCAGTCCGGTCCCATCTGGGTGGTCGTGCTCGTGGCCATTGGCCTCACCGGCGTGTACTTTGCCCTTACCGGCATCGCGCTCAAGTCCATCTTCGGCAAGGCGCCCGAGGGCATGAAGCGCCACGAGGTGCCCGCCCTCATGATCATCCCCGAGATCGCCCTCGCGATCGTGGTCATGTGGTTCGGTATCGCCACCCCGGTCGCCATCACGAGCGGCGTCGAGGATGCAACGTCCGTCGTTTTGAACCAGAGCGTCGAAGAGCTCCACGAGGCTCCTCTCTACCGCATGGTGTTCAGTTCCCAGACCAAGACAAGCGAGGTGAATTAGCACCATGGCAGAACCTGAAAAGAAGGACTACGCTCGTCGTTGCGAAAGCCACGTCGAGGCCCTGCGCGCCGCAGTGCCGGGCGCTATCGAGAAGGTCGAGTGGCAGTGCGAGGACCAGCTGACGATTACCGTCAAGCAGGACAAGCTGCCCGAGGCCGTCCACTACCTGTACTACGAGCGCTACGGCTGGATTCCCGTGATCATCGGCAACGATGAGCGCAGCCTGTGCGGCCGTTACGCCGTGTACTACGTCATCTCCATGGAGGGGGAGGACCCCGGCTGGGTGACCGTGCGCACCGAGGTCGATCCCGCCAAGATGACGTTCCCGTCCGTGACGCCGTTCGTCCCCGCCTGCGTGTGGGGCGAGCGCGAGCTGCGCGATATGTTCGGCCTGATCCCCGAGGGTCTGCCCGATCGTCGTCGCCTGGTGCTGCCCGATGACTGGCCCAGCGGCCTGTACCCGCTGCGCAAGGACTCCATGGACTACCGCTTCCGTCCCGCTCCCGCGAGCGACATGGAAAACTACGAGTTCTTGGCCGACACCAAGGGCAAGGAGACCACGCTCGTCCCCATGGGCCCGCTGCACATTACCTCCGACGAGCCTGGCCACTTCCGCCTGTTCGTTGAGGGCGAGACGATCGTCGACGCCGACTACCGTCTGTTCTACGTGCACCGCGGCATGGAGAAGGTCGCGGAGACGCGCCTGAACTATGACGCCGTGACGTTCCTCGCCGACCGCATCTGCGGCATCTGCGGCTGCGCCCACTCGGTGGCCTATGCCGAGGCCGTCGAGCGTGCCCAGGGCATCCATGTCCCGCCGTGCGCCCAGTACATCCGCGCTATCATGCTCGAGGTCGAGCGCCTGCACTCGCACCTGCTCAATATTGGCCTCGCATCGCACTACACGGGCTTCGACTCCGGCTTCCAGCAGTTCTTCCGCGTCCGCGAGAAGTCCATGGACCTGGCCGAGAAGCTCTCCGGTCACCGCAAGACCTACGGCCTCAACGTGATCGGCGGCGTGCGTCGCGACATTTTGGCCGAGCAGAAGCTCTCCACGCTCACGACCATCCACCAGCTGCGCTCCGAGGTTCAGGAGCTCGTCGACGTCTTGCTCTCCACGCCCAACTTTATTGAGCGTACGAGCGGTATCGGCATCTTGGACCGCAAGATCGCACGCGACTTCTCGCCGGTCGGCCCGCTCATGCGTGGCTCGGGCTATGCCCGCGACGTGCGCTTTGACCATCCCTTCGACGGCTACGCCGATCCGGACGTCCAAAAGATGCACGCCGCCACGGCCGACACCTGCGATGCCTTCGGCCGTACCGCCGTTCGCATCCAGGAGGTCTACGATTCGATCGACATGATCGAGACCATGCTCGAGAACTGCCCGTCGGGCCCCATCCTCACCACGGATTGGGAGTACACCCCGCACAAGTACGCCATCGGCGCCACCGAGGCGCCGCGCGGCGAGGACGTGCACTGGGCCATGCTCGGCAACAACCAGAAGTGCTACCGCTGGCGCGCCAAGGCCGCCACGTACAGCAACTGGCCGGTCCTGCGCTACATGTTCCGCGGCAACACCGTGGGCGACGCGGCGCTGATCGTCGGTTCGCTCGACCCGTGCTACTCCTGCACCGACCGCGTGACGGTGACCGATGTCGCCGCCAAGCGCGACCACGTGCTCGACAAGGAGCAGTTCGAGAACGTCTGGCGCGACAAGTCGCCGCTTGCGGGCGAGGGCACCATGGCCGCCCCGCTCGATGAGGAGGCGCTCTAATATGCTGAAGCTTTGGAAGGTTAACGCCAAGGCCGGCGACGCGACAGTCAAGTACCCGTTTGCGCCGTTCCCCACCAACAAGGACATGCGCGGCAAGCCCGAGCACAATGCCGAGCTCTGCATCGCCTGCGGTGCCTGCGGCGTGGCATGCCCGGCCGATGCCATTCGCATGGACACCGACCTTGCGGCCGATACCATTACCTGGTCGATCGACTACGGCCGCTGCATCTTTTGCGGCCGTTGCGAGGAAGCCTGCCCCATGGAGGCCATCAAGCTCACCGAGGAGTTTGAGCTGGCCGTCATGAGCAAAGACGACCTCACCAGCAAGAGCGTCTACACGCTCGAGCACTGCTCGCGTTGCGGCAAGCCGTTTGCCCCGCACAAGGAGATCGACTACGCCAAGCGCCTGCTGCAAAAGGCCGGCGGCATGGAGGCCGAGCAGGCCGCCCGTACCGTGCGCGTGTGCCAGGAGTGCAAGCGCGAGCTCGACGCCCTACGCGCCGCCTCGGCCGTAAAGACCGGCAACGCGCACGGCATGGCTGCCAACGAGACGCTTGCGTCCGGTGAGCCCCAGGGCCCCGGCATGGAGTATCTGGGCGGCCACGGCGTGAACCCGGAGTATATCGACCGCGAGCTCAACCCCGATGCGCCCGAGATTCCCGCCGGTCCGGCGCCGGTCGAGGGCGTCATCATGGATTTTGAAACGAAGGAGGAGTAACCATGGCCGAACCCACGCTTTTGCCCGAGCGGCTTCAGTACCGCCCGACCAAGATCGAGCTCGACGAGAGCATCGAGAAGGCCAAGGCGACCCTTCTTAAGAAGATCAAGCGCTCGGTGTACGTCTACCGCGTTGACTGCGGCGGCTGCAACGGCTGCGAGATCGAGATCTTCGGTTCCATCACGCCCGTCTTCGACGTCGAGCGCTTTGGCATCAAGGTCGTGCCCTCGCCCCGTCACGCCGATGTGCTGCTGTACACCGGTGCCGTGACGCGTGCCATGCGCATGCCGGCCCTGCGCGCCTTTGAGGCCGCACCCGATCCCAAGATCGTGGTGTCCTATGGCGCGTGCGGCTGCACCGGTGGCATCTTCTACGACAACTACTGCGTCTGGGGCGGCACGGATAAGATTCTGCCGGTCGATGTCTACATCCCCGGCTGCCCGCCCAGCCCCGCGCAGACCGTCTACGGCTTTGCCATGGCGCTCGGTCTGCTGGACCAAAAGCTCCATGCCGAGACCACGGTGGAGACCGCCGGCGAGCAGGCCGATATCCTGCACCCCGGCGTGCCGTACAAGCTGCGTGTGGCCATCGAGCGCGAAGCTCGCGCCATGAGCGGCTACCGCTACGGCCGTGACCTGGCCAACGAGTTTATGGATACGCTCGAGGGCGCGCCCAAGGGCGATATCCGCGGCGCCATGGCGCTGCTCATCGATAAGCAGGACGATCCGCGCCGCGTCGAGGTGTACTCGGCGCTGCAGGATCTGGTGCTGGCCGGAGGTCGCTAGATGGAGCTCACGGACCGCTCTGGTTACTTTGCGGGTCCCGGCATGCTCGGCGGCTCTTTTGGCGATGCCTCGCGCGCAAGCGACGAGGCCGCCGAGGGCGTCGCCGACCCCTGCCTGGGCCATACGCCCGACCAGGTGGTCTTCTATGAGCTCACGCGTAAGTTTGTGGAGACCGAGGAAGACGTTCCTCAGGAGGCCTGCGACGTGCTGTACTACACGCTCGCCGTGGGCCACCACACCGGCGTGCTCGACTGTTTTGAACCGCGCCTGTCGGTGCCGGTGGACGTGTTTTATTCGCTCGTCGACGCGCTGCCGGAGGGGGAGGCCAAAACCAAGTTCGAGGCCATCCGCTCCTTTGGTGAGTGCCAGCTCGACAAGGCGGCGGTGCCGTCACTGCTCGAGGCCTGCGATGCGCTGCTCGACAAGCGCGGTTTTCGCGGGTCGGCCAAGGCCGGCATCTCGGTGTTCGATAACGACTTTGGCCTGCACGCCCAGCAGGTCGCGTTCTTAATGAAGTTTCGCGATCTGGTTGAGCGCGTGCGCGATGTGTCGGGCGTTTATCTGACGGGGAGGTTGCAGTAATGGGCCGCGTTGTGGATGGCCGTGTGAACGGCGCCCCGTTTGCGGGTATCGTGCTCACGGCGGGAAGCGTGCTGCGCGCCGACGATGCCGCCGGCCCCGTGCTCTCCAAAAAGATGGAGGACGCGCCCATCGCCGGTTGGTACACCATCGACGGTGGTCAGACGCCCGAGGATGACATCATCGAGGTCAAGCGCGAGCGTCCGCCGCGTTTGGTTTTGGTCGATGCCGCCGACATGGCGCTGCCCGTTGGCGCCATCCGCCTGCTCGACAAACGTGACGTGGCCCGCAAGTCGATGTTCACCACGCATTCGCTTCCCTTGTCGATTCTGATCGAAGAGATTGAGCAATCGTGCGAAGATATCGTCTTCATAGGGATTCAGCCGGGCGATACGGAGTTCTATAACCCCATGTCCCCGGAGGTCTTTGAGGCCGTCGACGCCGTGTACGACGCCGTGGCCGCCAACGACTTTTCCCACTTTGTCCGCTTGGGGCAAGAGCAATAGGAGCGCTTGCCACTGCTGAATAGGAAAGAAGTGATTGACATGGCAGATTCCAAGGTGGAGTACCCCGCTCCCGATTGCCTGGCGCCCGCCGCGATCGAGGCCAAGACCGAGGCCGCCGGCGTGACCAAGGCTAACCTGCCGGTCGCTAAGGCCTTTCTGTTGGCAATGTTCGCCGGCGCGTTTATCGCCTTCGGCGGCCTGTTCTTTACGGTGTTTTTGAGCGACGGCACGCTGGGCTGGGGCGCTCAGCGCGTCGTGGGCGGCCTGTGCTTTTGCCTGGGCCTGGTGCTGGTGCTGGTGTGCGGCGCCGAGCTGTTCACCGGCAATTCGCTTATGGTCTGCGCGCTCAAGAGCAAAAAGATCACCTTGGCCCAGATGCTCAAGGCTTGGGCCGTCGTGTGGGTCGGTAACTTTGTCGGTGCCCTGTTCATTGTCTTTTTGGTGTACATGGCCGGCATTTACAAGCTCAACGGCGAGGCGGTCGCCAATTCCATGGTGAGCGTCGCCGCCGGCAAGGTGACGATCGACTGGGTGACGATCTTCTTCCGCGGCATCCTGTGCAACATCTTTGTGTGCCTGGCCGTGTGGATCGGCACCGCCGGCAAGACCGTGGTCGATAAGGTCGTGGGCATTCTGCTGCCCATTGCCGCCTTTGTGGCCTGCGGTTTTGAGCACTGCGTTGCCAACATGTACTTTTTGCCCATGGGCGCCGTGATGCACGCGTGCGGCTATGGTGCCAAGGTCGCCGGCGCCGATGCGCTCAACGCCGCGGGCATTGCGTTTAACCTGTCCGCCGCCACGCTGGGCAACATCGTGGGCGGTGCGGTTCTGATCGCGCTCGGCTACTGGTTTATCTACGCCAAGAAGTCCGAGGCGTAAGGTATCGTCTGTTTGACGTTGGGCCTCCCGCGGGGCGTTGCCGTGCGGGAGGCTTTTTGGGTCCGGGACTCGTTGCCGGGCTGTTGGCCTGTTGTGTTTGGCTGATGAAAGGGGTAATCGAGATGGCATCTGCTGTGAAGCGTGACGGTCGCGCCGTGGTGACCACATGCGGGGGATGCTATGCCGATTGCGCCTTTGCGGCACGCGTTGAGGACGGTCGCGTGGTGGCCGAGTTGCCGGTGCCGGGGCACCCGTGCGCGGCACGAGCCCTGTGCGCCCGCGGACGGCATCGTCTGGCAATGCCGTTTGACGAGCGCGATCGCATTGTGCACCCCATGCGCCGACGAGCTGATGGCTCGGGGTTCGATGTGATTTCGTGGGACGAGGCGTTCGCGCAGATCGCTGCGCGCCTTGGGGGGATTGTTGACGGGCATGGTCCGCGTGCGCTGGGCATGACACTCGGCGTGCCCTCGTTCGACCGCTACTGGGCGTATCGCTTTATGCGTGCGCTTGGCTCGCCCAACGTATACGGTGCCGACGGTGCCTGCGAGGTAAGCCGACTTACCGGTTGGGAGCACAGTCTGGGCTACAGCCCCGCCTCCGACCTGGCACATACTGATTGCATCATGTATTTGGGGCGTTCCATTGTCGATTCATCGACGATGGAGGCGGTTGATGCGCTCAACGATGCCCGTCGCCGTGGGGCGAAGATTATCGTGGTCGATCCCCGGCGCAGCGGCTCGGCCGCGCTTGCCGACCGCTGGCTGCGTGTGCGCCCGGGCTGCGATCTGGCCTTGCTGCTGGGCATTGCGCATGTGCTCATTGCCGAGGACTTGTACGACCGCGAGTTCGTTGCCCGCTACACCACAGACTTTGACGAGCTGGCGCAGGCGGCCGCTGTTTGGACGCCCGATTGGGCCGAGTCGATGTGCGACGTGCCGGCCGCAGAGATTGTCGCCACGGCGCACGATCTCGCTGCCGCCGCGCCTGCCGCCGTGGTAGATGCAGGCTTTCATGGCGGCATCGGCATCGCGTATGCCAACAGTACCCAGACGGCGCGAGCTATCTGTATGGTCGACGTGCTGCTGGGCTGTATTGGACATGCGGGCGGCGCGCTCAATCCACCCACACCGCTTGCGCTGGGCGACCTTGATCCCGCACGCTTTGCGACGCCGCCGGTGCCGCGCATGTCCAAGCTGGGGTCCGAGCGCTATCCACTGGTCGATCCGGTGCGTGGCCTGTGTACGACCATCGGTCAGTCGATTCTTGCCGGCGATTTGCGTGGGCTCATCGTTTATGCCAGTAATCCCGGTGCGGGCTATGGCAATGCACAGGCTTGGTTGAGTATTTTGCAGCAGCTCGACTTGCTCGTGACGATTGATATTCGCTGGTCCGAGACGGCGCGCGCTTCCGACTTCGTGCTGCCCGATGTGACGTATCTGGAGGCCGACCGCGGCGTGGGTACGGTCGTGGGTCGCAACGACGCGCGCGTGTTCTACCGCAACGCCGTGCTGCCCATTTTGCATGACGACACACGTCCCGGTCGGGAGATTTTTGCCGGTCTGGCGCAGGCGTGTGGCGTGGGCGAGTACTTCCAGTTTACGTCTGACAATCTGGCGGCTGCCCAGGTGGCGCCTTTTGGGATCGAACTAGACGAGCTCAAGGAGCGCGGCTGGGCCGATACAGGCATGGCGCTGCCGATGCGCACGGGCGAGCCGGTGATTCCCTTGAACGGCAGCAAGATCGCGCTGGCAAGCGACGTATGGGAACGAGCCGGCCTGGGTCGTGTACCCAACTGGATCGCTCCCATGGTTGAGCCCGGCCCAGGAATGTTTCGCCTCATTAGCGGCAACCGTCCCTTTGAGTCGCATACCTCGCGCAGACTCGCGGCCCAAGGTGCCGCCGAGGCGGGTTCCGACTTGGACGCCGTGCAGATGAATGCCGATGCCGCTGCGCACATGGGCATCGCCGACGGCGAGATCGTCGAACTCGTGAGCGATTTGGGCCGCGACCGCGTGCGCGTGGAGACGACGCCGTATCTGCATCCGGCGTGCATCTTTACGTCGGCCGCTCCCGGTGGGCGTTCGTTTGGCACCGGCGCGGATGGCGCCCAAGCGCTCGGCGTTGGCCCGCTCGATCACACGCCGCTGCGCTGGGACCCGTTGACGGGTGCCGCGCTTACCCAGGAAAACGCCGTTCGCGTGGAAAAGATTGTCGCGCGCGGGGATAATGACGAGTAATTGACTCAGCTGATGTATTCGACTGATCCACGTTTCTTTTGAAAGGCCGCACATGAGCGATAGCCAGAACATGTCCGATGAGGTGCGCGCCCGCCTGCGCGCCATTCCTTCCGTCAACGAGCTGCTTGCCGAGTGGCCGGTGGTGAAGGCGGCGGGGGAGACCTGCGACGCGGTGGTGCATGCCGCCGTGACGGCCGAGCTCGACGAGGAGCGTGCCGCCATTCGCGCCGGTGCCGCCCCGCGTTCCAAGCGCGAGCTGGCATCGGCTATCGAGTGGCGTGCGCATCGCTCCGCGCTGCCGAGCCTGCGCCCCGCCGTCAACGCTACGGGTGTGGTCATCCATACCAACTTGGGCCGCGCCCCGCTCGCGGAGTCGGCCGCCAAGGCCGTGGCCGAGGTCGCGCGCGGGTATAGCACGCTCGAGTACAGTGTGGACACTTGTTCGCGCGGGTCGCGCAAGGAGCACGCCGCGCAGCTGATCCGCTCGCTCACCGGTGCCGAGGACGCGCTCGTGGTCAACAACAACGCCGCCGCGGTACTGCTGGTGCTGGCGACCCATGCCGCAGGCAAGGAGGTTATCGTCAGCCGCGGCGAGCTTGTCGAGATCGGCGGCAGCTTCCGCATCCCCGATGTCATGGCGGCTTCGGGCGCCAAACTCGTCGAGGTCGGCGCCACCAACCGCACGCATTTGGACGACTATGAGCGCGCCATCACGCCCGATACGGCCATGATCCTGAAGGTTCATCCTTCTAACTATCGCATCGAGGGCTTTCACGAGGAGGTGGGCTCTCGGGAGCTTGCCGCTCTGGCCCACAAGCATGGCCTGCTGTTCTACGAGGACCAGGGGTCGGGCGCGCTGTTGCCCGACGACATCTTGGTGCGCGGCGGCGAAGAGCCTACGCCGGCTTCGGTTGCGGCGGGGCTCGATTTGGTGTCGTGCTCGGGCGATAAACTGCTCGGTGCCGCACAAGCGGGCATTATCATGGGCCGTCGCAATCTGGTCCAGGCCTGTGGGTCACATCCGCTTATGCGCGTCCTGCGCCCGGGCAAGCTCGCGCTGACGGCGCTCGAGGCCACGCTGCGTATCTACATGGATGGCGCCGATGTTGCCCATCGCGATATTCCGGTGCTCAGCATGCTCACGCTTCCGCAGGCTCATCTGGAGCGACGTGCCCGCAAGCTGCGCGATCGTATGGTCGCCGGGCTCGATAAGGCCGGTTGCCCGTGCGCCGTTGAGTTGGAGATCGTCGAGGAATCGTCGACCCCCGGTGGCGGCTCGCTGCCTACCGTGGAGCTGCCCACGATGTGCGTTGCCATCTGCCCGGTCGACGGGCGCCTGTCCGTCGACGCGCTCAAGCGCTCGCTCGTCCAAGACTTCGACACTCCGGTTGTCACGCGAACCTCGCACGATCGCATTTTGTTTGATGTGCGCACGCTCGTGGGCGACCGCGATATCGAGACGGCGGCGTCGACGCTTGCCGCATGCGTTGAGAAGGCGGTGCGCCGATGAGTGGGGCCGAAGCGCTGGTGGAGTGTCCCGTTATCGTTGGCACGGCAGGGCATGTTGACCACGGTAAGTCGGCGCTCATCGAGGCGCTGACGGGCAAAAACCCCGACCGCCTGGAAGTTGAGCGTCGTCGCGGCATGACGGTTGAGCTTGGCTTTGGCGGGCTGGCACTGCCGAGTGGCAAGATCGTTGGCCTGGTTGACGTGCCAGGCCATGCGCACTACCTGCGCGCCATGGTGCAGGGTGCCACGGGTATCGACGTGGCCGTGCTGGTGGTTTCGGCCGTCGAGGGCGTGATGCCGCAGACCCGCGAGCATGTGCATGTGCTGGAGCTGCTGGGCGTCACTCACATGGTGGTCGCGCTGACGATGTGCGACCTGGCCGACGCCGAGATGACCGAGCTTGCCGAGCTCGATGTCGATGACTTTTTGTCGGACACCGTGTTTGCGGGCGCGTCGATCGTCCCCGTGTCGTCCAAGACCGGCGAGGGGATTGGCGCGCTGCTGGCTGCGCTTGACGATCAGGTTGGTACCTGCTGGGATGCCTGCCGTGACCGTGCTGAGCGGAGTGATGCCTCGCCGCGCCTGCCGATTGACCGCTGCTTTACGATCAAGGGCGTCGGCACCGTTGTGACGGGAACGCTGCACGATGCGCCGGTTGCGGTGGGTGACGAGCTGATGGCCTTGCCGTCGCGTACGGCCTGCCGCGTACGCGGGATCCAAGTGCATGGCGACACACAGCGGGCGCTGCCCGGTCAGCGTGTGGCGCTCAACCTGGTGGGCGATAGCGTTGCTGCGCTCGAACGCGGTGAGATGCTCGGCGTGGAGGGTCGCTTTGGCCAGACGCTGCGCTTTATGATGACGTTTACGTATCTGGGTCGCGAGGGCACCAAGCCGCGCGTGCTCGAGTCGGGTGCGCGCGTGCACGTGATGGCCGGTACGGCCGAGGTCGTCGGCCGTATCATGCTCATGGAGGGCGAGGCCCCCATGGCGGTGGGAGAGACGCGAGTGGTGCAGGTACGCTTGGAGGAACCGCTGCCACTGCGTGCCGGAGACCATGCCGTGGTGCTGTCGTATTCGCCCGTTATGCTCATCGGCGGCGGGCGCGTGCTGCTTTCGCGCTGCCGTCGTTCGCGCGAACTTACTGAGGGGGAGTGCATGCTGTACGCGGCGCTCGAGTCCGGCGATATCGCGGGCGGTGTGGGCGCTTGGCTAGCGTTGCAGACGCTGCCGGTTACGGCGGTTGATGTTGCCGAGGCTTTGGATCTTGGTGTCGGCGAGGTCGATGCCGCACTGCGCGGGCTGGTGGCACAGGGCTCCGTTCGCAAGCTTGTCGTGGGTGATGCGGACCTCTTGGCGGACACCGTGGTGCTCGACGCCGCGATGGATGCACTGGCGGCGACCCTGTCAGCCATGCATGCGGCGTCTCCCAAGGAGACGGGCTTTACGCCTGGCGCCGTTGCCCATGCTGCGTGGCCTACCGCTGACGATACAGTTGCCGCAGCCCTGATTTCCGAGGGCTGCTCGCGCGGCGTGTGTGCCTCCGAGGGCGCCGAGGTATTCGATCCGCACTCCGCTGCCGCCGCGGCGCGTGTGGTGCGCGAGGCCTGCGAACGTATCGTTGCCTTGCTGGACGAAGCCGGCCTCGATGCACCGACGTTGCCCGAGGTGGGCGAGCAACTGCAGCTCGATCGCGGCACCATGACGCGAGCCCTGCGCGAGCTTTCGCTCAACCGCGCGATCGTTAAGGTCGAGCGCGACGTTGCCCTGTCTGCTGCTGCCGAGGCCCATGCGCGTGAGCTCGTCGCCGCCGCCATTGAGGCAGCCCGCGGTGCTGCCACCACGAGCGCTCTGCGCGAGGCCCTTGGTGTGTCGCGCAAGCGAGCCATCAGTATCCTGGAGCACCTGGATGCCGTGCGCTTTACGGTACTCGACAAAGAAGCCGGCGGCCTGCGCTCCCTGCGCTAGATTGGCTGCTCGGTTTGGTAAAATACCGCCGCACTTGGGAACGGATGGGCTCCGGTGGGCTCCGCGGTCCTCAAAACCGTTGCGAGGCGTGCAAAACGTCTTGGATGTGTTCGATTCACATACGTTCCCGCCATACGTTACCAGCGCTTTTGTGCTCGCGGTCTTGCTGCGTGCCGCAAAGGCGCTGTTTTGTTTTTGCACGAGCTTTTCGTAGCGCCGCTATTTCGGCGGCGGTATTTAGCTTCGTGCATAGGGTTTCGAGCATGCCGATGGGGGTGGTTTGCCGTATGACTACCGTAAGACGAGCCGATCTTTCTTGCGTCGTCCAGGCGGGCGGGCTGTCATCGCGCATGGGTTGCGATAAGGCGCGCATGGCGTTTTGCGGCGAGCCGCTCATCGAGCGCGTGCTGGGTCGGCTGGCGCCAGTTGCCGGCGAGTTGGTCGTGACGACTTCGCGTCCCAGCGAGCTTGCCTATCTTGAGGAGCGCGCGTTTGGCGGCCTGGTGCCGCGAATAGTGCCGGACCTTGAGGGGTCGGCGGGTGCCATGCGTGGCATCGCGAGCTCGCTGGCTGCCGCCCGGTTGCCCCTCGCGGCGATCGTCGCCTGCGATATGCCGTTCGTCTCACCAGAACTGATCGGTGCGCTTGCCGATCGTGTTGAGGCCGAGGCGCTCGATGTGTGCGTCCCGCGCGAGGAACGGGGGATTGAGCCGCTTTGCGCCGTCTGGCGCCGTGACGCGTGTGCGCCGGTCGCCCATGAGCTGCTCGCCTGCGACCGCCAGCGCATTCGCTGCCTGATCAATCGCGTTCAGGCTGGTTATATGGATGAGCCGCAGACCGTTAAGGCCGCGGGCTCGACGCTCTGCTTCGAGAACGTCAATACGCCCGAGGAGTTTGCGGCGGCCGAGTTACTCGCCTAGACGATTGGAGTTGCCATGTCTCACGATATCTGCCCCGATACCGGGGAACCTTGCACTTGCGATGGGTCCGAGCCTTGCACCTGCGGCTGTGACGGCTGTGGACATACTGCGGAAGAGGAAGCGGCCGCCGCGGCGTATCGTGAGGCACACCGCGAAGGCCCGTCCGGTGATGCCCTCGACCACGAACGCAAGATTATCGTGTCGTTCGACAGCACTTTCGATGTGATGGAATGCGAGCAGCTGTGCCTTGCCGCCGGTGTGCCCGGGCGCATCATGCCGCTGCCCGGCTCCATTACCGCAGGCTGCGGGCTGTGCTGGGCCATGCCGTTCTCGGGCGATGCGCTCGCCGCCTTCCGTGCTGCCACCGAAGGCCGCATAACCCCCGCCGACTACCATCAGCTCGTCCTCTAACCACCAGTACCACCACAAAGGTGCCCAATGTGGTGGTTTGGAACATGTGGACGAAACAGCTTCGAAACACGCGATTTGTACATCGAGTGCTCAAAAACGCTTCTACCTGCATCGTAATCAAAACGAAACATCTGCTCGTCGGCTTATGCGTAACTTTGCTGCAACAGTGCGATATTATCCATACTCGATAAAGCTCACGGCGCATGGGGCGCCGCGAACGACACCTTTCTTTTCCATCAATTGGAGGAAGCATGAGCTACACGCAGAAAGTTCTCGAAGAGCTCAAGGCCCGCTATCCCGAGCAGCCTGAGTTCATCCAGGCCGCGACCGAGATCCTCGGCACCATCCAACCGGCGCTCGACGCCCACCCCGAGTACGAGGAGGCCGCCCTGCTGGAGCGCCTCGTCGAGCCCGAGCGCATCGTCATGTTCCGTGTTCCCTGGGTCGACGACCAGGGCAAGGTTCAGGTCAACCGCGGCTATCGCGTCGAGTTCAACTCTGCCATTGGACCCTACAAGGGCGGCCTGCGCTTTAACCCGACGGTCACCCTGGGCATGCTCAAGTTCCTGGGCCTGGAGCAGATCCTCAAGAACAGCCTGACCACCCTTCCCATGGGCGGCGGCAAGGGCGGCTCCGACTTTGACCCCAAGGGCAAGTCCAACAACGAGATCATGCACTTCTGCCAGTCCTTCATGACCGAGCTCTATCGCCACATCGGCCCCAACACCGACGTTCCCGCCGGCGACCTGGGCGTTGGCGGCCGCGAGGTTGCCTACCTGTTCGGTCAGTACAAGCGCCTGACCAACGAGTGGACCGGCGTCCTCACCGGCAAGGGCCTCTCCTTTGGCGGCTCGCTCGCCCGTACCGAGGCAACCGGCTACGGCCTGGCCTACTTTGTGGACGAGTACCTCAAGAGCCGCGGCGACTCCTTCGAGGGCAAGAACGTCGTCGTTCACGGCTCCGGTAACGTCGCCATCTACGCGGTCCAGAAGGTCTCCCAGCTCGGCGGCAAGGTGCTGGCCTGCTCCGACACCCATGGCTGGGTCGAGGATCCCGACGGCATCGACTACACCGTGCTCGAGCATGTCTACAACAAGAAGCGCTCCGGCCACGACAAGGGCGTCACGCTCGCCATGTACGTTGACGAGAAGCCCAACGCCGTGTGGCACGAGGGTGACGGCCGCGGCGTGTGGCAGCTTCCCTGCGACATCGCGCTGCCCTGCGCTCGCGAGAACACGCTGCTGCTCGAGGACGCCCAGGCGCTCGTCGCCAACGGCTGCAAGGTGGTCGGCGAGGGCGCGAACATGCCCACGACCATCGAGGCCACGACCTACTTCCAGGAGAACGGCGTCGCCTTTATGCCCGGTAAGGCTGCCAACGCCGGCGGCGTGCTCGTGTCCGGCCTTGAGATGAGCCAGAATGCCGAGCACCTGTCCTGGACCTTCGAGGAGGTCGACGGCAAGCTCGAGCAGCTCATGCGCGGCATGTTCCACAACGTGGACGACACCGCCAAGAAGTACGGCGAGGAGGGCAACTTTGTCATGGGCGCCAACATCGCCGGCTTCCTGAAGGTCGCCGACGCCATGCTCGCCCAGGGCGTCTGCTAAATCTACGCTCGACATAGCATGTGATGAGGCTCCCAGTTCATTCCGGCTGGGAGCCTTTTCTATCCCGGAGGACTCCTCATAACTTGCGGTGATATACGGACTGTTAAGCGTCCCAGAACGGCTAATCAGTCCGTATATCACCGCAAGTTATGGATGGGTGGGTGGATTTTGTCCTAAAACGGTGTGCGGCCCCTCGTTTGGTACACTTAAATGTACTGGACAAGTGAAGAGATGGGGGAGAACGTGCTCAAGTTCGGTACCTACGTCCGTGTTGGAAACGCGGCCGAAGCCTATGAGCTCTTGCAGAAGAACCGCAACAACAAGATTGTGGGCGGCGGCATCTGGATGCGTCTGGGTTCGCGTCGTGTGGCGACGGCGATTGACCTTTCGGCCTGCGGACTCGATCAGATCGAGGAGACCGAGACCGAGTTTCGCATCGGTGCCATGTGCACCCTGCGCCAGCTCGAGCGTCATGCCGGGCTCAACGCGCTTGTCAACAATGTCTTTGAGTTCGCCGTCCACGACATCGTGGGCGTGCAGCTGCGCAATACCGCCACGGTGGGCGGCAGCATCTACGGCCGCTTTGGCTTCTCGGACGTTCTCTCTGCCTTCCTCGCGCTCGATTCGTATGTTGAGCTGACGGGTGCCGGCCGCGTGCCGCTCGCCGAGTTCGTGGACATGGGCTATGTGCGCGACGTGATCGAGCATGTCGTGGTCGTTAAGCACGATTACCGTGCGAGCTACGAGGCCGTGCGCAAGGCCGCGACTGACTTCCCCTCCTTAAACGTCACCGCCGCCTGGTGGGACAACAGCTGGCATGTCACCGTGGGCGCCCGCCCGCTGCGCGCGACCTTGCTGCAGGGCGAGGCGTGTGGCCTTACCGGCGAGCAGCCTTCCGAGGACGAGCTTCGCGCCCTTGCCGCATCCGTACGCGCGCTGAGCTATGGCACCAACCTGTGGGGCTCGGCCGACTACCGCCGCCGCATCTCGGCTCCGTTGGCGATTCAGGCTGTGCGTCGCGCCGCCGGCATCGAGCTTTCGGCCGCGCTTGCCCGCGAGCTCGAGGGCGTGCAGATTCCTAAGTTTGCCACGGACGAGTATTCCTGCCGCCGCGTGCCCGGCGTCGATTCTAGCGAGGTGCGCTAATGGCTGCCAAACTCATCGATCTTTCCTTTACGCTCAACGGCCGCAAGGTCAAGGTTCAGATTGCCCCCGACACCATGCTCTTTGCGCTGCTGCGCGAGCAGGGCTGCGCGTCGGTGCGCTGTGCCTGCGAGACCACCAACTGCGGTCTGTGCACGGTGTGGCTCGATGGCGACCCGGTTCTGAGCTGCTCGGTTCCCGCCGCGCGCGTCGAGGGCCGCTCCATCACCACGCTCGAGGGCCTCAAGGCCGAGTCCGAGGCGCTTGCCCGTGCGATGGCTGCCGAAGGCGCCGAGCAGTGCGGTTTTTGCGCCCCCGGCCTTATCATGAACGTGCTGGCGCTTGCCCGCGCCGCCAAGGAGGACCCGAGCCTCGTCGCCACGCGTGAGGAGCTCTCACGTCAGCTTGCCGGCAACCTCTGCCGTTGCAGCGGCTACGAGAGCCAGCTGCGCGCCATCGTCCGCTTCCTCAACGAGTCCGGCGTGCAGGTGGGCTTTGAGATGCCCGAGCTGCCGGTCAACGACACCAGCTGCGATGGTGTTGCGTACAAGCAGATCACCCACAAGCAGCCCAAGAAGGACTCGAAGGCGCTGCTCGAGGGCCGTCCCGTCTACACGGGTGACCTGGTGCCCGCCGGCGCGCTCATCGTCAAACTCAAGCGCAGCCCGTATGCGCGCGCCAAGATCCGCTCCATCGACACGTCGCGCGCCCTGAAGGTGCCTGGCGTGGTGGGCGTCTACACCTACGAGGACGTGCCCAAGCGCCGCTTTACCATCGCTGGCCAGAGCTATCCACAGCCGAGTCCCTACGACCGCCTGATCCTTGAGAACCTCGTACGCTACCAAAACGAGGAGGTGGCGATCGTCGCCGCCGAGACCGAGGAGGCCGCCGACAAGGCGCTCAAGCTCATCAAGGTCGACTACGAGGTACTCGAGCCCCTGCTCGACTTTACCCAGGCGCTCGATAACGACATCGTGGTACACCCCGAGGGCGACGTGACCTTTATGTTCCCGCAGGGTGGCGACGTTCCGCGCAACCTAGTGTGCAGTGGCACGAGCGATTTTGGCAACCTTGACGAGGCGTTCGCCCAGAGCGATATCGTCTTTGAGCGCACCTACACCAGCCAGGCCACGCAGACCGCGCCCATGGAGACCTTCCGAGCCTTCGCGACGACCGACGCGTTTGGGCGCATCTCGGTGACCACCTCTACGCAGGTGCCCTTCCACGTGCGCCGCATGGTCGCGCAGTCGCTCGATATTCCGCAGTCGCAGGTGCAGGTCATCAAGCCGCGCATCGGCGGCGGCTTTGGCTCCAAGCAGACGGGTTGCTGCGAGATCTTCGTGGCGTTCGTGACCCAGCAGACCGGCCGTCCGAGCTACTGCTGCTACACCCGCGAGGAGACTATCACCGCGGGCAACTCGCGCCACCAGATGCAGATGACCGTTAAGTTGGGCGCTATGAACGACGGCACCATCACGGCCATCGATCTGCACACGCTGTCCAACGCCGGCGCGTACGGCGAGCACGCCACCACGACGATTGGCCTTTCGGGCCACAAGAGCCTGCCCATCTACAACCATGTGAAGGCGAGCCGCTTTAGCTGGGACGCCGTCTACACCAACACCAACCGCGGCGGCGCGTATCGCGGCTACGGTGCCACCCAGGGCCAGTTTGCCGTGGAGAGCGCCGTCAACGAGCTCGCCGACATGCTGCACATGGACCCCGCCGACCTGCGCCTTAAGAACATGGTGCGCGAGGGCGAGATCATGCCGCAGTACTACAACGAGAAGCTCAACGCCTGCGCGCTCGACCGCTGCCTGCTGCGCGCGATGGACATGATCGGTTGGCGCGACAAGCCGCTAGCCGTCGACCTGGGCGACCGCGTGCGTGCTCTGGGGTGTGCGCTCACCATGCAGGGATCGGGCATTTCCAACGTGGATATCGCCGGCATCGACATGCGCTTGGAAGAGGACGGCTTCATTACCATCGGCACCGGCGCCACCGATAACGGCATGGGCGTCGACACGATCCTGGCGCAGATTGCCGCCGAGGAGCTGGGCGTGGAGAGTTCGATGATCGTGGTGCGCGGCGTTGACACCGATGTGTCGCCGTTTGACGCCGGCTCGTACGCGAGCTCGGGTACGTACGTGACGGGCCTTGCCGCCAAGAACGCCGCGACCGAGCTGCGTGAGAAGATTTGCGCCAAGGCAGCCCAGATGTGGGACGTGGACGCCGCCGACGTGGTCTTCGATGGCCAGTACGTGCGTCTGTCCGACGAGCGTGCCGCGCGCGAGCAGAACCGCTACCTCACGCTGCGTGACTTTGCCAACCTGTGCGTCAAGAACATCGCGGGCGGCGACGCGCTGACCTCACATGCCTCTGCCTGCCTGCCCGTTTCGCCTCCGCCGTTTATGGCCGGCATTGCCGAGGTCGAGGTCGACAAGGCCACCGGCAAGGTGACCGTGGTGGACTATGCGGCGGCTGTGGACTGCGGCACCGTGATCAATGAGGCGCTCGCGCGCGTCCAGGCCGAGGGCGGCATTGCCCAGGGTATCGGCCACGCGCTCTACGAGATCGTCGAGCATGACGACCGCGGCCGCCTGCGCACCGGCAACTTTATGAGCTATAAGCTGCCCACGCGCCTGGATATCGGCAGCATTCGCGTGGCCTTTGAGCCGAGCTACGAGCCGACGGGCCCGTTTGGCGCCAAGTCGATCGGCGAGGTCGTCATCAACACGCCGCTCGCCGCCGTTGCCTCGGCCGTGGCACACGCCACCGGCCACCAGGTGCGCTCGCTGCCGATCACGCCCGAGAAGGCCCTGCTGGGGGAGTAGGCGAGGAGGCGCTGTACCCGCTCATTGCCTAGCCCGGGGAAACTGCAGCCCACTTTTCAACTGAATTGTGGGCTGCAGTTTCCGTTTGAGGGCCTTGGCGGAAAGTGCATCCCGGAATAGGGGCTCAAAACGGGTTGCAGTTTCCGGTTGATGGCTATAGCGGAAATTGCATCCCATTCCGAGGCCCCAAACCGGGACACGCTTTCCGGCGCATGGCCAGCACCGCCTGACTGCCGGGTCCCATCGAAGTTGCGGTGGAATAGGGACTGTTTTGGAGGACTGGAGCCCCAAACAGTCCCTATTCCACCGCAACTTCGATGGGGCGGCGGGGGATCCGATGCGTACTCGTGGTGAGGTCGTGAGCTTGTAAAAGGTGTGCGTGCGCTTGTCGTTCGTATCTGCTATCATTCCTAGTCTGTGCGCTCATGCGGGCGTGGCGGAATTGGTAGACGCGCCAGATTTAGGTTCTGGTGGGATTCCCGTGAAGGTTCGAGTCCTTTCGCCCGCACCATCGCACCTGCGTCGGCCCTGGCCGTCGCGACACTTTGTTGCATAAAGGTACCAGCACCTCAGATAAGCTGGGCAGTATGAGGAGGAACGTGTTGAACATCACCGCTTCTGACGTCAAGGACGCCAAGCTCACCGCTACGGTCACCATCCCGGCCGCCGACGTCGACGCCGCGATCAAGAAGGCCTACAAGGACACCGCCAAGAAGTACCGCTTCCCGGGCTTCCGTGCCGGCAAGGCTCCCCGTCCGGTCATCGACTCCGCTCTTGGCGCCGAGGCTACCCTCGCTCAGGCCACCAACGACCTGATCGCCGCCAACGAGCCCGCCGTCCTCAACGAGTTGGACATCGTCCCCACCAAGAACGGTGACTACAAGGAGCTCGACCTCGCCAAGGATCACGAGGACTACACCTACACCGTCGAGTTCTCCCTGCGTCCCGCCGCTGAGCTCTCCTCCTTCGACGCCGTCGAGATCGAGATGCCCCCTGCGGAGGTCACCGAGTCCGAGATCAACAACCAGGTCGAGATGCTCCTCAACTACCGTGCCACCTTCGAGGACGTCGAGGGTCGCGCCGTCGGGGCCGAGGACTACGTCACCGTCGACCTCAAGGCCGTCGAGAACGCCGACAACTTCGCCGCCGAGGGCCGCATGCTCATCGCCGGTAGCGACAGCAACCCCAAGGAGTTCAACGAGGCCCTGATCGGCGCTAACGTTGACGACGTCAAGACCGTCACCTGGACCGACGAGGTCGTGGAGGGCGAGGAGGCCGAGACCCACACCGTCGAGGTCACCGTCAAGGGCATCAAGGTCCGCAACACCCCCGAGCTCACCGACGAGCTCGTCAAGTCCGACTTTGGCTTCGACAGCATCGACGCTATGCGCGACGCCATCAAGCTCGAGATCGAGCAGGACAAGGCTTCCCGTCTCCCGGCCGAGAAGGAGAACCGTTGCGTCTCCGCTCTCGCCGAGCGTCTGCAGCTCGACGAGATGGACGCCGACTACGAGCAGTCTGTCTTTGAGGAGCTTGGCCAGAACTTCCTGTCCAACCTCGCTGCCCGCGGCATGACGCTCGACACCTGGCTGCCCGCTTCCGGCCTGACCATGGAGCAGTTCATCGGCGACCTGCACAAGCAGGCCAACGACGTTGCCCGTGAGTCCCTGGCGCTCGACGCCCTCGCCCGCGAGCTCAAGATCGAGGTCACCGAGGACGACATCAACGCCGAGTTCGAGAAGGCCGGCGTCAAGGACGTCGAGGCTTCCAAGGCCGAGTTCATCGCCGATGGCCGCATGCCTGCCGTCCGCGAGTCCATCCGTCGCTCCAAGGCCGTCGACCACTTGGTCGAGAACGCCAAGGTGACCGAGGTCGACGAGACCGCCAAGGACGCCGAGTAATTCTCGCCACCTTTTCTGCGAGCGCATGTACGCGCCCGTGATGGGGTAAAGTTATAAGCCGGTTATCCGGTTGCTTCGTACGGTGCCAGCCAATGCATAGCATGCGGGCACCGTACGTTTGTCTAGAACCACTATTGGTCCGTAAGAGAAATGGAGATGCGTATGATCGCTAAGTTCGATTCCGCCCTCGTGCCATACGTTATCGAGCAGACGCCGCGCGGCGAGCGCAGCTACGATATCTATTCGCGCCTGCTCAACGACCGCATCATCTTCTTGGGCGAGGAGATCAACTCCGTCAGCGCCAACCTGGTCGTTGCCCAGCTGTTGCATCTTGAGAGCCAGGATGCCGAGAAGGATATCTCGCTCTACATCAATTCGCCCGGTGGCGAGGTCTACTCCGGCCTGGCAATTCTGGACACCATGAACTTCATTAAGCCGCAGGTCTCCACTATCTGCGTCGGTATGGCCGCGTCCATGGCCGCCGTGCTGCTTTCGGCCGGCGCCAAGGGCAAGCGCTTCTGCCTGCCGCACTCCAAGGTCATGATTCACCAGCCCAGCGGCGGTGCCCAGGGCCAGCAGACCGAGATCGAGATCGTGGCCGAGGAGATCAAGAAGACCCGCCGCGAGCTCAACCAGATCCTGTCCGACGCCTCGGGCCAGCCCATCGAGAAGGTCCAGGCCGATACCGAGCGCGATAACTACCTGACCGCTGCCGAGGCCCTCGACTACGGTCTGATCGACCGTATCGTTACCTCGCGCGACCTCGCCACGAAGGACGCCTAGGATGGCCGGTAACATGCAGGACAACTTCGACGAGAACGGCAACCCCATCCGCTGCTCCTTCTGCGGAAAAGAGCAGGGGCAGGTTCGCCGCCTCGTAAAGGGTCCGACCAACATCTTTATCTGCGACGAGTGCGTCGCCGCCTGCTCCGAGATCCTGGAGGAGTCGCTGGCTTCGGACTTTATGGATGCTGCCCGCAACGGCAAGCTGCCGGGCTTCCTCAACGATCACGGCCAGGCTGCGTCCCAGCCTGCCGTGGATCCCGAGGCCGAGGGCTTTGAGCTCGAGGACGACGCCCGCCAGGTCATTACGCACGTGCCGACGCCGCACGAGATCTATGACGAGCTTTCGGCCTATGTCATGGGCCAGGAGGACGCCAAGCGCGCCATGTCGGTTGCCGTGTACAACCACTACCGCCGCGTGATCGAGGGCGGCGCCGCGCTTTCGGCCTTTGACGATGGCTTGGGCTCGCAGCTTGACGATGATATGGACGAGGTGGAGCTCGCCAAGTCCAACATTTTGCTGCTCGGTCCCACCGGCACCGGTAAGACCCTGCTCGCCCAGACGCTCGCGCGCATCCTCGAGGTGCCGTTTGCCATCGCCGACGCCACCGCGCTCACCGAGGCCGGTTACGTGGGCGAGGACGTGGAGAACATTCTGCTCAAGCTCATCAATGCCGCCGATGGCGACATTGAGCGCGCGCAGGTTGGCATCATCTACGTGGACGAGATCGACAAGATCGCCCGCAAGGCCGAGAACCTCTCCATTACCCGCGATGTTTCGGGCGAGGGCGTTCAGCAGGCGCTGCTTAAGATTCTTGAGGGCACGGTGGCAAGCGTTCCGCCCACCGGCGGCCGTAAGCATCCCCAGCAGGAGCTGTTGCAGATCGACACGACCAACATCCTGTTCATCTGCGGCGGTGCCTTTGTGGGTCTGGACAAGATCATTGCCGATCGCGTGGGCAACAAGGGCGTGGGCTTTAACTCCGAGATCGCCGGCCCCACCTCGGTCGACGAGAACGACCTGCTGCGCCAGGTGCTCCCGCAGGACCTCAACGCCTTTGGCATGATCCCCGAGTTCGTGGGCCGTACGCCCGTCGTCACCCAGACGCAGGCGCTCGACGAGGACGACCTGGTGTCGATTCTGACCGAGCCCAAGAACGCCGTGGTGCGCCAGTACCGCAAGATGTTCCAACTCGAGGACGTTGAACTTGAGTTTGAGGACGCCGCCCTGCACGAGATTGCCCGCATGGCGCTCGCCCGCAAGACCGGCGCCCGCGGCCTGCGCTCCATCTGCGAGGACGTGCTGCAGCAGACGATGTTCGACCTGCCCAGCGAGGAGGGAGTCGCCAAGGTCATCGTTACCGAAGCCTCCGTAAAGGGCGAAGAGCAGCCCCAACGCATCTACGGTTAAATAGCTTGAATTCAGGCCTCGTGGCAACCACCGCGGGGCCTGCCTTTTAGGGACAGGTTTATCTTGGTCGGTTTTTATATGGGCAAATGTCGTTTCCCCTGATAAAACCTACCAAAATAAACCTGTCCCTTTTCGGTAGGTATGCCTGTGCTATTCTGTGAGATTGTCAAGTTAGTACCTTCAGACTGAAGTAATCGATACCTAAGGCGTGTCCGCCTGCTTGGTTTTCGTAGATTCCGCACGAGCCGAAGAGCACTAAATGTGCTCTTCGTGCGAGCCAGGACCTGACCGAGCGAAAACCAAGCAGGCGGACACGCCGGCGGGACAGGGAGAGATATATGGAAGAGATGCCCAAGAACTACGATCCGTCGACCAACGAGCCGGCGATCCTGCAGAAGTGGCTCGACGGCGGTTACTACAAGCGCCGCGAGGGCGTGGGCGACTGCACCGTCACCATTCCGCCTCCCAACGTGACCGGCAAGCTCCACATGGGCCACGCCACCGATGACTCCATCCAGGACGCCATCATCCGTATGGCCCGCATGCGCGGCAAGTCCACGCGCTGGGTGCTCGGCACCGACCACGCCGGTATCGCTACGCAGACCAAGGTCGACAAGAAGCTCAAGAGCGAGGGCATCAGCCGCCTGGAGATCGGTCGCGACAAATTTGTCGACGCTTGCTGGGATTGGACCCACGAGTACGGCGGCATCATCGTCGAGCAGATCAAGCGCATGGGCTGCTCCGTCGACTTCGATAACGAGCGCTTCACCATGGACGAGGACTACGCCCAGGCCGTGCGCAAGGTCTTCTGCGACTGGTACCACGACGGTCTGATCTACCGCGGCAAGCGCATCGTCAACTGGTGCCCCAACTGCACCACCGCCATCTCGGACGACGAGGCCGAGTATAAGGACGAGAAGGGCCACCTGTGGCACCTGCGCTACCCGCTGACCGAGCCGGTTAACGGCCAGGACTACATCGTCGTTGCCACCACGCGCCCCGAGACCATGCTCGGCGACACGGGCGTCGCCGTCTCTCCGAAGGACCCCGAGAAGGCTGCCTTTGTGGGTAAGACCGTCAAGCTCCCCATCGTCGACCGTGAGATCCCCATCTTTGAGGACTGGCATGTCGACGCCAACTTTGGCTCTGGCTTTGTCAAGGTCACCCCGGCCCACGACCCCAACGATTACGCCATGGGTCAGGCCCACGACCTGCCGCAGATCAACATCTTCGACGAGCATGCGGTGGTCGTCGAGGGTTACGGCGAGTTTACCGGCATGAACCGCGACGAGTGCCGCGAGGCCGTCATCAAGTGGTTTGAGGAGCACGACCTGCTCGATCACGTCGACGAACTCGATCACTCCGTCATGCACTGCTACCGTTGCGACTCCGCGCTGGAGCCGTGGCTTTCCGAGCAGTGGTTTGTGGCAGTCGACAAGCTCAAGGGGCCGGCGCTTGACGCCGTCAACTCCGGCAAGGTCACCTTCCACCCCGCGCGCTGGACGCAGACCTACACCACCTGGATGGAGAACCTCAAGGACTGGTGCATTTCGCGCCAGCTGTGGTGGGGCCACCGCATCCCCGTGTTCTACTGCGAGGACTGCGGCTGGGAGGACGCCCTTACCGAGGACACCGACGTGTGCCCCAAGTGCGGCGGCCATCACGTGCATCAGGACGAGAATGTGCTGGACACCTGGTTCAGCTCGCAGCTGTGGACCTTTGCCACGCAGGGCTGGCCGCAAAAGCCGGAGCTGCTCGAGGGACATCACCCCACGACGGCGCTCGTCACCGCACGCGACATCATCGCGCTGTGGGTTGCCCGCATGGTCATGAGCTCGCTGTACTTCCTGGACGAGGTGCCGTTTAAGGACGTCGTCATCTACCCGACGATTCTTGCCAAGGACGGCAGCCGCATGTCCAAGTCCAAGGGCAACGGCGTTGACCCCATGGACCTCATCGGCATGTACGGCGCCGACGCCATGCGCTTCAACCTGCTGACGCTCTGCACCAACAACCAGGACGTCAAGTTCGACGCGAACATCGACAAGAAGACCAAGAAGCTCATCGACAGCCCGCGTACCGAGCAGGCCAAGTCGTTTGTGACCAAGATCTGGAACGCCAGCCGCTTCCTGCTTATGAACATGGAGGGCTACACGCCCGGCGAGCCCGTCGTGGAGACGCCGGCCGACGCCTGGATGTTCAGCCGTCTGGCCAAGGCCGTCAAGATGGTCACCGAGGGTATCGAGAAGTACACCTTTGGCGATATGGCTCGCGGCGTGCAGCAGTTCTTCTGGAACGAGGTCTGCGACTGGTACGTCGAGGTCACCAAGGCCCGCCTGAAGGGCGAGGGCCGTCTGCAGGCGCAGCGCAACCTGATCTTTGTGCTTGACACCTCCATTCGCCTGATGCACCCGCTCATGCCGTTTGTCACCGAGGAGATCTGGGACAACATGCCGGCGAGCGTGCTCGACCTGGATGCCGAGGGCAACGTGAACCGCGCCGAGGCGCTCATGATCGCCAAGTGGCCCGAGCCCGTCGACTATGCCAAGTATGTCGACGAGGACGCCGAGCGCGCGTTTGAGCTGTGCCGCGCCGTCGTGTCCGCCGCCCGCGCCACGCGTTCGCGTTATCGCTTGAGCCCCAAGGCCGAGCTCGACGTGGTCGTGCGCGCCGGTGCCGATGACATCGAGAAGCTCGAGAGCCTGCGCTCGACCATTGAGCCGCTGGCGAACACCGCTTCGCTGGTCATGGGTACCGATGTCGAGAAGCCGGCCGCGAGCATCGCCGTGGTCGACAGCGGCGTCGAGGTCTTTGTGGTGCTTGAGGGCAAGGTCGATCTTTCGGCTGAGAAGGCGCGCCTGGAGAAGGAGATCGCCGCGGCCCAGAAGGAGCTCGCCAGCTGCGAGAAGACGCTTGCCAACGAGGGCTTTGTGGCCAAGGCCGCGCCCGCGGTGGTCCAGAAGAAGAGGGACCGTGCAGCTGAGCTCAAGGAGATCCTGGCGGCGCTGACTGCTCAGGTTGCTGACTTCTCGTAGGTCTTACTGAGGGGCGCGTCCCGACGCTTTGCTCGCTACTGCGAACAGTCCTGCGCAAGACGGACAGCACATTTAGTGCTGTCCTTTGCGTGCGGAACTTGTATCGAGCAAAGCGTCGGGCCGCTCCTAGTGCGGTTACGTGGTTGTTTGCATCTGGCATGTAAGGGCTACTTGGTCATGGCCTTGATCTCGCTGCAAAGCGGTGTTTGGCTGATATTATGTATGGGAGGGGCTCGTTGTTTATTGCGGGCCTCTTTTTATGTTGAGGGGACTTTGGGTTATGGCTAAGCGTTCGGGGTCGTATGTCGTTCCTTTCTCGTTTGAGCTGCTTTCGTTTGATGAGGCTGTGGGACTTGCTGCTGATACGGGGCGGATTTCTGGGGATGCTGGTCCTTTGCTTGAGACGGTTGTCGATATGCTTGATGAGCTGGGACGTCCGGACGAGTATTTCGATTGCATTCAGATTGCCGGTACTAATGGCAAGACTTCGACCACGCGTTTTTCGGCTGCCATCCTTCGTGGCGAGGGGCTCAAGACCGCGCTGTATACGTCGCCGCAGCTGGTGCGCTATCCCGAGCGTATGGAGGTCGATGGGTGCGTCGTAAGCGACGAGGCGTTTGCCCGTGGTGTTTCTGCCGCTGTTGAGGCGGGACATCGCGTGAATGCCCGTCGTGTGGCGGCGGGGGAGCGTGCCTATACCATCACGCCGTTTGATCTGCTGACGGCTGCCGCACTGGTGGTGTTTGCCGAGGCCGCGGTGGATGATGCCGTGCTCGAGGTTGGCATGGGTGGGCGTTGGGACGCCACAAGCGCGACCGATCCCGTCGCCGTTGCCATTACGGGCATTGGGCTCGATCACACACGTATTTTGGGCGACACGCTCGAGGCCATTGCGGGGGAGAAGGCTGCGGTTATCAAACCCGGGCGCTTGGTTGTTTTGGGCGAGGGTACGCATGAGGCGAGTGTTCAGCGCGTGATGGATGCCCGTTGCCGTGAGTGCGGTGTGGTGCCGCTCGTGGTGAGCCACGCCACGACTAAGGTGCCGGCGCATGTGGGCGACACGGTTGAGTTTAGCTGCACCACGCCGCGTGCGATCTATACGTCGAGTATGGTCAAGCCGGCCTATCAGCCGCAGAATGCAGCGTGCGCGATTATGCTATGCGAGGGGTATCTGGGCCGCGAGCTCGACCACGATGTGCTTGATGCGTCGCTTATGGGCTGTCCCACGCCGGGTCGTTTTGATGTGCTGGGGACCGATCCGCTCAAGCTGATTGATGCCTGCCATAACCCCCAGAGCTGCGAGAACTTTGTAAGCGCGCTGGACGAGATCGATCCGTGCGTGGAGAATCGCCCCACGCTGCTGTGCGCTGCACTGGCCGACAAGGACGTGGCGGGCATCGTTGACGTGCTGATCCCGTCCTTTCCGCGCGTGGTTGTGACCCAGACCGATTCCGATCGCGCCTTGCCGGCAGAGGAGCTCGCCGCCCTGGTGGACGCCGATAAGCTTGCCGGTGTGTACCCGAGCGTGCCCGAGGCCCTCGCGGCTTTCAAGGCCGCGGGCGAGCCCTTCGTAGCAGCTGGCACCATCACCCTAGCCGGCGAAGTAGCAGGTCTGCTTCGCTAACCCATCCCCTCATCAGTTGCGGTGAAATAGGGACTGTTTTATGGGCTAGAAGCCTTAAACAGTCCGTATTCCACCGCAACTTATTGAGGGGCTATTGGGAAGGGGCTAGTCTAGGCGGACTGGGTCGTGGGGGTAGGTGTTGAGGATTTCGACGCCGGACTCGGTGACCAGGACCAGGTCTTCGATACGGACGCCGGTGCGGCCGGGGAGGTAGATGCCCGGCTCGATGGAGAACGTCATGCCCGGCTCTACGATCTGCTCATTGACGAGCGAGACGTCACCAGGCTCGTGGTCCTGCAGACCGATCGAGTGGCCCAGGCGATGCGTGAAGTACTGCCCATAGCCAGCGTCCTCAATCACGTCGCGCGCGGCGCGGTCCAGGTCGCACATGCGCGCGCCCGGGGCGATGAGCGCCTCGGCGGCCTCGTTGGCGCGACGCACGATGTCGTAGATGCGCGCTGTCTCCTCGTCCGGCTCGCCCCAAAAGAACGTGCGCGTCATGTCCGAGCAGTAGTTGCGGCGACGTCCGCCTATGTCGAACAACACCACGTCGCCGCACTTGAGTACGGTGTCGTCGGGCTCGTGATGCGGGTCTCCGGCGTTGGCGCCAAAGCTCACGATGGGCGGAAAGCTAAAGCCCTCGCAGTCGTGCTTGCGGTACAGACCGAGCATCTGGTCGGCAATTTCGCGCTCCGTCACGCCCTCGTGAACGAGCTTGATAGCGTCGGCCATCACGGCGTCGTTAGCGGCCGAGGACGCGCGCATGAGCTCCTGCTCGGCCTCATCCTTGTGGGTGCGTGCGGCGGTGACGGCAAAGTCGCCCAGGAAGAACTCGCTCGCGGCGTGACGATCCATAAGGGGCATCAAAAAGCCGGAGCGCATAACGGTATCGATGCCGAGGGGCTTGGCGGGATTGACCTCGCGTGCGGTGGCGTCGGTCACGACGTCGGTATCGGTGTGATAGGCGACGCGGGCATTGTCGTACTCGGGCAGCTGATGCAGGGCGTTGACCAAGATCACCGGCTCGGCATCGCGTGCGAGCAGCACGCCGCAAAAACGCTCGAACATATCGGCATAAAAGCCGGTCAGATAGTAGATCGACCACGGGTCGTTCACAAGCAGCTGCGCGCTGGGGTGCTGAGCCTCGAGCGCATCGAGCACGCGCGCCACGCGCTGGTCATCGACATGTGCCATACATCGTCCTTTCGCTAGGGTGCCACCATGGTATCCCCAATGCCAGGGTAGTCAATTTGGGACGGGGCTATTTTAGATGCGTCAAACATGCGGGCTGATAGGTAAAAGTAGTCAATATGGTCCCGTCCCAAATGGGCTGGTTTCAAAAGTATGGCGGATTACGGGGCTGGACCTGTATTACTTGATCATGGGAAAAATCGCGAAATTAAAACCGCAGGTAGAGGGTTTATCAAAAATCGAAAATCGCCGGTATGGATGTGGGTATCCGAATCAGCCCCGTAATCCGGCATAGTTTTGAAATGGCACTAAAGTAGGCACAGGCTAAATACCAATTCCAAAGATAGTTGCGGTGGAATAGTTCCCGGATGCCGGGGTTTGGCGGAAATCAGGAACTATTTCACCGCAATTGAGGAGGGGCGGGGTGGATGGCGGGGTAGCTAAAAGAGCCCCGTCCCAAATGAGCTACCTACGCAGGGTCGATGTCCATGCTGGCGATGAGGTCGGTACCGGTGTCTAGGAGGTTGGGGAGGACTACATCGCTCATGCGGATGGGGGCGTCGACGACCAGGCCGCGAATGAGGTCCATAGCCTGGGCATGGAGTTCGAGCGGGATGGCTTCGGCCGTGCGCACGGGCAGCAGCGCCTCGTCGTCGCCGGATACGGCTACGGTGGTGGTGAGCACGCGCATGGGGCAGGTGAGCTCCTGGTGCGAGAATGCATCGCCGCGCGGGCAGCTGTTGCCGGTCACGGAGCGCACCTCTACCACGGCGCCGTCTGCGCTTCGTTCGACCTCCACGGTCAGGAGGCACTCGGAGGGACAGGTGGTGCAGTTGAACTGCAGCGTCTCGATCACATTTGCGCTCATGGCTTTACGCCTCCTCAACGGGATCGACGGACAGGACAATCTCACTAACACCCAGGTCGAGTACGCGCTGAATCGCCTTTGCCGGCAGCGGGAAGCTTTCCATTACGCTCGGTTTAAACGGGCGGACCTTGCCTGCGAACAATTCCTCGTCGCCTGCCAGAATGCGCACACGGGCGGAATCGACCGGTCGGCGCACGCGGAAGTTGAGTTTGGTGAGTGCCACAGCCGTAATGCGTCCCGGCAGTGCGTAGCCCGCAATGCCGGCGGGGGAGACCGTGAGCTCGCAGCTGGCGCCCATGCTATCGCCGACACCCAACGCGTATGCCGCCGCGGCTGCACCTGCGCGTTCGGACTCGGTCGTCACGTTGTCTGCCAGGTCGTGCACGTGCAGCACGTTGCCGCAGGCAAAGATGCCCGGAACGCCTGTCTGCAGGTTCTGGTCCACCACGGCACCGCGCGTGCGGGGATCCAGCTCCACGCCCGCGGCAACCGAAAGCTCGTTCTCGGGAATCAGGCCCACTGAAAGCAGTAGCGTGTCGCACGGAACAACGCGCTCGGTCCCCGGAATGGGTGCCAGGTGCTCGTCGACTTGACTCACCTCGACGGCTTCCACGCGATCGTGACCGATTACGCGCGTGACGGTGGTGGACAGGTGCAGCGGAATGCCAAAGTCGTCCAGGCAGTTCTTCACATTGCGACGCAGGCCGTTGGCGTACGGCATGAGCTCGTACACGCCCTCGACCGAAATCCCCTCGAGCGTGCAGCGGCGCGCCATGATCAGTCCGATGTCACCCGAGCCCAAAATGACGGCGCGCGAGCCGGGTTTGAGGTTCTCGATGTTGATGTATCGCTGCGCCAGGCCGGCCGTAAACACGCCGGCAGGTCGGCTGCCGGGAATCTTGATCTCGCTACGGGTGCGCTCGCGGCAACCCATGGCAAGGACGACCGCGCGCCCGGTGAGCTGCAACATGCCGGTGGGGCTCATGAGCGTGACGGTGTGGACCGCGGCATCTTCCGTGGACGCGCCCGAATCAATCCCAAGCACCATGCTGTCCAAGAACAGCGCAATGTTGGTCGTGCGCACCTGGTCGATAAAGCGCTGCGCATACTCGGGGCCGGTGAGCTCCTGCTTAAAGTGCGAAAGGCCAAAGCCGGGGTGGATGCACTGGCGCAGGATGCCGCCCAAGTGTTGCTCGCGCTCCACGATGGCCACGCGCGCGCCGGCCTTGTGCGCGGCAAGTGCGGCCGCCATGCCGGCAGGTCCGCCGCCGATAACGACGACGTCGAACGCCTGCGTCTGCACCGCTTCCGTAGCTCCTGCCTCCGCGCGTTCGTTGCGCATATCAAACGTCGCCATCCTAGCGCACCCCCTTCAAAGGTCCCTCAACGAGCCACGAGCCAGTGTCCTCCAGCAGCACCTCGCTGGGGTCACACCCCAGCTCGCGCGCCAGAATCGCCACCACGCGGCTCTGGCAAAAGCCGCTCTGGCAGCGGCCCATGCCCGCGCGGCAGCGGCGTTTGACGCCCTCGACCGAAACCGCACCCGGACGGCGTCGAATCGCGGCAACAATCTCGGCCTCGGGTACTGTCTCGCAGCGGCAGACGATCTGCCCCCATGCAGGGTCGGACTCAATGAGCTCTTCCTTGCGTGCAAGCGGCGCACGGTCGAAGTCGTCCGGCGCGCGGCGAATCGGATCCCAATCGGCCCGCTCGCGCAAAGCAACGCCCGCCTCGCGCATCACGTGCTCCATGCGCTCGGCAATGGCCGGCGCGCTTGCTACGCCTGGCGATTGAATGCCCGCCGCCTGGAACAGGCCTGGCACCACGGCCGACTGCCCAATAAAGAAGTCGTTCGTCCCCTTAATGACCGGACGCCCGCCGGCAAACGCGCGCACCACGCGACGCGTGTCCAGATCGGGAACCAGCTTGCGCGCTCCCGTCAGCAGCGCGTTCACATCGCTCGCATAAGTCTGTGTGTCGCCCGGCTCGCGCACGGCAGCGGTTGCGGTGATCACGGTGTTGCCGTGCACGGTGCCCGTGACGATAACGCCCTTGGACACCGGCGTGGGCACTGGGTAGAGCGGCATGAGCGCGCGCGGCTCCTTGTCCAGCACCACGATGTTTCCCTGGCGCCAGACCATCTGAAACTCTTCGGCGCCGGCCATATGCGAGATGTCCGCGGCACCGTTGCCCGCGGCGTTGATCAGGTAACGGCAACGCACGTGGCCGGCGGGCGTTGCCAACGTAAAGCGCACGGCTCCGTAATTCGAGCCAGCAACCTCAATCGCCTCAACCGGTGCGGAGCGCATAAACGTCACGCCGTTGGCGACCGCGTTCTCCAGCGCGGCGATGGCCACTTCAAACGGGTCAACGTAACCGGTCGAAGGGCACCACAACGCGCACGTTGCGTCGGCGCTGGCACGCGGTTCCAGCTCGCGGATACGCTCGGGGCCAATGATTGACAGCTCGGGCACGCCGTTGGCAAGGCCATTCTGGCGCAGCTTCTCCAGGTGCGCACGGTCCTCGTCGCTAAAGCCCAGCACCATCGACCCGGTGCGGCGGAACAAAAAGCCCAGCTCCTGGGCCCACGTGCCATATAGCTCGCAGCCGCGGGCGTTGACCTGCGCCTTTACCGTGCCCGGAGCCGGATCGTAGCCGGCGTGCACCAGGCCGCCGTTGGCCTTCGACGCGCCCAGGGCGATGTCGTTGGCCGCTTCGACCACGCAAATGGACAGGTCATAACGCGCGAGCTGCCGCGCGATGGCGCACCCGGTGATGCCCGCGCCCACAATTGCGATATCAAACGTTTCTGCCACGGTGCCTCCCAGACAAGTTGACAGGCTGTCAATAGGTCTATCTTACGGTCTGTACATCTCCGGTGCAGCGGCAATGCGGCGAACAGCTCCGCTGCATCCGCCAACGGCAGGCGTGGGGAGACTCAGGACCATCGGCGACCTCGTCTGCCGCTCCTGGTGCCAGAGGTTTGTCTCGTTCTGTAACAGTAAGCAGAAGAACTGGGTTCCAGATGTTACAGATCGAGACGTTTGTCAGGCGGGCCCTCCGTTTGTCTCGCTCTGTAACAGTAAGAGGGGAAGATCGATCCTATGTGTTACAGATCGAGATTTAAAGTCAGGGAGAGATTCTTCTGTCTCGATCTGTAACATCTGGGGACCGTTTAGGGGCTAGATGTTACAGATTTAGATGAACCTATCAGTCGGTTTCGAATGTCTAAATCTGTAACGGTTAGACCTGTTTTTGCCGAGTTGTTGTTACAGATTGAGATGTTTGTGTCCGCGCCAGCCCCGTACCCAGCCTTGGTCCCATATAAACAAACCCCGTGGTAAACTTGACCGGACTGTAAATATTCCGAAAGGTACACCTCAATGTCCAAATACATCAACGAGCTCATGTCACCGCAGCTTATGGGCGTCATCTATGCCTTCGTGGGCTTTATCATCGCCCTGTACGTGCTGTCGGTCGTCTATGTGTTCATCGACGCTCGCCGCCGCGGCGCCAGCGCCTACGTGGCATGGGGCATCATCGCCCTCATTCCGTTTGTGGGTCTCATCGCCTACCTGGTTCTGCGTCCGCACTCCTACGCGGCCGACCGCGAGGAGCAGGAGCTGGACATGGCCCTGCGCGAGCGCCAGCTTGCCCAGTACGGCACCTGTCCGCAGTGTGGCGCCCCCATCGAGAAGGACTTTGTCGTCTGCCCGGTGTGCGACACCCAGGTTCGCAACGTGTGCCCCAGCTGCCATCGCCCGCTCGACGCGCACTGGAAGGTCTGTCCCTACTGCCGAACTCGCATTCAGTAACGCATCCATCGCCGGGCCGGCCGCAAGCCACGGGCACAGCGCGTCACGCGCAAGCCGCACGCGCGCCCCGCAGCCCCGCCCCCACACGATGAAGCATGCGTAGAAAATCGCCCGCCGTGCCATTAAGGTGCGGCGGGCGCTTGTATACCAAGGCAACCTGCCTATAATGATGCAAGTCAAAAACGCCGAGCGCATCGCACGCACTTGCATCAGGCATCCGAGAGGAGAAAACATACCCATGAAGGCACTCTACAATGACGGTTCGGTGGCCGAGCTCCCGCAGGACGAGGTCACGCACGTCATCCGCCACTCCGCCGCACACATCATGGCGCAGGCCATCAAGCGCCTGTACCCCCAGGCCGATTTTGCCTACGGCCCCGCGACCGACAACGGCTTCTACTACGACGTCGACCTGCCCGAGGGCGTCAAGATCAGCGAGGACGACTTCCCCGCGATCGAGGCCGAGATGAAGAAGATCGTCAAGGAGAACCTCAAGTTCACCGTGTACGAGAAGCCCCGCGCCGAGGCCATCGCCCTTATGGAGGAGCGCGGCGAGAAGTACAAGGTCGAGCACATCGGTGACCTGGACGACGACGCCCGCATTACCTTCTACCAGCAGGGCGACTACATCGACATGTGCGTCGGCCCCCACATCTGCTACACCAAGGCGCTCAAGGCCTTTAAGCTCACCGGCGTCTCGGGCGCCTACTGGAAGGGCGACAAGGACAACAAGATGCTCACCCGCATCAACGGCGTCGCCTTTGCCACCAAGGAAGAGCTCGACGAGCACATGCACATGCTGGAGGAGGCCAAGAAGCGCGACCACCGCAAGATCGGTCGCGAGATGGACCTCTTTATGATGCGCGACGAGGCCCCCGGCTTCCCGTTCTTCCTGCCCAACGGCATGATCCTTAAGAACACGCTGCTGGACTACTGGCGCGAGATCCACCACAAGGCCGGCTACGTGGAGATCTCCACGCCGCTCATCATGAACAAGCAGCTGTGGAAGACCTCGGGCCACTGGGACCACTACAAGGACAACATGTACTCTACCGTCATCGACGACGAAGAGTACTGCATTAAGCCCATGAACTGCCCGGGCGGCGTGCTGGTGTACGCCTCCAAGCCGCACTCTTACCGCGAGCTGCCCATCCGCGCCGGCGAGATTGGCCTGGTGCACCGGCACGAGCTGCGCGGCGCCCTGCACGGCCTGTTCCGCGTGCGCTGCTTTAACCAGGACGACGCTCACCTGTTTGTGCGTCCCGACCAGCTGACCGACGAGATCGTGGGCGTGGTCAACCTCATCGACTCCGTGTACCAGAAGTTTGGTTTTAAGTATCACGTTGAGCTTTCCACCCGCCCCGAGGACTCCATGGGTTCGGACGAGGACTGGGCTCGCGCCGAGGAGGGCCTGCGCACCGCTCTGGAGAAGCTGGGCATGGACTACGAGGTCAACGAGGGCGACGGTGCCTTCTACGGCCCCAAGATCGACTTCCATCTGGAGGACTCGCTCGGCCGTACCTGGCAGTGCGGTACCGTGCAGCTCGACTTCCAGATGCCGCTCAACTTTGACCTGGAGTACGTGGACGCCGACGGCACCAAGAAGCGCCCCATCATGCTGCATCGCGTGTGCTTTGGCTCCATCGAGCGCTTCATCGGTATTCTGATTGAGCACTTTGCGGGCAAGTTCCCCACCTGGCTGGCTCCTGTGCAGGTCAAGGCGCTTCCCGTGTCCGAGAAGAGCCGCGACTACGCTCACGAGGTGTGCGCCAAGCTGGAGGAGGCCGGCATTCGCGTGGTCTGCGACGACCGCGACGAGAAGATCGGCTACAAGATCCGCGAGGCCCGCAGCATCGACCGCGTGCCCTACATGCTCATCCTGGGCGAGAAGGAGGTCGAGGCCGGCAACATCTCCGTCCGCGATCGCTCCAACGAGACCGTTCAGATGAGCGTTGACGAGTTTGTTGCCAAGGTGCTCGAGGAGATCAAGACTCGCGCCTAAGGCAAGCTTCACAACAATTAACAAAGGCGACCGTCCGCATAGGGCGGTCGCCTTTTTTCATGCCGAAATAAGAAAATCCGCTGGTTGAGCGGCTTTTTTTGTTGCACAAAAAGGTACAGGTTTTTGTATCTTTCGACAGACGACATTATACGAGCAATTAATCAGCGTTTGCCCAGATTACACAAAATGTACTGCCAGTAGGTGCATCTCCATACCCCTCTACAAAAACCTGTACTTTTGCGACTGCGCCTAGCTGCGAGAGTTAAGGCTGTTCTAAACGCCCCGGCATTTGCGTGCGTCGCAAAGCAAGAAAAGGGGGCGAGGACATGGAGCAGACGGCGCGGCGCCAAGAGCAGCTGCCGGGCGCATTCAGCGGCGCAACTAGCAACAGTCAGCATGGCCGCGTCCGCTGGTATCTGGTTCACACCCCCAATGGTAAAGAGCGTGAGACCTGCGAAAAGGTCCGCCGCATTATCCCGCACGAGCTGATGCAGGACGCTTTTGTGATGCAAAAGGAGTTCTGGTTTAAGCGGGACGGCGCATGGTCGCTCCAAACCAAACCCATGTACAAGGAATATTTCTTCGTTGCCACGCACGATGCCGCAGCGCTCGATAGGGCTTTGGCACAACTGAGCTTTGGCTGCCGCATTGCCGGCAGTAGGGAGCGGGCGTACATGCCCATGCCGGACGACGCACAGGACTGGTACCGCAGCGTGCTGGACGAAGACGGCGTGGTGCGTAACAGCGTTGCGCGCATAGAAGACGGCGTGCTGCACATAGAACAGGGGCCCTTGGTGGGGCAAGAAGCCCGCGTGCATAAAATCGACCGTCATAAGCGCTGGTGCCTGGTGGACGTGGGCGAAGGCGACTCCGCTTTTAGGGAGCTGCTTGCGCTGGACGTTCCCAGTAAGACGTAAGGGAGACGTTGCATCAGCTATTCGTTCGCATTTTTGAATTTACCGATTGGGGGATCCCTGGGGAACGGGGACGTAAGTTTGACTGTGGCTGCTAAAGAAGTAACAAAGAGCTGTGCGCCTGCGGGGGCGGCACTGATTGCCCAGGCCATGGACCGGCGCGAGGGCGCCGGCCGTTACAAGGCCATGCAATCCATCATTGACTGGGACCGCTCGCGCTTGGCATATAGGGCAGTGAAGCGCGCATTCGACATCGTGTTCAGCGGTGCCGTGCTCGTTGTCATCGCTGTGCCCAGCCTGGTGCTGGCCGCGGCCATCCGACTGGAGAGCGAGGGCAGCCCCTTCTATAGTCAGATCCGCGTTGGCCGCACCCGTCCCGACGGTAGTTTGACTACCTTCCGCATGTGGAAGTTCCGCTCCATGTACAAGGACGCCGACGAGCGCCTCGCCGAGCTCAGGGAGCAGAACGAGATCGCCGGCGCCATGTTCAAGATGAAGAATGACCCGCGTGTCACCAAGATTGGAAAGTTCATCCGCAAGCACTCCATCGACGAGTTCCCGCAGTTCATTAACGTATTCCTGGGCCAGATGTCCGTCGTCGGCCCGCGCCCGCCGCTGCCCAACGAGGTCGCGGAGTATACCGAGTACGACCTGCAGCGCTTGGCTGTGAAGCCGGGCATTACCGGCTGGTGGCAGGTGACTGACCGCAACGATACCGACTTCGACGGCATGGTCCGCCGTGATTTGGAGTACATCGCCAAGCGCGGCCCCATCACGGACTTGAAGATTGTTCTCCTCACGGTCGTTGAGGTCTTTACCGGTGGAGGTGCTTGCTAAATGACTGAACCGGTTAGGGTGGCTCAGGTTGTTGGCAAGATGGTTGGTGGCGGCGTCGAAGCTGTCGTTATGAATTACTATCGTCACATCGATCGCGGTAAAGTGCAGTTTGACTTTCTTGTTGATTCCGATTCGACGCTTGTTCCCCGTGACGAGATCGAATCGCTCGGTGGCAGGGTCTTTGAGATACCGCCCTATCAGCATGTAGCTGAATACCAGCGAGAGCTTCAGCGTCTCTTTAAGCAAGAGGGCTGGAAGATTGTCCATAGTCACATCAACGCGCTTTCGGTCTTTCCTCTTCGTGCTGCGAAGAAGGCGGGTGTCCCCGTGCGTATCGCCCATAGCCACTCTACGAGTGGTAGGGGTGAGTATGCCAAGAATGCCCTGAAGGCCGTGCTGAAAACGCAATCAAACCGGTATCCGACTCACCGTTTTGCATGTAGTAAATTCGCTGGTGAATGGTTATTTGGATCGAGTTCTCAATTTGTAGTCATGCGTAATGCTGTCGACTTGTCTGTTTTCGCGCCAGATGATGAGGATCGTCTAAGGACGCGGCGATCGCTTGGTGTTGCTGATGGACAGCTTCTAATTGGGCACATTGGTCGTTTTACAGAGCAGAAGAATCACTCATATTTGCTTAATATATTCGATCAGGTTTTAAAGATTCGTAATGATGCAGTTTTAGTTTTGGTTGGTTCTGGTCCGTTGGTTGAACAGATAAAGGACCAAGCTGATTGTCTGGGGATTAGCCATTCTGTTCGGTTTTTGGGCACTAGAAGCGACGCAGCATCTTTATATCGAGCATTTGATGTTTTCTGCCTGCCGAGCCTGTATGAAGGCCTCCCAATGGTCGGAGTTGAATGCCAGGCATCGCATACACCCATTCTTGCGTCTGATACCGTTACCTCTGAGACCGCTGTTACATCCATGATGCAATTTGAATCACTTTCTAGCTCCTGTATAAAGTGGGCCGAAAGACTTATTGAGTTGAGCACAGAGGTCTTCGCGCCTGGCGACGATGCCGGTTTGCAGGTATTTGAAATTAATGCTGCGGCCAGAGTGTTATTGGATTGTTATATGACCTATTTAGGTTCTGTTGATTAAGGGGATAGCTTGACTATTACATGTTCTAAGCGAGTCGCAGTCGCGTCGTGTCATGACAAAATCAACTTTGGCAGCGTTCTTCAGGCGTACGCGACCCAGCGTGCCCTTGAGGAGCTGGGAGTTGAAGTCAATACTATTGATAAACGTGGCCTGGGTCATGCTATTTCTGAAGGACGCAATGATTACTATCTTGAGCATCTATTTGATGTAGATCTTTATCGTGCAAAGCTGGGTTTTGTAAAGCATCGCATCAAGCAGAAGCTTGATGCTGACTTTGGAAAGAAAATGGCAAAGAGGAAAAGTGCATTTTCATCTTTCGAGTCAACACATTTTAGTTTTACTCCTCAAGCCGCTTCGTTTGAAGAACTTGGGGCGCTTGTGGCTGATTATGACAGCGTTGTTGTTGGCAGCGATCAGCTTTGGCTGCCTGTTAACATTGCTGGTAGGTACTTTACACTATCTTTCGTGCAGCCTCCTGTCCGCAAGGTGTCTTATTCCACTAGTTTTGGAGTATCTTCCCTTTCTGAAAAATATCTTCGTAAAACAAAAGATTTTCTTTCCGATTTTTCGGCCATTTCTGTTCGCGAGGATACGGGAGCGGATTTGGTAGAGAAAGCTACGGGCGTCCGATGCTCTGTTGTATGCGACCCTACGATGCTGCTGGCTAGAGATCAGTGGGCAAGCCTTGCTTGTTCCTCTTCGATTGACGTTCCTGACGAGCCCTATGTTTTCTGCTATTTCATGGGTAAGAATGCATGGAATCGTGAATGTGCCCAAGAGCTTGCCAAGCAGCATAATTTGAAGATCGTCGCCATTGCTCATCCCGATGAGTATGTTAAGGCTGATGACGATTACGCGGATTTTTATCCTTGGGAAGCCGGTCCGGCTGAGTGGGTCAACTTGATTGCCCATGCTTCGTATGTCTGTACTGACTCTTTCCACGGAAGCGTTTTCTCAAATATTTTTGAGGTGCCCTTCTTCTCGTTCCGTCGCCACGAGAATATGGGTGCTCAGTCTACGAACTCACGTATTGATACATTGTTGCGTGTCCTTGGAAACTCCGATCGTATTTGCGAATCGAAGGATGCTTTCCGTGCCGCAATGGCAAATGAAATCGACTTTGTGTCAGTACGTCAACGACTTAATGTGTATAGGAATGAATCGGCCAATTGGCTTAAATCAGCTCTTGAGTTGTAGGGAACAGTATGATCTCCATCACGGACAAAAGTAAATGCTGCGGTTGCGCTGCCTGTGCTCAAAAATGTCCCAAGCAGTGCATATCAATGGAATATGACGCCGAGGGCTGCGAGTACCCCGTAGTCAATGCTGACCAGTGTATTGATTGCGGATTATGCGAAAAGGCTTGCCCAGTGCTTAATGTTGATAAGGACGAGCCTAAGTCCCAACGAGCCTTTCTAGTCCAGCATAATGATCAAAAGGTGCTTGCTGAAAGCACTTCTGGTGGAGCCTTCACTGCCCTTGCTCAGGCCGTGATTGCCAACGGCGGTATTGTGTTTGGTGCAGGTTATTTGCGCGGTGAACAGCTTGTGCGAGCCGAAGGAGCCCCTGGGCGACTTAAGGTCGGACATTTTTCTGTGGAAAGCGTTGATGAACTTTGGCGCTTCCGCAACAGTAAATATGTTCAGAGCGTTGTTGGCCCTGCGTATCCCGAGGTCAAACAACAACTAAAAACTGGACGTGAAGTTCTCTTTATTGGTACCCCTTGTCAATGCGAAGGTCTGCTTCGATTTTTGGGCGGCAAGCCGGCAAATTTACGCGTGGCAGACTTCGTCTGCCGCGCGAACCCCGCTCGCGCTGTGTTCGCGCGGCAGGTCGAATGGCTTGACGCAAAGGTTGGCGTAAAAGGTGAGACCGTTCTTTTTAGAGATAAATCACGGTTTGGCTATCGCTATTCAAATATGTGCGAGCTCGAAGGCGAGACTCTGTATGGTGAACGGCTGTACAGTGAAGGTGTCGAAACAGATCCTTACCTAAGGGCCTTTTTTGCTGATCTTTCAGATCGACCCATTTGTTACGAATGCCCGTTTAAAAAGCGTTATCGCGTTACTGATTTGACTTGCTGGGATTTCTTCGATGTTTATCGACTCTCGAAAGAGTTCGACGACAATCGAGGCGTCACTCGAGTTCTCATCCAAAGCGATGAGGGACAAGAATTGCTTGATCGAGCCTCAAGCTATGCCCGTATGAAGGAGATTGATGTTGAGGCTGCAGTAGAAGGTGTTCGTGAACTTACTAAGTCCGTGAAGCCGAATCCGCGTCGCGATGAATTCATGGCTGATGTGGCGAATCTGGATGGTGAGGAGCTTATGAATAAGTGGTTCCCCGATTCCGGAAAAGTAAAAGCCGAGCGCTTTGCTAGGCATACATGCGAAAAGCTTGGAATTTATGACCCGATGAAGCGTCTGGTTAAAAAAATCATAAAGAAGTAGCCTATTGTTCGAAAGGGAATTGATGATTCCTAAAGTTCTGCACTACATCTGGTTCGGTGGAAGTGAGCTTCCTGAACTTGAAAGAAAATGCATTGAGTCTTGGTCGAAGATCATGCCTGATTGGGAAATTCGTAGATGGGACGAAAGCAATTTCGATATAAATCAATGTGAATTTTGTCGTGAGGCATATGCCTCAAAAAAATGGGCGTTTGTCAGCGATTATGCGCGCTACAGAATACTGTATTCAGAGGGTGGAATCCTTCTCGATACAGATGTCGAAGTCCTGAAGCCTCTGGACGAGCTTTTAGATAATGAGGCTTTTGCGGGATTCATGAAGAATAATTTCTTCTTGAATCCCGGCCTCATCATGGGTTCTGAGGCCGGAAGCCATGTCATGAGCGATGTCGCAAAATTATATGAATCTATGAGATTTGAGATGCGAAAAGGCCGCAACTCTATGGATACCTCTCCGAGGGTACTAACTGATTACCTGGAAGTGAGTTGTGCTCTTAAGAGAGATGGTTCATTTCAGCAGTTAAATGGTTTCACTGCATACCCTGCTACTTATTTTGATCCCCTAGACAGTCATAGTGGCAAGTTTGAAATTACTGATGATACATATTCTATTCACCATTATTCAGGCACCTGGTTGTCACCCGCTAAGAAGTTCCGTGTTGAAATGCGGAAAAAGCTTGCGCCAGTAATTGGACCCAAGCTGTCTTGGTTCATCTCCTCTGTTCTATCGGTACTTAGATTTGGAAGGAAGGCTTTTTAATGGTTTCGTCTGCCTTAGACCACAATAAGCCTAGGGTTTTAGTATCTGGCCTTTCAAATGGGCTGGGTGGAACCGAAATCGTTGTTGGTAGGTATATAAAGGCCCTTAGCTCATATGCTACGTTTGAATTTCTTGCAACGTCTGATTTATCAGATGTTGCATTCGTTCATGAGATGAACTCCGAAATCCACATTTGCCCGGATATTGATAGGCCTATTAAGCGCTTTGAGTATCTAGACCATCTATTTCAAGATGAACCAAATCGTTACCAGGCGGTTTGGTGTAACTTTAATCATCTTTTATATGTGGATGTCTTGCGAGCAGCTCAACGGGCGAATGTCTCTGTCCGCATTGCTCATTCTCACAATTCTCGTTTTTTGGGCGGTTTGCCGACTCAAGTTATAAGCCGTTTTAATCGCCGTGCGGCGTTACGTAATTCTAATGTTAGGCTTGCGTGTTCAAAAGAAGCGGGTTCATTCTTCTGGGGCGATAATTTTCAGGTGCTTCCAAATGCCTTAAATTTTAATGACATGGAGTACGATCCTGTCAGCAGGGTAGTAATTAGGGAAGAGTTCGGCCTTTCGTCAAAAGATTTTCTTATTGGTACTGTTGGACGTTTGACTAGTCAAAAGAATCATATTTTTCTTTTAAAGATAATGAAGGAACTGCTAACAGTTAAATCCAACTGTAAATTAATGATTGTTGGCGATGGCCCCCTACACAAGAGTCTTCAGGAATCTGCGGCTAAGCTGGGTATCTCATCTAGTGTCTTGTTTGCAGGCGAAAGAAAAGATATTAAAGACATTCTGTCTTCATTTGACTGTTTTGTATTTCCATCTACGTTTGAGGGACTTGGTGTTGCCGCAATTGAAGCCCAGCTTAACGGATTACCTTGTGTCTGTTCATTTGGCGTTCCAGATGCGGCTGATATTTCTGATAAATTTTTAAAGTGCTCCTTTAATGTTGCCGAATGGATTGACGCAATTATTTCTATGGGTCGTCCAAATAAGCTTGCGGGGGGGGCGTCTGTTTATGACGTCAACAAGCAAGCAAGTAAATTGCTGTCAATCTTCCTTGGTCGACAATCCTCTCGTGAGCGTGATTGTGCCGATGTATAACGCTGAAAAAACGATTCAAAAGACATTAAATAGTCTTCAGCGTCAGAGTGTGAGCAACATTGAAATAATTATTGTTGATGATGGGTCGACAGATCGTGGCGCTGAGCTAGTTATGGCTATTGCAGAGGGCGACAACCGGATTAAGCTGATTAGTCAAAACAATAGTGGTGTATGCGTGGCGCGTAATAGGGGTATCGATGAGGCCTCCGGTGATTGGGTGGCATTTGTTGATGCTGACGATATGCTGCCTATAAATGCAGTTAGGCTGTTGCTTGAATCCTCAGATGGCTGTAGCTTGGTTATCGGGGCTCTACTGAATGAGCATGGCGATTATTCGGGCAAGGCTATAAGCATCGACTGGAAAACAGCATGCTCTCTTAGCCTTGCATTTTGGGATAATGTTAATAAAGTTCCGTTTTCGAGCTTTACTAAAGGTGTTGTATTCCGAAGCGTTTGGGGAAAGATATTTAAGAAATCATTATTCCGGAATGGTTTTCTTAAATTTGAAGATGGCATTCGTTTCGGTGAAGACGCGTTGTTTATGGTAGATGCTTATCGTCTGGCTGAAAGTGTAAAAGTAGTGGACTCGGCGGTCTATTGCTATGTCAACAATAGTGATTCAGTAACGAGAAATACTGATATCTCGGCTATCGAGAGTGTTGATAATTTACTGGTAAAACTATATGAGCTATGTCACGTGAATCCGGATTTAAGCGAACTATATAAGCAATCTGCAGTCAGGGAAGTCTTATCTTTGATTCGTAATTGTGCACGTTTGGAATCGAATCAGCTTTTTAAGCCTGTCTCTAATATGGTCTGCCAGTCGTATTTCAGCTATTTAATGGAAGGCTTTGCTTCTCACCGCTATTCACGTCGATTTATCTCTGAAGTGAAAAATCGCATTACGATCCGTCTTCTTCTTGCGAGGCGTGTTATGGCTGCAATTGGCTTTACTAAGTTTGTTTATGGGGTACGTTAATTGAATTTGACTAATGTGGAAAGATCATGGACTGAGATTATACGAGCAAATGCCGGGGCTGTACTGTTCAGCTTTGCTTTGGCTTTATTTTCAGTTTCCTATTATATTGGATCAGTAAATGCTACCAATGTGTTTGGGATTTCTCTTGCGGTGCTTTCGCTGGTCCTTGAGTTGTTTGCCTTAGCGTTTCTACTGCTGAAGCTTTTACTACAAAAGACTTCTCATGTGAAAGTGCTAGTTGGCTTGCTGCTGATTTTAATTTGCGTCGGGTCGCTGAAATCAAATAAAGCCCCTCAGATTATTTGGTTGGCGCTGTTTTGCCTTTGCGCTGAAGACGTCCCTGAATACTACATCTCAAGGTCTATTCTTGTATCGTCCGTCTTTATGCTATTGATGGTTGTTGGTCTCAATAGTGTCGGTGCCATTCCTTCTGTATTAATGTCGCGCGGTAGCAATTTTGTACGAAATTCGATGGGTTTTGCCCATCCTAATAATTTTGGACAGCTTTTGTTTATTGCTTATTCTGCTTCTATTTTTGAGCTGAAAGGCAGAAGCGGTCTTGCGGGCATCTTCTGTTTCGCAATTGCTTTTTTCGTAGCTGATTCAAAAACTTCTGCAGCAGGCATTTTCGTAATGGCCTTGTATTCGGTTATTTCATTCAGAAGCCCCCGTTCAAAACCATATGGGTCCCTATTTACTTTTTTACCGCTTTTTCTGGCGATTGTTAGTATAGCCCTGCCCTTTATGTGGTCCCATGGTGCCAATAAATGTCTTGTTCAGCTTGATAATTTAATGACCAACCGGATTTTTTATTCCGCCTATTATTTTGAAAACTACCCTCTGACTGTTTTTGGTAATGACTTAACGGCCATAGTTTCGCTGCCGTCTGCAACGGGTGGTTATTTAATACAAACAAGAGTCATGCTTGACAATGCATATTGTCGACTACTTATTCAATACGGTTTGATCCCATTTACCGCGTTTGTTGCTTTCTATTGCGTAGCGATAAATAAAGCGCGTATTTCGGCCCACGTGACATTCATGGGCTTGGTCTTGTATTCCCTAATGGGGTTTGTTGAATGCGGAATGTTATATCCAGCATGTAATTTCTTTATGCTTATGGCGCTGCCCGCCTTTTCAGATAAGGGGCCCTGTCAATCCAGGGTGCCATCAAAGGATGTTGTGGAGATGGCTAAATAATGGCAAAAATTAATACTACCAAGTCAGACATTATATGGAACTATGTAAGCACTGTTCTTTCAATGGGGAGCAGCTTCCTTCTTCTTCCGTTTCTGCTTGCTTACTTATCTAACGCCGAACTTGGTCTCTGGTACACTTTTGTTGCCATTGGGAATTTAACGCTGTTATTTGAATTTGGCTTTACACCAACTTTTGCGAGAAATATTGTCTATTGTCTTAGCGGTGCGCGTAGCATTAGCAAGAGCGGCTACGATTCATCTCAAGTTGGTGATTCTGTAGACTATGAGCTGCTTGGCAAATTGATTAAAACATCCCGGATTGTTTACGCGTTAATTTCTTGCGTTGTCCTGATGCTTACCGCTACAGTTGGAACTGCCTACATTTCTTCAATTTCAAGTGCTATTGATCCCTTTTCTTGTTGGACCGCATGGTTAATTTTTTGTTTTGATGTGTTTTTTAATCTATTCTTTTTTCATTATACGACCTGCCTGAGAGGGTTCGGGGATATTTCCGCTGAAAGCAGGGCAAAGTCTTATGGTCGCATTGGGCAGCTTGTGGTTTCTGCGTTTTTGCTGTTTATGGGTTTTGGCATCATTGGCGCTGCCATCGGTTATCTGTTTAATGACATTGTGCTGAGATTTTTTTGCGGTCGCTTTCTGGAGGTTCACTCAGAGGCGATAAAAAAAGCAAACGATGCTTGTACGGGTGTTTCTATTTCTGAAATAAAAGAAACGTTTATTTCAGTGGCTTATTTGGCGTGGAGGGACGGCGTTGTTCAACTTTGCTGCTATGCTTCCACTCAGTTGAGTTCGCTGCTCTGCTCCTATTTTCTTGGTGTGGAGGTTAACTCTCAGTATTCATTAATTATTCAAGTTGGCGGTGCAATTTACGGGTTTGCCAGCGCCTACGTTCGATCTTTTATTCCAATGTTTCAATCTGCTTATGCTGGTGGCGAAGTTCAGACTGCACGAAAAATTATTGAAAAAAGTCTGTCTCTATATTGGATTTTAATTGTTGTATGCACGATCGGTGTCTGGTTTGTCGGCTTCCCAGTCTTGTTCCTAGTTAAGAAAGGTTTTTCCCCCGACGGGCTTCTTTATTTCGCCTTGGTTGTTTATCTTGCGGTTTGGAACCATCATTCATTGTGTTGTAATTACATTATCAGTACGAATGAAATCCCCTATCTCCCGGCTTATATAGTTTCGGCTATTGCAGGTTTTGTATTGTCGTATGTCTTAATTTCCTTTACTGGCATGGGCGTCTGGGCGCTTGTGGTTGGTAATGGGGCCGCTCAGCTTGCATATAATAATTGGAAATGGCCTATATACCTTGCGCGTAAATTCTCTTCCCATTATTTTGCGTTGATTAGAGCTGGTCTCATGCAGTGGTCCTGCGCATTGAAGAAATAAGTGTTAATCACTGCTTTAATGTGACTTATGATTTCGATCGCACCGGATATGTTGATGTAAATCCGCCGACGGCCTGCCGTCGAAAAGGGGAAAACTGCCCCTTTTCTTGAATCCGGAATACCATAATACGGATTCTGGGAAAGAGCGGTGACCGCTATGGTGATGCTGTCAGACGCGATGCCGCGTCCGTTGCGATGCTGAAGTTGGCGGACGGGGTGGTGGACATCCAATCTCTGTTCATGCCGCTTGCCGTGCAGGTGGTTACCGCCATCATGGACGCCGAGGTTGACCAGCTCTGCGGCGATGGGGCCAACAATAGGAACGGCAACAGAGGCCGCCTCGTGACATGCGTGGGTATGCTCAACCTGGGTGTCCCTCAACTCTGGACGGGCGGCTTCTTCCCTGAGGACGTCCTCGAGCACCACCGGCGCGTCGACCGCGCGCTCGTCGCGGCGGTGGCCGAGATGTGCGCTACCGGCACCAGCACTAGGAAGGTGCAGAGGGTAGCCGAGAAGATGGGCATCGGGAGGCTCGGCAGGGGCCGTGTGGGTACAATCGCCGTTAGCCTCGACGCCGAGATAGCCGACCTGGCGGAGGGACGTTCGAGGTGCGCTCGATACCCTTAATCTGGCTCGACGTGACCTACTTCAAGTGCCGCTGCGGGGGCCGCGCGGCTTCGACCGCGGCTGTCACGGCGATAGGCTGCGACGAGTCCGGCTGGAGGCAGGTGCTCGGCGTATCGGTGGTGGACACGGAGTCGCATGACTCGTGGCTCGGCTTCCTGCAGGCGCCGCGCGACCGTGGCACCTCCGGTGAGTCCTAGGCCCTTTCGACACCACCTATATTGCGAATCAGCACCGCCGCCCACCCGACCGAATATTGCCGTTCGGCACCGCCATTAAATGCCTTCCCGCGCATCCCCGTTACGCTCGGGCTGCCATGCAGTCCAGAGAACGAGGAGGTTCCACATGGCGAGAAGGATCAGGGCCAGGGAGGTCCTGAGGCTGAGGTCGGTGAACGGGCTTTCGCAGAACGCGATCGCCCGCACCGCCCACGTCTCGAAGCACAGCGTCCAGGACGTGCTGGAAGCCGCGAGGGAGCGGGGCGTCTCCTGGGAGGACGTCGAGGGGATGTCCGAGGAGGCCGCCTACGCGCTGCTGTTCCCCGGCAGGGGCGACGCCGGGCCGGTGCACGCCGACCCCGACTGGGCACGCGTCCACCGCGAGCTCGCGAGGACCGGCGTCACGCTCAAGCTCCTGCACGCGGAGTATGCCGACGGGTGCGCGGAGGCCGGCGCGCCGTCGATGTCCTACGACAGGTTCTGCAAGCGCTACCGCCAGTACACGGTGTCGCGCAACGTGGTGAGCCGCGTCGGGCACAAGGCGGGCAGGAACATGGAGGTCGACTGGTCGGGGCCCACGATGCGGCTCGTGGACCCCGCGACCGGCGAGGTCAGGAAGGTGTACCTGTTCGTGGCCTGCCTCCCGTTCAGCCGGTACAGCTACGTCGAGCCGACGCTCGACATGAAGCAGGATACATGGCTGCTGTGCCACGTGCACGCCTTCTCCTTCCTGGGAGGCGCGACGCCCTGCATCGTCCCCGACAACCTGAGGACCGGCGTCACCGCCCACCCCAGGGCCGGGGAGCCGGTACTGAACGCGGCCTACGAGGAGCTCGCCGCGCACTACGGCTCCGCCGTGATCCCGGCGAGGGTCAGGAGGCCCCGCGACAAGCCGAGCGCCGAGAACGAGGTCTGGGCCGCCGCGACCTACGTGATAGCGGCGCTTCGCGACGAGGTGTTCACCGACATGGCGGCCCTCCGCGCCGCCGTCGCCCGGAGGGTCGCGGAGCACAACGACGCGCCGTTCGCCAAGCGCGAGGGCTCGAGGCGCGAGGTGTTCGAGGAGGTCGAGCGCCCGCTGCTGAGGCCCCTACCGGCCGAGCCCTTCGAGGTGTGCGAGTGGGTCTACGGCCGCAAGGTCCAGGCCAACTGCCACGTCGCGTACGCCCGCAACTACTACTCGGTGAGCCACCTGCTCGTCGGCTCGACGGTCGACCTGCGCGTCACCGAGGGCAAGGTGGAGGTCTTCTCCGGCGGCGAGCGCGTGGCCACGCACCCCAGGTTCCCGTCCTACGCGAGGAACCGCTACTCCACGCGCGGCTCGGACATGCCCGAGGGCAGGGCGTGGTCGGACTGGGACGCGCCGCGCATCCGCGCCTGGGCCTCGAGGGTCGGGCCCTCCTGCTCCGAGCTGGTGGACAGGGTGTTCGCCTGCTACGAGTTCGACGAGCAGGGCTTCAACGCCGCGCTCGCCGTGCTCAGGCTGTCCAGGCGCTACACCCCGGCGAGGCTCGAGCGGGCGTGCGGGATGGCGCTCGCGACCGGGAAGAGGTCGCCGCGCTACCGCGACGTCGAGCCCGTGCTGAGGTCGGGGCAGGACAGGGCGCCAGCCGGCGAGGCGTCCGGGGACTGCGGCTACGTGCGCGGCGCCGGCTTCTACGGGGAGGAGTGAGCATGGACGTCAACGCGGAGACCGCCCGCAAGCTCAGGGAGATGGGGGCGGCCGAGCTGCTCGCCGCCCTCTCCGCCCAGGACGAGGCCGTGTGCGCCGGGATGGCGTTCGCCGAGCGCGTCCAGATGGCGGTGGACGAGGCGCACTCCGACTTCATCACGCAGAAGGTCCGCAACCTGACGAGGAGGGCCGGCCTCAGGTACCCCGAGGCCGACGTCCGCTCGGTCGACTTCTTCGAGGGCCGCGGCCTCGACAGGGTGGCGGTGGCCGAGCTCGCGACCTGCGGGTTCGTCGGGCGCGGCGAGAACGTGGTTCTCCAGGGCCTCACCGGCACGGGCAAGACCTACCTGGCCTGCGCGCTCGCGAAGGCCGCCTGCGCCAGGAGGGTGAGGTCGTGCTACGTCCGCCAGCCCGACCTCGAGGACCTCTGGCGCGAGAGCCGTGACCGGCCCGGCGGCGAGCGCAAGCTCGTCCGCAAGTACGGGGCGTTCGGCCTGCTCGTGATAGACGAGTGGCTGCTCGACAGGCCGGACACCGAGTTCAGGTCGATGCTGCTGGAGCTGATGGAGCTGAGGTACGGCACGGCCTCGACCGTATTCTGCACCCAGTTCAAGAAGAAGGACTGGCACCCGAGGCTCGGCGGCGGGGTGCATGCCGACGCCATCATGGACAGGATCGTGCACAACGCGGTCTGGGTCGACATGGGCGAGGCCAACATGCGGCAGCGCCGCGGATAGACCGGTAGCAATAAAAAAGCACCGGGGCCAGTGTCGGCCCCGGTGCCCAAGCGCGATATCGGCGGTGCTGTTTCGCGATATTCAACAGTGCTCAAGCGAGCAAATACTCACTTTAATCATCCCGGTTCCAAGGGATTGATAAGCGATGAGCTGATCGCGTCGAAAATGTTGGTGTAAGGGTGACGCCCTAGCGCCCGTTTAACGAAGAACGGCCTTCGTCCTAGAATCTGAAATCACCACAACAACAGGTTCTAGGAAAGGACGAAGACCGCTATGGAAATCTTATCAGACCCGACGCCGGACATGCTCGCCATGCCCCGTTTCGACGACGGCGCCATCGACATGCAGGAGCTGCTCAGGCGTCTCGCCGAGCAGGTCGTGAACGCAGTGATGGACGCCGAGGCCGACCAGCTCTGCGGTGGCGGGGCGAACAGCCGAAACGGCTACCGCGAGAGGTCGCTCGCCACCTGCGTCGGCACGCTGACGCTGCGCATCCCCAAACTGCGCTCCGGCAGCTTCTTCCCCGAGGACGTGCTCGAGCGCTACCAGCGCGTCGACCGCGCCCTCGTTGCCGCCGTCGCCGAGATGTACGCCACGGGCACCAGCACCCGCAAGGTGCAGAGGGTGGCCGAGAAGATGGGCGTCTCCAGGCTCTCGAAGGACCAGGTGAGCGCCATCGCCTCGAGCCTGGATGCAGACATCGAGGACCTGTGCGGAAGGCCGCTCGGCGGCTCGCCGGTGCCCTACGTCTGGCTCGACGCGACCTACGTCAAGTGCCGCCGCGGGGGGCGCGTCGCCTCCACCGCCGTGGTCACCGCCATCGGCTGCGATGCGGGCGGCTGGAGGCGCGTCCTGGGCGTCGACGTGGTCGACACCGAGTCCTACGACTCGTGGCTCGCCTTCCTGCGGGCCATCCGCTCGCGCGGGGCGGCGGGCGTGCGGCTCGTCGTCTCGGACGCCCACCCGGGGCTCGTCCGGGCGCTCGGCGAGGTCTTCCAGGGCGCCGCGTGGCAGCGCTGCGCGGTCCACCTCATGCGCGACTGCATGCGCGAGGCCGGCTCCTGGCAGCTCAGGCGCCGCGTGGGCAGGATCGTGTCGCAGGTGTTCCGCGGGCGCGACGCCGCCACCGTGACGGCCATGTACCACGCGGCGTGCGACATGCTGGAGGGGTGCTGCCCCAGGGCGGCGGCGGTGCTGGAGGAGGCCGAGCCCGACGCGCTGGCCTACCTCGACTTCCCGCCGACCCACTGGAAGCGCCTGCGCACCAACAACGTGCAGGAGAGGACCAACCGGGAGATAAAGCGCAGGTCGCGCGTCGTGCAGGTGTTCCCCTCCACGGGCTCGCTGGTGCGGCTCGCGGGCGCGGTCATGTGCGAGCAGGACGAGATATGGCAGGAGTCCAGGTACTTCTCGGAGGCGAGGATGAACGAGCTCTACGATGACGGTCGCACTCGGGGAATCGACGGTCCCGTCGATTGGGCGCGGCTTGAGGCGGAGGCCAGGAAGATGCTAGAGTCCGGCCTCGAGCTTGCGGACAGGGTCGAGGCGGCATAGGATATCAACCGTATTCCAGATTCCAGGACGCCGGGCCGACCCGCTTCGGATCGGGCTCTACACCAACTTTCTCGACACTACCGATGAGCTAAAGAGCGTGCTCACGGATGGTTGCCCGGAGGGAAAGGAGTACAAAGTGCTCGTTTCCAAGAGGTCGAATCAGACCATTTTGAGAAAGGTCTTGCTCGCCAACTATAATTCGAGATGCTGCTTGACGGGGCTGACAAATGAGAAATTACTTGTCGCAAGCCATATCAAGCCATGGAAAGTCGCTGATCCCAAAACGGAGCGTCTTGCGCCTGATAACGGCTTGCTTCTAAACGCATTGCACGATAAAGCGTTTGATATGGGGCTTATCACTATCACAAAAGATTATAAGATCGTTGTATCGAGCATGATTGGACATGAGGCGCCTGAGGACGAGTATTTGTGGCGTTACAACGGAGAAGCGATTGCGCTGCCAAATCTATTTCCTCCGCGAGCCGAATTCATCGAGTATCACAACGACATGGTGTTTAAAGGCTAGAAATCTGCCTTGTAGTTTGATTGCGTCAGATGGCGATTGCTGGCCGTTTAGCCCTTCCGTTTTTTCTGGTACTCTAAAAACATTAGTTCCGACGGCTTGGGGTTCCAATCGCTGGCATACTTATCTGCCTTTTCTAGCCACCAGGCAAGTCGATCGTCTTCCGCAATATCTTCTTCCCAGTACTCTTTAAACAGTGCGCTATCGAGGTCGTGCGCCGCATCGCTCATTGGTTTTTGAAGTCTGATAATGCCTTGACTGTTTCCAACGCTGCCAGCTGAGAAGGTATCGCGGGCGTTATAAAGAAGGACTCCATGATATGTCATGAAATACATGGCGACATCGCAGTATGCGGAAGTCTTCGTCCTGCCTTTGCCTCCTGAGCCGGTTGCGACAACCGCCGGAATCAGGAGAATCGCTTCGGCTCGATATCTCTCTTTAAGGTCATCGGATAAATCGGGATACGCAATCAGATTGATATCCGTTGAGTGGTCGTTTCCGGTAGCGGAGTCTTCAAGCCACCAAAGCCTTCCGTTCTGGCCATCTTTTTCATGAATTTTCCGAGCGTATTTCCGTATATAGGGCATTTTATCCATGATATCGAGTTTGCGAAAGCTGTCATAGGAGATGCCCATTTGCTCGAACAACGAATCTTTGGTGCCCGTCATATCAACTTGAAAACGCGGCTCATGAGAGGTGCGGACATGGACAACGCAGTCTTCGTATTTCCCCCAACGTGATTCTGGAGTTCCCCCCATTTTGCCAAACATTAGATAAACGATTTCAACACGTTCATCGCGTCTCGTTTCGCGAATCGAGTTCGCAATTGAGGTCCAATTGTCTGCTTTGGTAAACTTTACTTCAACGCCGAATTTGCCACACGGGATATCGGGAAAAGCTTGGCCGCTGGGGGATAAGCTGACATCGTAGCCATGTCCGGCCTCTCCAGCTTCCAGAATCTCGTTATGCAAGAGTTCCCTAACGCGTTGTTCGTAAGAGAGTGCTTCGGTTTGCAAGGAATGAAGCCAAACGCTTGCATTCGGTAGCTGCATATCATGCGTCAGTTGTTTCGCGACATTGTCCAGGATCCGTTCAAACTGCGTCTGGTCCATTCTGTTCGGAACCTCCCAATACCAAGGCGACTTGTTTTGCTAGTTGCCATGCTAGTACAGGGGGGACTGCATTGCCAATCTGTCTTTCGGTTTCTCTGAGTCCAGAAAGAAACTGAAAGCTGTCAGGAAAGGACTGAATTCTGGCCGCTTCCCTCATGGAGATTCGTCTGGGCAAACTGTAGTGATACTGTATGTTGCCGTGGCATTCTGCTCTGATTGTGTAACCTGGCCTATCGGCAATCAAGTGTCGGTTGCCTTGCTCTCCGGAGCGTTTTGCCTTGCTCCATATGTGCGAACTCTCCTTATCCCATGGCTTTTCAGCCAAGTCGTCAATGGCCTCTTTTGCGGTAATTGGATTATTTGGGGTTGTTTCATCGGGCGCTACAAAGTCCGGAAGATCGTTTCTGGTTCCAACAATGAATACCCTGTCGCGAGTTTGTGGAACACCGTATTTTGAAGCGTCGTAGCGATGGATGTCGAGCTTATAGCCCAAGGTGCCAAAATCCTCAAGGATTTTGCTAAATGAATCGCTATTGGTTTTAAGCAACAGACTGCCAACATTTTCAGCAACGAATACCTTGGGGCTAGTTCGCCTAACAGCTTCGACGATTGCCGTGTAAAGACTACTGCGCTCGCCCTTGATGCCACGCATTTTTCCGTTAATGCTAATGTCTTGGCATGGAAAGCCGCCAATTACAACATCGACACTCTTCGGAAGAAGGTCGATTTTTTCATTTATGTCGCCTTGAATGATGCTGCCTAGGTTGTGCTCATATGTTTTGCATGCGGCAATGTTTAATTCGTTAGCCCAAACAATTTTAAAGGGAAGTTTGCCGTATTTCGTGCCTAGGAAGGAGAAGTCTCCGGTAAAGCCCAAGTCTAGGCCTCCGCATCCAGAAAAGAGACTTGCTACGGTCCATTCTGCGTGTTGCGGACTGGGATAGGGCTCGCACTCGTCAACAACCCAGTTTCGGCCAATTTTGTGCGCAGAAAAGAGCTTGCCTTGTTCCGCTAGCCGGCGTACGGTATCGCTGCTGCGGCCGTTTGCTTCGGCGTAGTCTTTTAGAGAAATAAGCAAAAAGGCCCCTTTCAAGAAACACATAATTACACGATATCGTGTATATGCAATAGTAGCAGTATGATTATTATGGTTATTTACCAGCTGTTATTATAAACGCATAATAGCCGTTATGGCAGCAGCTGCGCTATTTGTGCGCAATTTACAGTGAGTGACATTCGGTAATAAAAGAACGATGTCGACATGGCGTGCGCTGAAGCTATCCTCGACGTGCGTTATTTTTCGCATGCTAAGTCGATTGTGTCGCGGGAAGGCGCAATCGACGGCAATCATTAAAAACCTACTCCCAATGCCCGCGACGTCCACGACCCAATGCTGCTCTGCAGCCTGCTGCTCGTGGTGCCCCTGGTCCTCTGCGATGGTGTAGGGGCCATTGGGCAGAGAGACGCCGCTACCGCCGTTTATCATATCGTTGTGGACCCAAGCGTCTGCGGCTGACTCGGAATAGAACGGTCCGACATTACCGTTATGGGTGACGATTCAATTGCGCTCGTGGCGCGTATAAACGATGTTTGGCGTCTATACTTGGTCATAATCCACCTCTCAATGGCCCTGCTCGGGTATCCATTTCTTCTGAGACTCTGTGGGCTTCAATCCGTTGCCGTTGGACTCCGTAGACTTGCCGTTGCTGGCTTTGCATGGAGTTGCCTGGATGGGCGTCGAGCTTTTGCTCTCGTTGCTGCGGCGTGTGCAGGCGCCATAGCCACCGTTACGATTGCGAGCAGTTTGGTCCTCATATCGTCCTCCATAGATATTGAATGCCACATTGAATTATCGGATAGCGTGGGGACAAACCGAAGCGCATGCTCTCAATCGCCTGCAGTGTCAACGATCCAGTGCTGTCCTGTGACCTGCTGCTCGTGACGGCGCTGGTTCTCGGTGATGGCGCAAGAGCTGTCGATAACGAATCCAGCGATGCCACCATTTTCAGCATCGTTGTCGCACCATGCCCGTGTAGCTGCTTTGGGGTGGAACGGTCCAATGCTGGTCTGCCGTGATTTACCCAGTAGCGTTTATGGTGCGTATAGACGATGCTGGGCGCCCGTATCTGATCCAAGGCGATTCAAGTTTGCCACGAGCGCACCCTAATAGCCATTACGTCGTATACCAGTTGTGCTACTCTTTTTGTGAGCGGCGGAGCCCTTTATGGATGGCTTCGCCGTTCACCGTTAAATAGCGGCACTTTCAATCTCATGGATATATCGACTGAATAAAATGTTGATTGTTCAGATTGGAGGCGGCTATGGTTCAACCGAAAACCCAAGGAAATCACCGAGCATATCCAAAGGAGCTGGCGATATATGTCGAGCGCATCCTATTGGAGGAAACCGATGCTTGGCTTGGAAAAGGTTTGAGCGTTTCGGACATAATGACGGAGCTTAAAGCTCGTTATGGCTATGAAGTTAAGCGCGACACAGTGCAGGGCGTATTGAACGCACTTGTTGATTCTGGATCAAAAAAGCCTTCGCTCTGCAATAATGCGGGCGCCAGTCCGTTAACCGAGATGAATAGCATCGATCTCGACAATAGTTGTCTGAATCCGTTCTACACGGTGATTGCAAGTCGATTGGCTTGTAAGGGCGAGCGGCTGACGAATGGCGATGGGGAATCTGCACCTAAAAATGCGAAGCGCCTGTACAGCATAGAGCGTCAAATTGATAGTGCGCAAATTGAGCATCTGTGCCGTCTCATTGAAGCCTCTACGGGCGTAGGTGGAGCCGACGTACTTGAGCATGCAGTTCTTCGCCTGCTGTGCGGCGAAGAAAGGCGGCAGATTGAAGATCGATTGGATCAAGAAAACGCCCTGCTCAAAAACGGCAGAATTACAAATGTGGAAGCAACTCTTGCAAATTTGAGGTTATTGGAAAAGGCCATTAGCCAAAGACAGAAAGTCCGCTTTCGAACTTCTGATAAGGGGCGATTGCATAGTCATACGCCATATCATCTATGTATGCACGATGGCTGCTACTACTTGTTTGTGGGCCACAAGGGTGCCGCAAGGTCTTTTGACGCAATTCGAGTTGATAGCCTGCGGGATATAACCATTGCTGGACCATCGGACGATGCAAAAGGTCATTTTGAGGCGATGGCCGAAGAGGCAAAAAGGTTCTCCCGTGCTGGCGTGAACAGGATGTTTAGTGACGACATCGTTACGGTTCGCGTAAGGTGTCATAACCAATCAAAGGAGAAGTATCTTTTAGCCGAATTTGCCGGAAACGATGGGTTTCGGCGCGAGACACAGGACGGCCATCCAAATCCAGAGTATTCGTTTATGGCATCGTATGATGGCATGAAAACATGGGCAATGAAGTGGCTTGATGTGTTTGAGATACTTCAACCAAAGAAATTGCGCGATGACGTCGTGGACATCATTGGACATAAATGTATCTATGTGAGTGCGAGGACTGATTCAAATGACCCCTGGTGAGAAAAAGCAAGCAATTGGCGATGCGTTGGATTACTGGTATTTGCTTGATTTTTTAAGCCAAGGTGACCAACCCGAAGATAAAGAGGACCCGCCTAGGCCCAGAAAAGGAATGCTCGATGACTGCTTTGTTCCAAAGGGGCGGGATGGTCAGGATTTACAGTCGCCTTTTGAAGAAGCGAGAGAGCGCGCGGATAGGGCTACAAATGGCGAGAACTGGCCGATCTCAACGATTTATTGTCACCTTGGTTCTGTTCCTCGCGAAACGGTCATGACTTATCTTGCGGAAAAACCGGGGAATGAAATCGAAAAAGAGGACGAATGTGTGACGGTCGCGCTATTGGGCGTGAGTCCTGATGGGCGATTTGTCAGCTTTGAGTTGTCCTCCTTATTTTGGTGGTTGAAGAGGGGTGCCGAGCATAATCCAAATGCTGTCGACAGTCTCGAAAAAGAGCAGGAGGGCATCTGCGAGAAGCTCAATGAAAAACTAGACGGAACAAAGCTGACATATGGTGTCATTAGAGGCATTGTCGATAGTTACGTCCGACCAATGATTGAGGGGATTGCCAGTCGCCTTCCCGACGGTGACGGGGCTGAACGTATCAGCGAGTGGTGTTCAAGGCTGCTTGTTGAATATAGAGCAATGAAACCAAAGGACAACGGGGACGATGCGTGTCCAGTGTTCGAGCAAGCGCTCTGTCACTCATTTTTCGCAAAAGATATTTCCCGGATAAATGAGCAGTGCAATAAGTCAGGGTCTTTCGACGATTTTTGTGAGGGCCCGTTGTCTCTTGTCGCCGCTTACCTTGAAGGTGGCTTAAGGGATAAACCTGCCTGCGGAGAGGTCGATCTTCTGGGCGGCGAGGGCGATGATGATCTGGCTGTTCGCGCAGACTTCTTTTCTGAAGTGCTGGGAGCGGGCTCTACGCCTATCGGTCGCTGGCCGAGTAAATACTCCTTGAGCTTGATGCAGCAGGTGGCGGTAAATCTTGCGGTTGGCCGTGGTGGTTCGACGCGCAAATACCCCGCAAACGACGTTATGTCGGTAAACGGTCCTCCGGGCACGGGAAAAACAACCCTGCTTAAAGATATCGTCGCGGCTAACATTGTCGAAAAAGCCCGCCTGCTGTGTGAATATGACAAGCCCGATGACGCCTTCGAAGAGGTGGGGCTGAGCAAACGATATCTCCAGTACGCCAAGAATCCTTATCGCTTCAAAAGGGATCGAACCGGAGATGCGATTAATAATCTCAGCATTCTGGTCTGCTCGACAAACAATGCAGCAGTTGAGAATATCGCCAAAGAGCTTCCTGATGGGAAAGCGTTCTTGGAAGGTATTAGCGAATCTGAGAAAAAGGAGTTTTTAGAGTCAGATTTATCCAAAATTAGCTGGGGAAAGAAAAACGAGCAAAAAACGGTAGACGATCTCTATTTCTCTTCGGCGCTCGTAGACGGTGAGGGGAAGCTGCGTGACCCTGAGTATCCTGGACTTATGGTTGCGGCATGCCTGGGAAACCGAAGGAATATCAATAGTTTTGTAAAGTGCGAGCTATCTTCGCTGCAGTTTAAAGGCGGGCTGGGAAGGGGCGGACGTTTTTCTAAGGCGAAGAAGCTGTTTCTTGCTCAATACAAAAAGGTAGCCGATCGATTTAACAGAATGGAGGAGCAGGCAGTAAGGGAGCGCGAACTTCAGAACCGCAAGAAGTGCTTGTCCCAATTGAATTGTAAGTGTCAAAAGGACGAGCGAAAGATAATTGAAGAGCTGACAATCGAAACGGCGTGCCTGCCTCATCCTTTTGAAGGCGGTACTGTAGGCGATGCCCGGAAATATCTCGATGACATTGCGAAGGATACCGCTGATTATGAGGCGAGAAGGAATAGGCTTGAAACAGAATTGCGCGATGCGGAAGAAAAGGCCAGTGGGCTGATCGGGTGGATCTATAGGGGTCGCTTGTCCGATAGCCTCGAGAAGCTCGATTCCTTTATGCAGAAAACCAAACCGGAGCGGAAGCTTGTTGCGCTGTGTACGACATTTGAGAGCAAATACGAAGAATTAGAGAATGAAAAGAAGAAATTGGTCTCTTTGCAGGTGGAGATTAAGGGGTTAGAGGACGTAGTCAAGGGCGCTAAATTTGTCGAGACGATTGATGAGCGTTTTGTTGAGTCTATCTCAAAGGGGGATAGCGAAAGCCGAAAGAGCGCTCATCTATATAATCCATCCGATGACGATGAACTAAAAAAGGAGCGTAACCTGCTATTTCTGTACGCGCTGCAAGTGACACGCGAGTTCATCCTTGAATCAAAATGCATGCGGAACAACATTACGCTTCTACGAACATACTGGGGAGCCAAAGACATAGGCGCCGATTCTGGTAAAAAGGAGTTGATAGAGTTCACGCAAGCCGACAGACGGAAGATGGTCCCTGTGCTTTTTCAGGCGCTCGGTCTACTTACTCCAGTGATCTCTTCCACATTTGCGTCGATTGGTCGCATGCTTGAGGATGTTCAGATTGGTGGGGCGGATCCGCTGTTTGGCTTGCTGATTATAGATGAGGCTGGACAGGCGGTGCCGTATGCCTCTCTGGGTGCCCTTGCTCGCAGTCGACGTGCAATGATTGTCGGTGACCCTTCTCAAATCGAACCTGTGATTACGGGGGATGTTAAGGAGCTCCGCGCTGCCCTCGGTAACAAAGTACTATTACCGTTTAAGGGGGATATGGCTTCGGTCCAACGACTTGCCGATGCCGTTAACCCCTATGGCCATCTGCGTACTGATGGCGAGTTTGATCAATGGATTGGCTGCCCGCTTGTAGTCCACCGTCGTTGTATATCGCCTATGTTCGACATCTCAAATGCAATTTCGTATCAAGGCTCCATGCTTAATGAGACTGCCAATCCAAAGGAGAACCTTGCCGAGAGTTTTTATCTAAAGTCCTCGCAGTGGATTAATGTTGCGGGATTTGAACGCGGCAATCGCGACCATTATGTTGATTCTCAGGGCGACAGGGTGTACGAGATTGTCGAGGACGCTTTTATTAAGGCCGTAGCTGCGGCTGAGAAAAAAGCTCGCGAATCGGGCAAGTCCGAAGGACGTGTTATCCCAAGCCTCTATATTATTTCTCCGTTTAAAACCGTTGTCGGAGGGCTTCGGGATCGTCTGTCAAATGATAGGCCTGAAGTGGTTGACAAGGAAACGTGGCAATATTTTGTAAAGCATAATATTGGTACGGTTCATACGTTCCAAGGCAAAGAAGCTCATCAGGTGATATTTGTCTTAGGGTGTGATGCAAGTCGCGGCTGTGAGGGCGCAATCAAGTTTGTAAACCCAAATATCGTGAATGTTGCGGCAAGCCGAGCCAAGTATCGCCTTTACGTTATTGCTGACTACACAGCGTGGAAGATCAACAAGAACGTTGCAACGATGAAACGAATTCTCGATACGGCATGGGTTGCGCATTGGGAAAATTACCAGAAAACAGGTGCCATCGAGGAACTCAATGCAGCCAAGGATATGCTGCCGCGAGGAGAATCTCTTCCAAGGGAGGCGGCTGGCGCGGACGAGGGACATGTCAATGAAGATAACAATGAAGATGATTGGTGCCCTGATGTAAGCACCGATTCCTATTTGGACAATGTGAGCGAAGCGTTCAAAAGCTTTAATCTGGATGCAGGAGACTGTCGAATCATAGGCTTCTCTTCGCGCGAAGCTCTTCAAAGCGCATTCGCTGATTGCGTGTGCGACCAAAATGGCAAAAATAGGGTGCTTGAGAATATCGAGCAGGGGCTTCTTCTGTGCAAGATATTTGGCATTGGCAGTGTTGGTACCGATAACGATTCAGATTGCGCATTTTGCCTGCTAATGTTCTGCCGTGCGGCAGAGAGATACTTGCGTTTGAAATTGCTGCCGGCCTTGAAGGCCATTGCTCCCGATTATGTTGTTGCAAGAAAGCCGCTCAAGGAGCTTGAGGGGCTCAACCTTGGTCAATACGGAAGGTTAATCGCAAAAAAGAGCGAGCTGCTGTCCTCCTCTGTTCGAGTTGAAAATGCTGAACTGACGCAGGCATCTGAGGGGGATTGGTGGAAGACGCTCGGCAAGACGCTGGACATATTCACTCAATTTCGTAACAGCGCCTGTCACACTGACCGAAAAGAGACGGTTTGCGCGGACGAGGTCCGGCTGGCGCTTCAATGTCTTTTCACTGCTTTTCAGCTTGATAAACATGGCCATAAGAGTGTGGAAATCATGCGAGAGGGTGTTACCTACGAAGCGGCTTTTGCAGGAGTCGGGCGTTTGCCGGCGATGACTGATGAAACGGGTTCTGTAGAAGCCAAGGGTGATGCAGCCACCGAAAGCGGGGGTACTGAGGCGGCTCCTGCAGTTAATACGGCTGTGCCGGAAGGTTGCTACTCAATGGCCCAGGCAAAGGCTAAGGGCTATGTTCCGATTTCGACAATACTGAAAGGCTCAGGGATTAAGTCCGCAAAGGCCAACGCTATTCTGATGAAACGAGGGTATCTGCGGCTTTACGATGAGGGTGAAGAGAGCGTGCAGCAATGCAAGGTTCCGTCCGATGAGGGATTAGAGCTGGGCGCAGTCATCGTACGCGGAGAAAAAGAGAGCGGTGAAGTGTACTACTATGCGCGATACCCGCAAGCGAAGGCCAAGGAGATATGCGATCTAATTGAATCTCTAATTGAGCTTGGGTAATGAGTTAACTCAAAGAATACGCACGCTTTAGAGTTAAACCCGCAATCTATCGCTATATAGCGGTAGATTGCGGGTTATTTTTTATCTCTTTTCACTATTCTGCAGGTGCCAGTTGCTCGAAGGGAGATTCAAAGATGTTTGAGCCCAATTGTATTTTTATTTGCGATGAGTCGAATGAAGCGGACCTCACGTGCACGCTGCTGCAGATGAGGCAGAAAGTCGACGAGGCAATTGACCTTGCCTATGAGCTCGAGGACTCCTCTGTTGCTTGCAAGGGGGTTGTCGATGGTTTGTTAGCCACATGGGAGTCGTTGTGCTACAGCAATGCCGCCGTCCATGAGCTTGTTCAGTCTATTTCGCTTGAGCGTAAAGAGGCTTTGCGATTTGACGAATTGCAAGTGGGCGATGATGGGGTTCCCGAGCGGTCTATATGCCGGTAGTAGCGTTTATTGGTGCCTCTCAGGCCGTCGCTTCTGTTGAATCTCCCTCGTAGACAGAATTCTTCTTACATTAGCTTACGAACATATCCCCTTTTGAAAGGAAGATCATGAACACTTCTATCAAAATTTCGTCCAGCGCCGTTGATGTTGCCCCTGGAACCGCCAAGGGTGAGGTCGTCAAGCTCGTACAGGGCGCGCTGCTTATTGCCGTCGCTGCATTCGTCGCTGCCTACATTGCCTCTGTCGCCGCTCCGTTTTGCGTCTGGAAGGGCGAAGTCGTGCTGTTCTCGAACGATTCGTTCCATACCGCCTACTCCGTTCCCGCAATTGCGGAGTACGCGTCGGCGGCGCCTGGGTCCGATTGGATGTCGTGGCTCGTGGCTGCGCTCATCGCGGCGTACCCCGCCTACCATGCTGTTTGGCGCGTTCGCGAGGGGTTTGGGCTGAGCTGCGAGGCGCCGGTGTTCAACAAGTGCGTGTCGCGATTTCTCGCTGCGGTGAGCGCCTGCCTGCTGCTGTCGATGCTGTTCATGGGCTATGGAACGGTCTGGCTCGTCAACGGCAGTGCGATGGGCGACCAGAGCCTTGTCGAGGCGGGACACCGCGCATGGAACGTTTCTATCTTGATGATGCTGGGCTGTGCCCTGATGAGCCTGTTCAAGTGGTTCGTAGCCAAGGGTCCCGGACGCAACTTTGGCAGCGGCTTTGCTATCGAGCTTGTCCGCCTCTCCGATGTTCTGCTGAAGCGCGCGAGCTCGAATCTGGTGCTGTGCTACGTGGCCGAGCTGTTGGCCTGCGTGTTGGCGCTGGTCTTCATTGCCGTGGCCTATGTCGCCGTGAGCGTAGCTATCGCGCTTGTATTCACGGCCGTCGCCTTGGTGGCGTGCCTTGCCGGGCTTCCTTTTCTGCTCGCCGGCATGTCGCATAGGTAGCGGGGGAGGGTTACTCCCAATTGTCTACGGAGTCCACGCCCGGTGCCGCTCCGTGGCTGGCGGCTCGGTATGGCTTTGCCGCGATCCGATAACAAATGGCCACGGGGCGACCGCGCAGGTTCTTGCCGTAGCGTGAGAAAAACTTGCAAGAATCGCAAGTTCTTGTCACACGATGAGAAAAACTTGCAAGTATTTGCCGATCACTATTCTCCCTTTCCTTTTCTTAAGCGGCATGGATGCCGCCGCCTCAACCGCCCTGCGTGAGTTTTGTCCGCACGGGATGGTATTCAACACATACAACAACTAAATCGGAGGTTTGACCATGGCTATGTGGGATCTCAACTGCCAATCGAATCCGTCGTCTGCGGACGACAAGGAGCTCGCTCCCTATCTTGCACGTCAAAAGGCGATGCGCGAGTTTTTTGAGCGTGCGCTGTTTGCCCCCAAGGATCAGGGCAACAATGGCCTGTACTTTTTGGGCGCCACGACGGGTTCGGGTAAAAACTATACGGCCGAGCAGGTCACAGCCGACCTCATCGCCGGTGGCTGGGACGATTCGGGCTGTTTTAACAAGTGCCCGGGCCGTCGTTACCTGGTGTTTGTGGTGCCGGGTAAGGACAACCGCGACAACTACGTTGCGAGCGTGCGCAAATTGCTGGTTGAACAGGGCATGGATGGCGATGCTGCGCAGCGCATGGTGTTCGATCTTCCGCGTGCGGGCGATAACATCCTGCATTGGATTGAGGCTACGCGCGGCAAGGGCGCCGTGGGCGTGCGTGACATCCCGTGTCCCATCGAGGCAGACGATGAGAGCTCTCGTCGCATCATTAAGCGGGCGTGGTGCAACGCTATGGAGATTGCTGATGACCTCTTGGGCATTCTCGACACTCGAAATCGCCTGGGAGGTGTTGCAGACCGTTTGACCCCTGCCCTTCGCGATAAGCTGTCGTCGGCGGATGCGAGCTTGCGTTGGGCGGTGAGCCACGAGCTTAAAAACGTCACGCGCGGTATGGAGGTGATTCCTCAGATTTGGCCGTCTGCTCTGCTCAATGACGAGAGTATGCCGCATGTGATTGCTCTGACACCGCAAAAGCTCATCAATAGGATCGATACAGTGACCGGTGCGGGTGTTGTGCTCTTTAACGCAATGGCTGCCGAGAAGGGCCTGTTTATCTTTGACGAAATCGACCACATGAAGGCCGACATACTGTCGACGCTGACGGATGATCCCGTGACGTTCCAGCCGGACGAGGTTCTGCGTATCCTCGATCGTCATTTTAACGGCGGTGTGGTGGACCCCTTGCTACTGGGGAATCGAGATCAATGGATGGCGGTCTACACACATGCTTCCACGTCGGGCGATCACAAAGGGTCAAACGCCGAGAGGAACAGGGTTTCGCGGGCGAGCGTAGAGGAAGCTGCCGAAGAAATCGCCAAGGATGCCAAGAAAATTCAAAAGGCACTCGCCTCTTGTATTAAGGAAATGAAACTGCGCCCGCCTTTTGCGCTGTCTGACGAGGCGAAAGAAGAGCAGCTCTCCGGTCGACATCTGTTTGGTAGTGACGATATCTCGGTGGGCGACAACTCAGCGAATCCGTTGCGCTTCAAACTCAATGAGGGCGGTACTCGCAATATGATTACCGCTCGTGGAGGGAATGGGCAGCAAACCGTCAGCAAGGCGGTGCGCCGTGCACGCGGTCTTGTCAGGATGGTAGTGGGTCATCTCGCCCGTTGCGTCACCCTTATGGACAGCCTGTACTACGGGGGTCTTTCGTACAAGGACGATCTTTCGCGCAAGAATATCATCGACGCTCTGGGCATTAGGAACGACCAGACCAGTGAGAAATACTTTTGGGATTCGTTGATGCTGGCGCTGTTCTTTAAAGATCGCAAGAACGACGAGATCGATGCCGCTGATGACTCGATGTATGCGCGTGGCGTTGACTACTTAGTGATGGAAACCACCATCGAGCACATGTTTACCACGTACCTAACCAGCCATGGCATTGAGCGCATGCCCGAGGCCTACCTTGCCTCCATTGCCGCCAAAGCGCCTTGCGTGTGCATGAGCGCAACATGGAGTGCGCCGACCGTCAATAACTTCAACCTCGATTACCTTGACGAGGTTCATGGTGTGGTTCGCAAGGACGTTTGGATTGGCGAGCTCAACCAGGAAATAGTGCGACAGACTAAGCTGTTTAACAAACAGGCTGCGAAGGAGTACGACGTCGATATTGCCTGGGTGGATGAGTCCAAGGAAATTGCCGGCATGGTCGCGCTGGCAGGCGGCGCCTTTGGCGGCATCATCGTGTCGCCCGACGAGGTGTACGAGCGCGCGATGCGGTTCTTTGACGGGATTGGCGTGAGTGAGGGACTTGCGGTGCGTCTGCGCTTAAAGATTGCCGACAGGGTGGGCGTGAGCGACGCCAAGAGCATCGAGTTTGAGCTGAAGCGCCTGAGCAAGACGCTTGTTGCCGTGAGTACTTGGGCCCGTGGTGTGGCGCGTAACGAGCAACAGGCGGGAGCCGTTTTTACCACGCGCCACATGGGAAACCATGGCGAATTCAATAGTCTGGCGCTGGATCTTGCGCGCGAGATTGTCGCGGAGCTGGTGATTAGAAACGTCAAGTGCCCCGAGATGTCGTACGAGAAATCGCTTGAGGCCGCCAAGGACATGGTGTCGTGCTTTAACGCTGCGGAATGGGATGCAGGTTGGCGTGGCGCTCAAAAACGTCTCGAGCTGGGCCAGCCGACCCTGATGTTTATCAATCTTTCGGCCGGTGGCTTTTCCAAGAATCTCAAATACAAGGTGCCGGAGAATCTGTGCGACATGGTTCATCAGGTCGATTGCGGCTTTGAAAATGTCGACCGTCGCCCCAAGATGGATCTTGATTTCTTATATATCGAGTCGCCCACAAGTCGTTTGACCTGGGGAGTGGAGATCAGCTCAGATAAGTTTGTCCAGCAGGCGCTACTTGGCGTGGTGGAGCAGGAGGAGCTGGTGGCGCGCGGCGAGGTTCCGTTTACTCAAAAGCGCCGGAACGTACGGATGCTGCTATCTGGCGTCAATAAGAGCTTGCCGGTGCGCGACACCCTCTCTTATCAGGTCGAAGGCGCTCGCATTGTGGCACAGGCTGTGGGCCGCCTGATGCGCACGAGTGTAAAGATGCCTTGCGTGCAGGTGATGCTCGACCGCGAGATTGCGAACGATTGCAACTTTTCGTTCTTGCATGATTTGCCGATGGGCTACGAGCTCGAGCAGGTGGTTGGTGCCTGCGCCGCTGCCAACAACCATATGACGGACAACAAGGAACACGCTGCCGTTAAGCAGCAGAACCTTGCCGCCTTTAGGAACAACCTTGCCAAGCAAAAGCACGAAAAGCTGGCGTGGAAAGTTACCTCGCTAAACGCCGGGGACGAAGATCTTGCTGCCTTCGATAGCGAGCGCGACTTTTACCTGCATCATTTTTGCCTGCCGTGGGAAGACCTTGTGCAATACCCGGAACGCCGGAGCACCGCGCTGCACATGCCGCATATTGCGAGCGGCTATGCGTATGCGCAAGGCGGGGCATGCAAGGTGCCACGTTTTAAATTCCCCAACTACGATGGTGAGCCCGTCGAGCAAATTGCCGCTCGTCTGGAGGACTATTGCCGCTGCAGCGCGGGCTATAAGGGCGCAAAGGTTCGTCAGGTGAGTCAGGCTGCGGCGCGTGTGCCCGAGCTGCTGTCAATTCGTGAGGTGCGCGAGCGCTGGTCTCGTGACGGGGTGCCTTCGACGCTGCAACCGGCGGCAACGGCACACATGACGCCCTATATGTTCCAAGCGGTCTACCTGGGTGAGCTGGGAGAATCTGCCGGAAGGGCAATCTTTGAGGCATATTACGACGGCCGTTATTCGCTTACGCGTGGCGATGCTGCCCATGCCGAGATGGGCGGCGACTTTGAGGTGCTCGATGCCGCCGGCAACAAGACCGGGGTGTGGATCGACTTTAAGCACTATCGCATCGGTGCGTATATCGCTTATGTTCGAGACGGTCGCGAGGCGTCGGATGCCGAGCGCTTTAGGGCGAAGGCTCAAAAGGTTGGGGCGAAACGCCTGCTGATCGTCAACGTTTTGGCTGATGAGGCAGCGCTTGAGTGCGTGCCCAAGGCACTCGACGCCGAAGGGACTGTGTTCTCCGTTCCTTATATGGCCGCTGACGGTGCAATCAATGTGGAGATGATGGAGGCGGTTCGTCGTGCAATCGAAGCATAACCAGCCGTGCGGTCTGGGAGACATCGCCGTATCAGAGCTCGTGTTGCAGCTCGATGCCGCTGCTGCCGAGGAGCGCTACTCGGTCTTTTGGTGCAACGTAGGCGATGCCGGTAAGCATGCCGTGGCGAACTTTATGGCCGATGTGTGCCAGACGGGCAAGGTCGTCGCGCTCACTCAGCTTGCCGATAATCGCGTCTTTCTGATGGTCAAAGCGGGCGTGCAGACGGGCGATCTTAATGCCTCGCTTTATCAGGAGCAGGTGGTTCCGATTAAAACTAATTGGAACGAGTTGGACGATTACGTTGCACTCCGTTTGCTGTTCAACTCCTGCTCTCAGTTTGAGGGGATTGAGGACGAGGTTCCCAATGACACCGGGCACCTGTATGTCATTAGCGCCAGGGGTGCCCGCCGCGATGCTGTCGATAGCGACGGAAGGGGACCTGCCAAGATCGAAACGGTTGAAATCGTTATCGATGAGGATTGCACCTTCGATCTTAAGATTCGAACGTTCACCAAGCGCCGTGTGCTTATTGGCAGGGCGCAAGGTGACGAGAAAGAGCTCGAGAAGATTAAGAGCCAAGTGGGCTACAGGCTATCGCCCGTGGCGACGATGGTGCTTGCCCACGAGCAAAAAGACGAGTACATCCTGCGTCGCGCCAGGGGCGACAAGCCGTCCAAGCGCCGTGATCTGACGTTCTCGGCCCAAGCGGACAAGGTCGCTTATACCAAGAAGGGCATTCTGTATCGAGAGCTGCAGATTCTCGAACGCCGTTACAGCGACTTCGCGCGGGTGACGCTCATGGAATACCCGCGTAAGAGTTTCTACGAGGTGCTCAAGGGTGATGAATACGCTCCCGTGGTCGCGGAGCGCATGGCGGGGCAGCGAATCGTGGTGTCGTTTGCGCGTAATGGGCTTGCCGAAGTGGCGCGCCGGCTGGCCGATCGACTTGACGATTCCTCGTGGGGCGTTCGCGCATCGTATGGCGGAAGGACAGTTGATTCGCGGGTGCTGAACCTTGTCGTTGTACCCAATGAGGTTGCCGAGGACGATGGCTATGCCTTGTATGCCGGCGTGGTGGAACAGCACGTGACGCCGGATGTGTGCGAGCCACTGTTTAAGGCGGCGCCAAAGCAAAAGGATCGCAACGCGCAAGAGGCGATCCTAGGCGCCATGCTCAAAGAACTGCTGGTAAAGCAGGATGTTGTCGACGAACGGGTGACGGCGTTTGACCTTGACGCTTTGGATATTGAGTCGGTGACGGTGTGTGGCTTAGTCGATGTACCGCATAAAGCAAAGGACAAGATTGAGCTGGATTCGTGTATCGCTACGTTGGCGATTGGCGCGGATGGGGGCATGCGCTATGCCTCACATTCGGCAGAGGATGGTCCCGAGGACGAGATGGAGCTCGATCTGCTGACCGCGGACGGCAAACTCGATAAGGGCGCCTATGTCTTTGACGTGCATGCGAACGGGCAGTCTATGCTTGCGCGCGTGCGGGATACGGGACTGACGACGTTTTCCAATAACTTTATGGCCCTGGTGGGTGAGCATCAGCTCACAGGCAAAGCAGGGCGTAAGAAAGAGATTTTCGAGAGCTACAACTCGCCTTATTACGGCATTGGAACGTTCGAGCGTGCGGGCAAGACTTGCTATTTTGTGGGCGTCAACAACGGCACCCAGGAGGATATGGCGACTGCGATTCACGTGCGTTCGATTGAGGTACTCGACGGCGATGATTTGTCTGAGTTGTTGGTTCAGCTGGCCAACATAGGCCTTTCGCGCTATAAGGCTCCGTCCGTGTGGCCGATTCCGGTCAAGTATCTCAACGAGTGCGCTGCGCGTGAGGGCGCGGTAGAGGATGGCGGTGGCGACAAGTGATGGTGTTGCGCAATTATCGCTCCTAGAACTTTTTGAAATTACGCTTGCATTGTAAAAGGGGAGAACATATACTGCAGCCATAGCACATCAGATGGGGTCTCAAAAAGAGACCAAGCAAACGAGTTTTCAGTTTATGTTGAGAGGTACTTGAGCATGACCAGCAGAATTTTCCCCCTTTACAACGACAATACCGACCATATCGATCTCAATACCATCTACGGTTGCAGTATTGGTTCTAAGGCCGAGAACTACATGTTCGCTCAAGATGATCTAGAGCTTAGCTCCGAAGATTATGAGTACCTGAATGATATTGAGCGCGAGCGGGAGTATGAGCTCGGCATCCGCTGATGGATGTGGGCTTGTCTCCAACTCCTCCGATTTAATTACCCCGTTATCACCTCTTTTTAGCGGGGCATATTGGATCGATTATGTGTCAAACATCAGCTCATCGTGGGAAGGAATCGGCAATGAGCAAGAACGTGAACAAGAACATCAATGGCGGCGCTGCGGGTAAGGCGAAGGCCGCCGGGCGTATGGCGACAGTTGCTGCGGCAACGATCGCCATGACGGGCGGGTCGCTGCTGTCTCCGCTGACTGCGGTGGCGCAGGGTGCGAACGGTGCCGACGCTACTGCGAAGCCGGCTGCGGTGCTGTCTCCGTTGACGAGCGCGGCTGCTGCTAGCGCTGGCGCGGGCACGGTGTCAGCGGTGCAGAAGGTCGCCAACCTGCAGGCTGCGGTCGATGCGGCTCGCGCTAAGGCCGCTGCTGCCAAGGCCGATTTGGATGCGGCCGCCGCTCCTTACGACGCCGCCGCTGCCAACCAGCAGCAGGCTCAGAGCGCCTACGATGCGGCCCGTGGCACAAGCGACGCTGCCGCTTCTGCAGCTTCGGCCGAGCTGGAGCAGCAGATGGGTGCCGCGCAGGACAAGGCCGATGCGGACGTGAAGGCGCTCGAGGACGCTCAAGCTGCACTCGATGCCGCAAAGAGGGATCTGACGGACAAGGGTGAAGCCCTGACCGCTGCCCAGAAGACCGCCGACGATGCCCAGGCTGCGCTCAAGTCCGCGCAGGCCGCTGCTGCCGATGCCACGCCCGAGGCTGTTGCCGCGGCTCAGGCCGCTGCCGAGCAGGCCGCGAGCGAGCTGGAGCAGGCAAAGCAGCAGGCCGCCGACGCGCAGGTCAGGCTTTCGAATGCCCAGGCTGGCGTTGATGCCGCCGCGGCCAAACAGCAGGACGCGCAAGGCAAGCTTTCGGCAGCTCAGCAGGCAAAGGATGCGGCCGATAAGGATGTGAATGCCGCTCAGGCGAGCTATGACGCCGCCAAGGCCGATCTCGACCGTGCCGAGCAGGGTGCCGCGGGCCCGGAGTACGAGGCTGCCAAGGCCAAGGTGGACGCCGCCGCTGCCGCGCTGGACGCCGCCAAGTCGGTCCAGGCGCAGCGCGAGGGCGAACTCGCTGCTGCCTCGCAGGAAGTGACCACTGCCGAGGGTGAGGTGCAGGCTGCTCAGCAGGCGCTCGCCGTCCAGCAGCAGGCTGCGGCTGACGCGCAGTCCAAGTTGGACGCTGCCACGGCTGCTGCGACCGCGGCAGACGCCGCCGTCGATCAGGCTAAGGCCGAGCATGCCAATGCGCTTGCGGCGCTGGCCGACGCTCAGGCCAAGCTCTCGGCCGCTAAGGACGAGAAGAACGCTGCCGACAAGGCGCTCGACCAGGCAAAGGCTCAAAAGCAGCAGGCCGATCAGGCTGTAGCTCAAGCGCAGGCCAAGCTCGACGCCGCTCAGGCTACGGCGAACGCCTCGGCGGAAAACTACCGCCAGGGCGCCATTGCGTTCTTTAAGAGCGTGGGTGCCGACGATGCGGCGGACCTGATTCTCAACTGCAAATATGCCAGCCTCACCAAGGTGGGCGAGGAGGTTGACGCGACGAGTCTGACCAACATGAAGCAAGCGATTGTGTGGCTCAAGGCGTGCAACAAGTATCGTGCGAGCGTTGGCCTGGGTGAGCTCAAGGTGACGTATGCCATGATGGCGACCGCGATTGCCGATGCGAATTTCTCCGATACCAAGACTGCGCACGCCATGCAGTTCAACGTGGGCGAAAACGTGGCGTGGAACTACGGAAGCGACCCGTTCATCCAGTGGGTCGATCAGGAGAAGGCCGTCTTTGACCGCGCTGCGGCTACGCTGGGAGCGACGGGCCTTACGGGAAAGGCTGCTTTTGATTTCTACGAGCAGCATGGCGACGAAATCGATCGCTACGTGGCTGCGCATGGCGGATTTGTGCACACGGTTGGCCACTACATGAACGTGATTAATCCCGACTACACCGTGACGGGCATGGGCGTTTGCACACGCGGAACGATGAACCGTTGGCTTACTCAGGCGCAGACATTCTCCACGTCGGGTCAATGGTACGAGCCGTACAACGCCAATCCGATGACGGTTGCCGAATACGAGGCTGCACTGAACGCATGGTGCGACTTCCTGGCAAATCCTGGGCAGGGTGTGGATGCGGCTCGCAAGGAGCTTGTCGCGGCACAGGGCGTTGCCGCCGATGCCGGCAACAAGGCGAACGCGGCATTGCAGACCGTTGCCGCAAGGCAGGCTCAAGTCGATGCTGCTGCCGCCGGTGTTGACGCTGCTACCGCTGGGGTCTCGGATACCCAGGCTACCGTGGGGGAAAAGCAGGCCGCGGCTGAGGCCGCTGCGCGTGCCGTGGCTGATGCCCGCGCCGACGTGGATGCTGCCAGCGCTGCGGTTGCCGCGGCGCAGGGCGTCGTGACTGCCAAGTCAGATGAACTCGATGTCGCCAAGGGCAAAGCGGCTGCTGCCCAGCGTGCGTTGGATGCCGCTCGCGCCGACGTTGGCGACAAGGAGGGCGCGCTTGCTGCCGCCCAGGACGAGCTTGCTGCGTACTCTGCCGACGTTGCCGCTGCACAGCGTGCGTTTGATGCGGCTTCGGCGGCGCTCGAGGGGGCACGTGCCGTCCAGGCTGACGCGCAGGCTGCGCTGGACGCCGCCCAGGGCGTGGCCGATCAGGCGGATTCCGACGTCACTGCTGCCCAGGCCGAGCTTGTTGCCGCCCAGGCTGCCGCGAGCGGTGCCGGCACGGCAGTGACCGCGGCCCAGGCCGCATCCGTTGCGGCTGCTGCTCGTGCAGCTCAGCTACATGATGCCGCCGCGGCGCTTGCTCAGGCGACGGAGTACAAGGCCGCTGCCGATGCTGCTGTTGAGGCCGCGGCTTCGGCGAAGACCGATGCCGAGTCTGGCGTGACTGCGGCGGACGACGCCGTAGCAGATGCGACCGCTGATCGCGATGCTTCTGCCGCCGCGGTTGCCCGCCTGCGCAGGATCAACCTTGCCGACGCCATCGCTAGCGGCCGTGCCAACGATGCGGATGAGACGCTCGGCGCTAAGATCGCCGCAGCTCATGATGCCGCCGAGCGTGCCGCAGCTGCCAAGATTGAGCTCGACGCTGCCGTTGCTACGACGGATGCTGTGGCACCTGCCTACTTGGAGGCGCTTGCCAACTATACCGCCGCCAAGGCCGAGCTCAACCAGGCTATTGCCGAGCTCAACGCCGAGATCGCTCGCCAGGAAGCTGCCGAGCGCGGAAATGGCGAGCAGATTCAGCCTGCGACGCAGGTGACGTACCAGGCCAAGCACATGACCTCGGCGTCCGAGGCCACCGCGCAGCAGACGACGATGCCCGCCACGGGCGACGTCTCCAACCTGCTGGGCGAGACGTTCGTGATCGGTGGCACGGTCCTGGTTGCCGCCGGCGTCTTCCTCTCCGACAAGCGCCGCCAACTGATCCGTTAGGGACGGAGGAAAACGGATCATTTTCGGTGCGCGCCGCAAGGGACAAGTCCTGCGGCGCGCACCGTTTTTAATCTTCGAGATTGATTATGGAGGGACATATGCAAATTAGAGGAGAAGCGGCGATTGCCTGTGGGTTCATGGCGGGCTTGGCAACGGGACTGCTGTTCGATGGATGTTTCGACAGTTACATCAATCGATTCCGCGACCCTGGTTTTTCGAGAAGTAGGTCCCAAGAACCGGAGCCAGTCTGTCAAAAGATGGCCACGCCGGCCAAGCCCTACAGCGTGGATACTTCAAAAATCAAGGTAATCGTCACCAAGAACGGCAAAATCTATCACCGCTCTGCGGGATGTAAAAGCCTTCCTCAAAACGCAATTAAAACAAGCGTGCCTTTAGCGACCGCGCTCAAACGAGGCAAGACACCCTGCCCAACATGTTGCCCGCCAACGTCCTAGGCGATTCCCAAGATATGCTCTGCAACGCCATGGGTTTCTGCAAACGCACGGACCCTTGCTTTCTCTTTTTTAGGTAACGAGCTGAATACTATGGCGAACTTTTCCTCGTCTAACAGCGGAAGCATGTTTTCTACGGCATGGGCGTCCTTCTCGGCCTTTTTGCCGCGTTCGCCGTTGATTGTCATCTTGTGGATCGCATAAGCCTCAGGGGTCGGAACGGTCACAATGTGGTTCAGACAGCGCACGTCGATGGTGTTTTTCAGAATGACGTCCATGTGCCATAGAGCTTGGGCCGTCACCCCGATGTTCGTCTTGAGAGCAGGCTCTTTTCCCTCACCCATTTTTCTGATGAGAAATTCAACTTCAAGGCCGGTAATATCTAGCAACTTTGTTGTTCCGGTCATGCGATCGGATTCGACAAAGAAACCTCGTTCTTTTGCAAGGGCGGTCAGGCGCGCCGCTGGACTGGGGCGTCGCAGGTTTCGAACGAGGAAGTCGACATCCATTGTTTTGATATTTGGGCAAAAGCCTGGAAGTACATCGGCTTCTCTGTAGGCAAATTCCGCCCAAGACCCGATGAGGACAACGTGCTCTATGCATCCTGCTTCCTCGACCAGGTCAAGTACTTTTGAGAAAGCTTGTTGCTGCTCAGTCGGCATTCGGTATCCTTCCCAACGCACGTATGATTTGCTTTTGAGATTGCTTCTGTTCTCTGATGGCGGTCACAAGAGCCCTTCGACGTTCGATTTTGGCTCGTAGCTCATCAACCTTTGCAGCAGGGACATAGTCACTTTTGACCTTGTCGCCGACTCGATAGTTGAGGTAGCAGTACTCGCGACCCTTTATGTTTCGCATGCGGATGCTGCCCTTTGGAAGGAGGCCAATTTCCTGCTCCATGAGGCCCAGAAGGTGGATCGAGCGTGCGTATTCCTCTTCTAGGACATCTTCTAAGACGGACATGGAGCCTCCCTTTCAAGTAGTTACCCTACATTCTATCAAATCTAATAATTTGTAGGGTAACTCAAATGTGTCCGCACGACATGTGACACTTACCCTGCCGCCATGCTCCGTCGCGGCGGCATGCATCTGAAGAACGACCCTCTAAGGAGTTCGATACCAATGAGTGACAACACCAAACATCTCGCAAAGAAGTGCGTCAAGGACGCGGGGCCGTGCCTCGCGCTATGCTTTGCCGGCGCAGCGGTCGCGCTGCTGGCTGTTTTGGGGCCGTTCGACGTGCTCCGAAGTGCCAGCTCTCTGCACGTTTGCATGGCCCTTGCCGGCGCCATGATGACCGGCGGCGTGCTCGATCTGATCTTTTGGGTGTTTGACCCGTTTGGGTGGAAGAACGAGGGGTAAGCCCTAAGGGGTGTAGATATCGGGGCCTGCCTGCAATTTCTGCTATCGATTTGCCCAGAGCCGCACAGCGCGGAGGTGTTGCTAGATGTCCATTTTCGTTACCGGAGACGTTCACGGTGTTGCCGAGTACGGTGCGAGCCGCTTCTCGTCGCGCGCTTGGCCATTGGGTCGAACGCTGACACGCGATGACGTGGTGATCGTTGCCGGTGACTTTGGCTTTATATGGAGCGGCTCGAACACCGACAAATACTGGCTCGACTGGTTTGAGTCCAAGCCCTGGACCACGTGCTTTGTCGACGGCAATCACGAGAACCATCGTCTGCTGGCGGGGCTGCCGATGCGAGAGTGGAATGGGGGTCTCGTTCACAAGGCTCGCCCACACGTGCTGCACCTGATGCGCGGCGAGGTGTTCGACATCGCGGGGGCCACAGTGCTCGCCATGGGTGGCGCCGCGAGCCATGACAAACAGTGGCGCCAGGAGGGAAAGACGTGGTGGCCCGAGGAGATGCCGAGCGAGCGCGAGATGAACCATTGCCGCGCCTCGCTCGACCGCGTGGGCTGGAAGGTCGACTATGTTGTGACGCACGAGGCACCGGTCGATTTGGCGGACGAACTGTGCATGGAGTGCAATCGCGAGTTCTACGATGATTCGCTACAGGCCTTTTTGGGCGAGCTCGACGGGCGGCTCGACTACCGCACCTGGTTTTTTGGCCATTACCATGACGATGAATGGCGCGATGACAAGCATCGCCTTATCTACCAAGATATTGTGCCGATCGAAGTGCGATGTACCGACAAGCAGGGTGAGACTTCGAGTGGCTATTTTGAGCAAAAGCGTTAGGAGGTCCCCGTGATCTGGTTTACCAGCGATACCCACTTTGGACACGAGAACATGCTACGGCTTAGCGATAGGCCTTGGTCGACTGTTGCGCAGATGAACGACGCCATGGTCGCTAACATTAACAGCAAGGTCGTTGCGGATGACGAGCTCTACATCTTGGGCGACTTTAGCTTTAAGATGACGGTCCAAGATGCCTACGAGCTGCGCAAAAGCATTGTCTGCAAGCGTGTTCATCTGCTGCCCGGCAACCACGACAAAGACTGGACGCAGCCTGCCGTAGCGGATGCTTTTATCGTCGAGCCGCCCATTTGCGTGCTCAAGATCGATCGCCAAAAAATCGTGCTGAGCCACTATCCCATGGTCGACTGGCAGGGCATGTCGCACGGCAGCTGGCATTTGCACGGGCATATCCACAGTTGCGGCGGCGCGTACAACAAGTTCAACCTCAGACAGGGGCTGCTGCGCTATGACGTGGGCGTGGACGCAAACAGCTACGCCCCGGTAAGTCTGGATGAGCTCAAGTTATGGTTTGCGCAGGTAAACGAGCCGGTATGTTGCGTTAAATGGCCGTGGTGGGTCAACGCCACGGGCGACGAGCAGGTCGAGCACGACCTCGAAGCCTATAAGAGGGAAGTGGTAATCCGATGACGGTCTATGTGACGGGCGATATTCATGGCGGCCTCGACATGCAAAAGCTGCGCGATTGGGACCTTGGGGATGGCCTGACGAGCGACGACTATCTGATTGTCGCGGGCGACTTTGGCTTTCCGTGGGATTTCTCTGCCGAGGAATGCACCGATATCGCTTGGCTGGAATCGCGCCCCTATACCGTGCTGTTCGTCGACGGCAACCACGAGCGTTTCGATCACTGGGCGGAGCGTCCCATGGAGCTGTGGCACGGTGGGCTGACGCAGCGCCTGTCGGATACCTCGCCCATACGGCGCCTGACGCGCGGTGAGGTTTTTGAGCTCGACGGCTCAACGATCTTTACCATGGGCGGTGCCACGAGCGTGGATAAGGAATACCGCATTCCGTATTCCAGCTGGTGGCCGCAGGAGCTGCCGGACGAGCGCAACTTTGAGGAGGCGCGGACAAAGCTCGACAGCGTAGACTGGAAGGTCGACTACGTGATCACCCACACCTGCTCTACGCGCATGCTTTCGCCCACGCTCTATCCGGGGCCTGGCTGGAATTACCCCGCCGTTGATCGGCTTACGGCATTTTTCGATGAGCTGGAAGACCGCTTGGATTACAAGCGCTGGTACTACGGGCATTTTCATCGGGATGCCAACCCTGCCGAGCGCCATACCGTGCTCTACGACTGCATCGTTCGCTTGGGCGACGAACTCCAGCCCTGGGACGCTGCGTAGAGGTGAGTACACATGAGCTTCGTGATGAAGCGAAACCGGCTTGCTAAGGGAGTTACTCCCAAGCTGACTTGCGCTTGAGTAACGTGTTCGTGGCTTCAGGTACAGGGGAGTCAAGTATTTCGCAAAACGCGTCGAACCCCTCTGGCGAGAGATGGGTTGTTGATACTTTGGCAATGTCGCTATCGAGGCGCTCGTCAGGATGGGCTACTGTCTGTTCCATACTCGTCCTTTCACCCATAACGATGTTCTCCCGGTGCTCGCGGATAACATCCCAGCTAAAGTGCTCGACCAGCTGCTCGGCAGAGCGCGGTGTGGTGTCCGGTGCGATGCCCGTTTGCCCAGCGAGCCAGCCCAGCAGCGCTTCGGGTGTGCCAAAGCGGGCGCGGAGCTCGCCCAGGTCCAGATCGCGATCGCGCTTGGAAAGGCGGCGGCCGTCCGGCGACATGAGCAGCGGAATGTGCGCGTAGTGCGGCGTGGGAAGTCCCAGCAGATGCTGCAGGTAGATTTGGCGCGGCGTGGAGCCCAGCAGGTCGCATCCGCGCACGACCTCGGTGACGCCCATGGCGGCGTCGTCGACCACCACGGCCAGCTGGTAGGCAAACACGCCGTCGCTGCGGCGTACCAAAAAGTCGCCGCATTCGGTGGCGAGTGCTTCGCATTGGGCCCCGTACGTGCGGTCCACGAATTCGATCACGTCGCCCGCGAGGTCGTCGATGCCGGGCACGCGCAGACGTGTGGCCGGCGCGCGCAGGGCGCTGCGGCGGGCCACCTCCTCGGCCGAAAGACTTCGGCAGGCGCCACGGTAGATGGGCGTGCCGTCGCTCGCGTGCGGTGCACTCGCGGCGTGGAGCTCGGCGCGTGTGCAAAAGCAGGGATAGGTGAGGCCGGCGTCTTTCAGCCGGCGCAAGGCGCTCTCGTACAGGTCTAGGCGGTCGTGCTGGTAGTAGGGGCCTTCGTCCCACTCCAGCCCCAGCCAGGCCAGGTCGTCAATCAATTGGGCGGCAAGTTCGGGGCGCTTGCAGCGATCGTCCAGGTCCTCAATGCGTAACACGATACTGCCGCCCTGGCCGCGGGCCGAAAGCCACGCGCATAGGCAGCTGAACACGTTGCCCAGGTGCATGCGGCCCGAGGGCGACGGGGCAAAGCGCCCCACGACGGGGGTGGGGGCGGCCGGCGTCGTTGGCGCGTCGGCGGCGGGTGTTGCTATGTTACGTGCGTTGATGTCCATGTGGACGAGTATAGCGCGGGGCGCGGTGGGGGAGACGCTGCCGTGGCCTGCAAGTTGCTGAGGCCGCGCGTTGCGCGTGCCGGACCACCGGCTCGGCGCCTTAATCGTCGTCAATCAATCTAGCCCTCAAACGACAGAAACCCCGGCAGCTCTTCGCAACTGCCGGGGTTTCCGCGGAAAAGGGGGACATGATCCTCGAGCGGACGGCAAAGGGGCAAACCGTTTTCGCTCAACTGCTTTATGCCCCTCGCTCGCCGGCTTAATCGGCTCACGCCGCGCCCACACAAAGCCGCTACACCTGTGATGGAGCTATGAAGTGGTATCTATTGCCGGAGCGGGCTATGCCAAGGAGTGTCCCAGATTGCCGGCAGATAAGGAACGTCCCCAGGTGCCGGCCGCGGGTGTGACTTTCGTCCCGTTTTGACGCTCCGCTGACCTAGATGTTCGTCACATGAACCCGCAAACGTGGGACAATGACGCTACTGGTACCACAGACAAAGGATGTGCCTATGAACGCCCCCGTTGCCCAGCCCTGTCGGCAGCGCCGCCTGTTTGCGCGGTTCGCTTCCGTCTGCGCACTCGTCGCGCTTGCGTTGTTGCTGCTGCCTGCCGTCGCGCACGCCGACGGCTACTCCATGAGCCAAACCTACATCGGCGCCACGGTTGAGGCCGATGGTTCGCTGACCGTTGTCGAGGGACGCCAGTTCGATTTCGACGACGACATCAACGGCGTGTATTGGGATATCAATACAGGCTCTAACCAGCAAGGCGGCTCGGTGGTCGTCAATGTGCTGAGCGTCGAGGAAGACGACACTGCGTTTAACAAGGTCGACAGCGCAAACAAAGGCGACGACGGCGTTTACACGGTGGAGCAGTCCGACGACGGCGTAAAGATTAAGGTGTTCAGCCCTCACGAGAGCGGTGACAGCGCAATCTACTACGTGAGTTATTCCATGACCGGTGCGGTTATGAACTGGGCCGATACCGCCGAGCTCTACTGGAAATTCGTCGGCGACGGCTGGTCGGCGGATTCCGATGACGTCGAGATGGAAGTGTACTTCGCAAATGCCGCTGCCGGGACGGCTGCCGTCAAGGGCGATAACTTCCGCGCATGGGGCCACGGCCCGCTGACGGGCGACGTGTCGCTCGATGCGGACGAGCCCATGGTCACCTATACCATTCCCTGCGTGCATGAGGGCGAATTCGCCGAGGCACGCATCGCCTTCCCCAGCGACTGGGTGCCGCAGCTTGCCGTCTCGGGCGAAAAGCGCATGTCGACGATTCTGAGCGAAGAGAAGGAATGGGCCGACGAGGCCAACGCTCGCCGTGAGCACGCGCGTGCGGTTGCCGGCGCGATTGCCGTGGTGTGTGTTGTCGTGGCGGTTGCCTATACCGGTGTGATCGTGATGCTTAAGCTGCGCAGGCCCAAGCCCAAGCCGCTCTTCCAGGACGAGTACTTCCGCGATGTGCCCTCGGCCGACCATCCCGCGGTGCTTGCAGCTCTCATGAGCTGGAACGACGTGCCCGATCAGGCATATATCGCCACGCTTATGAAGCTCACCGACGACCGCGTGATCAAGCTGGAAGAAGCGACCGAGACCAAGAAGAAGGGTCTGCTCCGTCGCGAAAAAGAGGAGCAGACGTATCGCATCACAGTGACCGACGAGGCCTGGAAGGCTGCCAAGAAGGACGGCATCGATCGCGATGTGCTCAAGGTCTTCTTCGCCGGCGTTAAGCCCGATAAAGACGGCGTCCGTTCGCGCACGTTTAGCGAGCTGGAGGAGTATGCCAGCGAGCGCACCACATCTGTTGGCGACAAGCTCGAGGACTATCAGAGCACGGTTAAGGGCAAGCTGGAGGCGCGCGAGTTTATCGCATCGGATGGCACTATCGCGATGGTGGCCGGCCTGGTTCTCGGCATCATCATTGTCTTTGGCATTCTGGGCTCTCTGATCTATACCGACTTTGCGGACGCCAACGTCGGCGCCGCTATGATCTCGATTCCCGTCACGATCGTGGGCTTTGTCCTGAGCTGCACCTTCCGCCGTTACACGCCGGAGGGCGCCGAGGTGGCGGCTCGCTGCAAGGCGCTCAAGCATTGGCTCGAGGATTTCACACGCCTAAAGGAAGCCGTCCCGGGCGATTTGGTGCTGTGGAACAAGCTGCTGGTGATGGGCGTTGCCCTGGGCGTTTCGAAAGAAGTGCTGCGACAGCTGGCCGAGGCCGTGCCTGCGGACCTGCGCAACAGCGACGATTTCTACGACAACTACCCCTGCTACTGGTGGTATTACCATCACTACGGCAACGAGTCTCCGCTCGATTCGTTCAACGATGTGTATCACGAGACCATCCGCGAGCTGGCTTCGAGCTCCGATAGCTCGAGCGGCGGCAGCGGCGGCGGCTTCTCTGGCGGCGGTGGTGGCGGCGTCGGCGGAGGCGGCGGCGGAACGTTCTAGCGAGCGCTTGCTTTGGGGTGGATCTTTCTGGGCGGTTGCCAGGGAAGATTCATCCCATTTTTGTGCATCGAAACGGGTCAAACTTTCCGCTGCGGATCTTCGCGCGGTAGCGCGCAGAGATGTGGTGTAAGAGGCGGGGCATGCCCCGCCTCTTCTCTTTCTTGAAAGGGAGGGGACACCGCCTAGAATTCGTCGTTGGAGTAATGAAGGTGACGAATGGAAGGAAAGGCGATGCCCCAAGAAGAGAGTGTACTGCGCCTCGGCCGCGACGAGGCCCTCGAGGCGGCGAGGCTTTGGCAGGAGTGCGGCGACGCGCGCGAGTTCGCGTGCAGGGTGCTGGGCGGCGTGATGAACGCGCTGATGGACTCCGAGGCCCAGCAGATGTGCGGCGCGAGCCGCAACGAGCGCAGCGACGGCAGGGAGAACAGCCGCAACGGCTACCGCCCCAGGTCGCTCAAGACCGCCGTGGGCGACGTGGAGCTCGAGATACCCAAGCTCAGGCACGGCACCTACTACCCCGAGGGCATGCTCGCGCGATGGTCGCGCGTCGACACCTCGGTGGCCGCCATCGTGCAGGAGATGTACGTGTGCGGCGTGTCCACCCGCAAGGTCGAGCGCGTGGCGTCCAAGCTGGGCATATCCTCGCTGTCGAGCTCGGAGGTCTCGAGCCTCTGCTCCGACCTCGACGCCGAGGTGGCGGAGTTCCGC
>CDZQ01046171.1_pt1 | contig 99425 bp, 67 predicted proteins | sample 554831 | NCBI WGS metagenome assembly CDZQ01 (sample SAMEA3182112, study PRJEB8094) | gut metagenome | biome: human; feature: gut; material: Stool; isolation source: human stools | place: Canada | collected 2013-05-06 | reverse complement strand
GAACTTAACCTAACTACCTTAACAATGGATGTTAACCTACTATCTGGGTCTGGGTTCAAACAAGCAGGAAGTCCACTTATGAAAATGGAGCTTATACCTCCCTAATTTTATCAGGTTCACTTCCTGCATTTCTTTCTTTGCTTCACAAATTTATTCTTTCTATTTTATCCGTAATACTCAGATGCAAATCTAAGGTAATTTTATCAATTCCTAAAAATTATAGATCTTAAATCCGCCCCTTTGATGTGGAAGAGAGGTAAATTTAATAAATAGGCATATAGATATAAACAAAGGTTGTCGGTCCTGAAAGCTGTCCTTTGTGTTTTATGTTGGGGCTTTAGGGGAGCTGGAGTAAGCGTTGTGCTCGTTTTGACTTGCCCCTTAAAGAAGTTTAACGCCTCTATGTGCTTATATTCAGAGCTTTCCGTTAACTTTGTCTGAAACATAAAAAACACGCAACTATGAAATCTTTTTATCCTGTCCTTTACTTATGTTTCTTATTCGGATTACTTCCGTTTCTGGGCAGTTGTTCGGAGGAGAATGAATCTTCCGGTACAATCGAAATGAATCAACTGCCGGGCACTGCACAATCTTTTTTATCTAATTACTTTCCGGGACAAACTCCGGAGAAAATAGAAAGAACGAATACCGATCAGGAAAATGCCCGGTTGCTTTATCGTGTTGTTTTTCCCGATGAAGTTAAAGTGGAATTTAGTGAAAATGGAGGATGGAAAAGATTGATGATTCCGGATCAAAAGTTACCCGGGTCCTTAGACTCTCTTTGGGGAAAGATTATTGAATATGTACAGCAACTTTTTCCCGATGATCCGTTTATCGGTATAGAGAATGCCTGTTATGGGGATTGTGTGTTGTTAAGTAGCGGTAAGAAAATAGCGTTCTATTATGACGGAACGTGTGTTGGCTATGAAATGGATATAAAAGATGAATCCGGAGTGCCGCAACCTGTACGTGATTTTGTTGCAACGTATTTTCCTGATGGAGTTTTCCAGGCGGTGGTGGAGCACATTCCGAATGAGAATGTTACTGCCGGCTATTCATTCTGGTTGGAGAATGGATTTAAATGTGTGCTGAATGATCGTGGTCAGTGGACAGAAGTGAATGGAGGTACAGAGTTGCTGCCGGTTTCGATTCTGGAGACTTTACCTGCAAAAGTAACCGAACAATTGTATCGGGATTATCCGGCTGCACAAGTTACTTACATTCGTTTGGAGGGTACCTGTTATACCATTCAGGTCAGCAAGACGGTGTATGTGACTATCGATCCGGAAAGCAAACCGATAGTAGTACCTGTGATGCAGGCACAAGCTTTGGCTGAAGAGTACTTTGGCAAACTGCGTTCCATTTCCATCAGTCATCCGCTTCATACGGATGTTTTGAATTTCAAGGTCTGTTTGCCGAACGGATTTAATATGCTTGTCAACGAAGATGCCAGCGAATGGTTGAATATAGATGGGAACGGATTTGCATTTCCTGAAAAGCTGGTAGCATCGCTTCCTGAAAAGATTACCGAATATATTTCGGCACATTCGAACTCCGAAATTACGAGAGTCGATCGTTCGGTTGCAGCTTCATTTTTGGTGGAGTTGACGAATGGTGACGGACTGATGTTTGATTCCCAGGGAGGTTTTCTTGGAAAAGAAAAAATAGAATTGAGCATCTCCGAGAAAACATACAGATATATGCGACATCAATTTCCGGATGACCTCAATATGTATTTTTCTTCTTATAGCATAGAGGGGTGGATTTATAAATTGGGAGACGGATCACAGGTCAGGTTCGATCGGGATGGTAACTTTGTGGAAATGATCGCTGCCGCGAAGTAGCGGTACGTATATCCGGTTGGAAATATGTTAAAATCACTATAGATCAAACAGAAGTATACGAATGACTGATATTTGATAGCAGGTATTCATATACCTCTGTTTGATATGTAGAAAAAGTATCTTTGTAACTCTCTCCTCTTATTTTTTCGGTTGAGGTGTTTCGTAATACTCGATGCCTTCTTTTTTCCAGATGGCTTTCAGTTTCTGAAGTGATTGGGTGAAACGCTTGAAATCCTTTTGATCCGGGCGTGTCCAACCCACTTCTGCATAAGCGGCAATTCGGGGATAGACTTTTAAGTTCATCTCTTTTACCGTCGGTATAAATTCACCCCACATCTGACAACCGACTCCGAGTATTTTGCTTTCAAGTGACTTGGGGAGGTCTGTCGGGATAGGATTGAAAGTATAGGCTTTTTCCAGTGGGATGGTATTGTAGTCGTAATCCAGATAAGTATATCTGTTATATGAATTTAAGATGTCATATCCTTGTTCTGCGGTAGCTTTGATAAGTTCGGGACTGCCTTTCCATATTTGTACAATGGTACCCTCGGATAGTTTTTGCTCCTGTTTCTGTACTTTCTCCTGTTGGTAGTCGTGTAATTGCACTCCTGTAATTTCGTTCCATCCCATCATCCGGCGTCCTTTTGCCTTGAGTTTCTCCGACATCAGGTTGGTTATCCATACTTGCAGTTCCGGATAGGTTTGGATACCTTTCTCTTCCATAAACTTACGGGTTTCTTCCGACTCTTTCCAGTGGTTGTATCTCACTTCGTCACCTCCGATATGGAAGATTTCACCCGGGAAAAGTTGTATCATCTCATCGATGACATCGTCCAGAAAATCAAAAACCTTGGGGTTGGCCACGTTATAGACTTCATGGTGTACCCCGAAGCGGCATGATACTTTTATTTGTTTTCCGGTTGTCCCTAACCACGGATAAGCAGCAATCGATGCACTGGCATGCCCCGGTATTTCTATTTCCGGGATAATGTTGATGTGACGTGCGGTTGCATATGCCACAATCTCACGGATGTCATCCTGAGTGTAGAATCCTCCGTGTGGGTTCGGATCGTATTTTGTACTGTTGAATCCTCCTATTTGTGTCGAATCCCGGAAAGCTCCGATTTCAGTCAGTTTCGGATATTTCTTTATTTCAATGCGCCAACCCTGATCGTCAGTCAGGTGCCAGTGGAAGGTGTTCATCTTGAGGCGTGCCATCTCGTCCATCAGCTGTTTTACGACAGCCTTGCCTTTAAAATTACGTCCTTCATCGAGCATAAACGAACGTAGACGAAAAGCGGGTGCATCACTGATGCTCAGTCGGTTTACGGTTCGGTTATCTTCTCCAATGATTTGTCTCAAAGTCTGGATTCCATAGAATATACCGGCAGCGGCAGGCGCTTCAATTCGGATTCCTTTCTTATTGACAGTGAGTTGATAGGCTTCTTTGTTGTCCGTGGCAGTAGGGTTACCGATGGCCAGTACGATGTCGCCTTTGCAAGTGTTGGGGCTCAGCTTCCCGTCGATGCCATGCTCTTTTAACAGATATTCTTTTAAGAATGTGGCTTCGTTGGTTAACTCTTGGGGATAACCGATGGAGATGGATTTACTGAGCTTGTAGGCTGCTCCGTCATAACTTACCGACTCTACAGCCGGAATAACTTCGATGGGTTGCTGTGAATCCTGTGACTTTGCCGGGCTTATTATACTTAGCAGGCAGAATACAGCAATACCTAATTTCACGAGTTTCATGGATGGGTGTGTTTTTAGTGGTTATTCCTGCAAAGATATTAAAAAAAGGGTTGGTATATGAAATCCGGACCTTAAAGTGAGTTCCGGATATCCAACTTCCAGGGATTCTCGATGGTCTTTATCTCTTTTTGTGTAATGAGTGAAGCCATTGTTTGTCCCATTTGTTTGAAGTCGGTAGACAAAGTGGTGATTCCTCCGGCCAATATTTCTTTAAGCGGGGTGTCGTTGTAAGAAATGATTCCAAAGTCTTTTCCCGGTGCGAAATTCTGTAGTTGGGCCTGTTTAAGCAGGTCGACGAGATCCCGGTCATTAACGACCATGAAGGTTTCCCCTTGCCTGATTTCCCTGTTCCGGACGGAGTCGGTATATTCATGCGTGAAATGGTATTCTTCACAGAATGCGCAAAGCCCGTTATAGCGCTCGATCGGTTCTTTTTCTTCTTTCTGAACCATTATGATATGTTCATATTTCTTTAGGTGGGGAAGTCCGTATACCAAGGCTTCGTAGGTGTCTTTTTCAAAATTCTGTGCGACAGAAGAGTATTTTCCGGCCAGTTCGGGATGGAAATGGTCGAGTAAAAAGACACGACCCGATAGGCTTTCCAATAGTGGGGCTATATTAGTGAATTTACCGGGCATCAGAATATAGGTTGTGTATTTATAATTGGCTTCGTTGATCAGAGTTTCAAAAACCTTTCGGTTGTAATTATGAAAATATAGATCTACATTGGCGGTTTTCCTGATGGATGAAATAAATGAATTGTAAAGATCTTCTTTGAATTCATTGAATTCGTTGAAAAGAAGAAATATATTCAGCTTTTGTGCGATGCGGGTCGTCGCTATATAATAACCTACACCCGGAGTCGAATCAATGATTCCTTTTGATTTCAGTTCGCTTAAACCGGCGAATACCGTATCTCTGGATAGATTATAGTTTTTCCTGAATTCGTTGATAGAGAGAATCCAGTCACCTTTCTTATAACTACCGTTATTGATACCGTCTATTACGTGGTTTACTACCTGTTTGTATTTTGATTCGTTCCTTTTCATACTTTTGTTTTTGGTGCTGCAAAGATAGGATAAAAAACGTAAAAGGGTACAGCTACTGTCCGGATATCGTATATGTTTTGTAACATAATAAAAATACATACCAGTTCGTATCAGTTACGATAGGTTTCATTATCTTTGCACTGTTGCTCGGATTATAAAGATTCACAGGCAAAAAAAGGAGCGGAAGAAACAACAAACTAAAAATAAAACAATGAGAACGTACAGATTTATGTTTCCGGTACTACTTGCAATGACTGCAACCGGAAGTTTGACGGCAGGGCCGTCTGATAAAGGGAGCTCCGGTATTCGGTTTCCGGAAGTAAACCAAGTGAAAATAGAAGATACATTCTGGAAACCCAAATTGAATCTTTGGCAGAAAGTAACGGTAAACGATGTTTTCGATAAGTTTGAAGGAAAGCATCTGGAGCATCCGGGAGAATTCTGTAATACGTTCGAAAACTTCGATCGTGTGGCGAAAGGTGAACGCAATATCGGACGGCATGCAGGAGCTCCCTGGTTCGATGGGCTTGTTTACGAGACTATCCGTGGAGTGGCAGACCTGATGGCAAGGCAATCGGATGCGGCTTTGGAAAAACGGGTGGACGGATATATCGATCGGATTGCTGTGGCACAGGCGTCTGAACCTAACGGGTATATCGATACTTACACTCAACTGATGGAAGCCGACCATCAGTGGGGAGAGCGGGGAGGAATGCTCCGTTGGCAACACGATGTATACAACGCCGGTATGTTGGTGGAAGCGGGCGTACACTATTATAATGCGACCGGAAAAACAAAATTACTGGAAGTGGCAACTCGCTGTGCTAATTTGATGGCTGAATATATGGGGACTTTTCCTAAAAAGAATGTGGTTCCTGCACATTCGGGTCCGGAAGAGGCTTTGGTGAAACTGTATACCTTATATAGAGACAATCCGGGACTGAAGAAACAGATCAATGTTCCGGTAGTTGAGCGGGAATATCTCAGGTTGGCTGAATTTTGGATCGAAGGTAGAGGAAAACATTGCGGATTCCCGTTGTGGGGGACATGGGGTAACCCTGCTGCCGAACAATGGATACGCGACCGGAAATACGAGGCTCCTGAGTTTGGCAATCATACCCGTCCGTCATGGGGAGACTATGCACAGGATTCTATTCCGCTTTTCGAGCAGAGGACAATCGAGGGGCATGCTGTTCGTGCCACCTTGTTTGCTACCGGAGCAACGGCTGCTGCACTTGAAAATCGTTCACCGGAGTATATAGCTGCCGTCAGCCGTTTATGGGATAATATGATTGGTAAACGTATGTTTATCACCGGTGGGGTAGGTGCTGTTCACTTTGACGAAAAGTTCGGGCCTGATTATTTCTTGCCTACGGATGCTTATCTGGAAACTTGTGCTGCTGTCGGTGCCGGCTTTTTCAGCCAGAGAATGAATGAACTGACCGGTGATGCTAAATATATGGACGAGCTGGAACGTACTTTATATAATAATGTCCTGACAGGCATTTCTCTTTCGGGTACACAATATACTTATCAGAATCCGTTGAATTCCGCCAAGCACGCCCGTTGGGGATGGCATGATTGTCCTTGCTGTCCGCCCATGTTCTTGAAAATGATGTCCGCAATGCCCGGATTTATCTATTCACAGAAGGGGGATAATATCTATGTAAACCTCTTTATCGGCAGTGAAACGGAACTGAGCCTATCGGATCAGAGTCGGATACGGTTGACGCAAAAGACCGGATATCCATGGGATGGTTCTGTTGTCATGACTGTTGAACCGGAGAAAGAAAAAACTTTTTTATTAAAAGTACGGATCCCGGGATGGGCACAGGGAGTCGAGAATCCATACGATTTGTATCGTTCGGAAGTGAAGTCTGCTGTCAATCTGAAAGTAAACGGCAAATCTATCGCAATGAAAATATTTAAAGGATATGCCGAAATTCAGCGGAAGTGGAAAAAGGGAGATAGAGTAGAGTTGATATTACCTGTTCAGCCGCGGTTGGTGACGGCCAATGAAGCTGTAGCGGATCTGCAAAATAAGGTGGCCATTGCTGCCGGTCCTTTTGTATATTGCCTGGAAGGATGTGACAATGAAGGGGTGGCTGATCTGAGACTCGATACGCGCGCTCCTTTATCGATGACTTTTGAAAAAGAACTGCTGAATGGAGTTAATGTAATTAAAGGCCAGGCACTGGATAAGACAGGAAAGAAAGTGTCGGTTTCGGCTATTCCTTATTATGCTCTGGGCAATCGTCAGGATAAAGGCTATGTCGTTTGGATGCCCGCAAATAAATGACATGAACGAACATAAACACAATTACAACATGAAAATAAACTGTCTTTTAGCCTTGGCATTGTCTGCTTCATCATTGGCGGCACAAGATGCCGTTATCCGGGTGGATGCCGGTAAGGTTGAAAATAAAATAACTCCCTATTTGTACGGAGCTTGTATGGAAGACGTAAATCATGAGATTTACGGTGGTCTTTATGACCAGAAAATTTTCGGCGAGAGTTTTGAAGAACCTGTTTCCATGGATAATTTTATCGGGTTTACCCGTTGTGAAGGGGTGTGGAAACTACAAGATGGCCAACTTTCTGTACAGGCACATCCGGGAGCAAAACTGGTATATGATGACACGCAGCTTTCCGACGGAACGGTCGGGGTCGATCTTAAATTTACGAACGGTACTTCATCCTCCAACAATGCCGGACTTTTACTGCGTGTCGGTGAATATGGAGGCGGAGCCGATAACTTTGATGGATATGAGGTCAGTCTGTTTGCTGATGGAAAGCGCTTGCTGTTAGGGAAACACTTGCATAACTGGCAAGAGTTGAAAACGACTCCGGTAGATGTAGATCCGACGCAATGGAACCGTATGGAAGTGAAACTGGATGGAGATGAACTGGTGATTCTGCTGAATGACTGTGAGGTGCTGCGTTTCGAAGATCGGGATACCGGTTTGCGTAATGGGAAAGTCGCTTTCCGAAACTGGGGAGCCGATGTATCTTATCGTAGTTTGACTATCGGAAGCAATACTCCTGTCAAGCTGTTGACCAAAGTAACTCCACAAGTCAGCGGGATGTGGGATGCTTTTGCTGACCTGACTGCCGCTGCTGTTTACAAACAAATTGCAGATAAACCTTTTCATGGCCGGTATGCGCAGGAGATAGAGTATCTGGCAGGAACCGGTAAAGTGGGTATTGCTAACCGGAGCCTGAATCGTTGGGGAATATCTGTACGTCAGGGAGAGAAAAAGACCGGCAGCCTTTATTTAAAGGGAAAAGCAGAAGTCCGGGTAGCCTTGCAGAGTGTGGATGGTGAAAAAGAATATGCTGTGCAGTGCATTCGGGCCAATGCCGGTGACTGGAAGAAATATACGTTTGAGCTAACTCCTGATAAAACCGATGAAAATGCACGCCTTGCTATTTATCTGGAAGAGAAAGGACGCATTCAGGTAGACATGGTCACCCTTATGAACGGCGCGGACCGTCAGTTTTGCGGGTTGCCGTTGCGTAATGACATCGGGCAGGCAATGGTGGATCAGGGTTTACGCTTCCTCCGCTATGGCGGCACCATGGTCAATGCGCCTGAATACCGTTTTAAGAAGATGATTGGCGACCGTGCGGAAAGACCTCCTTATAAAGGTCATTGGTATACGTATTCTACCAACGGTTTCGGTATTGAGGATTTCCTTCATTTTTGTGAGAAAGCCGGATTTATGCCTGCTTATGCAGTGAATGTAGAAGAGTCGGCGCAGGATATGGCGGATATGATCGAATACCTGAACGGATCGGTAGATACGAAGTGGGGTAAGAAGCGTGCAGAGAACGGACATCCTGAGCCTTACGGGTTAAAATATCTGGAAATTGGAAATGAAGAAGTTATTTGGGGGGATATTGAAGCCGATTATCAGCATTATATCGATCGATTTAATGATATTTATGAGGCTGTTCATGCCAAAGATCCGGAAGTGCAGTTTATTCATTCTGCCTGGTGGCGTCCCGAATCACCTAATATGGAGAAAGTATTTAAAGCGCTTGATGGTAAAGCAGCCTATTGGGATTACCATCCTTGGACGGATGATCTTGGCAGTCACGTAAATATAGACCGGGAGTTGACGGATATGAAAGCTAAATTCCTGAAATGGAATCCGAAGACAAGTATGCGTTGTGCTATTTTCGAAGAAAACGGTAATCTGCACAACGTTCAGCGCGCCATTGTGCATGCTACTGTTCAGAATGTGGTTCGTCGCCATGGTGATTTTATTCTGACCACCTGTGCGGCCAATGCTCTTCAACCCTATTTGCAAAATGACAACGGCTGGGATCAGGGACAAATTTTTTTCACTCCGGGACAGGTTTGGGGTATGCCGACTTTCTATGCACAGCAGATGTCTTCGGCCCATCACCATCCGTTGCGATTGTGGAGTGAGACAGTGGGAGAACTGGATATGACGGCCACTACGAACGAGGCACGCGATGAAGTGATTCTTCATGTAGTCAACACTTCCTCTGAAGTGCGGGAGACTCAGGTTAGTCTGTCCGGTTTCATTCCGAAAGGGAATATGGAAATATATACGCTGAGTGGAGAGTTGAATGATGAGAACCTTCCGGATACGCCTACACGGATTCTGCCGAAAGCTACCTGGAAGCAGGCTCCCGGATCTGATTTTACCTATTCATTCCCCGGTTATTCGTATACGATTGTTGTACTTAAAAAGTGAGTTGTTTTTATGAAAATAGGATATCTTAAACCGGGTATTCTGCTTCTCGTCCTGTTATTCTCTTTCCGTCAAGATCTTTTTGCCAAGAAGAGAATCACTTCGTTGAAGTGTGAATACATTGAAACGCCTTTAGGACTCGATGTGCAGCGCCCGCGTCTGATGTGGAAAGTGGACACTTCCGATGTGCCCAGTAGGCAAACGGCCTATAGGATTTTGGTCTCTTCTACTCCGGAACTGTTGCGACAAGGAGAGGCTGATATCTGGGATTCCGGCAAACAGAAGTCGGATGAGCAATTGGTTTCTTACGCCGGGAGCACGTTGCGTCCTCACACCCGATACTGGTGGAGGGTAGAAGTGTGGCTGAATAATAAGAAGGTCGTTTCGGAACCTGTGTGGTTTGAAACCGGAAAATTTTCGGCAACGGATTGGGAAGCTTCCTGGATTACCGATGGGTATGATAAAGACTACGAACCCTCTCCGATGTTTCGTAAAGTGTTCGATGTTTCCAAAGAGGTTGCTTCTGCCCGTTGCTATATAAGCGGTTTGGGGTATTACAGGCTGTCCTTTAACGGGAAGGCTGTCAATGATCATGCACTCGATCCGGGGTTTACGGATTATAGTAAGCGGGTGCTTTATCTCACGTATGATATTTCCGGACTGCTCCGGCATGGTAAAAACTGTATAGGGGTTCAGTTGGGCAATGGCTGGTTCAATGAGCAAACTCCTGCCGTGTGGTACTTTCATGAGGCACCCTGGCGAAAGCGCCCGCAAATGATTGCTGAGATACATCTCTGTTATACTGACGGCAGCAAGGATATCATAACGACCGATACTTCATGGAAGACATCTACAGGGCCGCTCCTGTTTGATAATCTTTATGTAGGCTCTTTCTATGATGCCCGTCTGGAACAGAAAGGGTGGGATACGGAACTTTTTGATGATGTCTCTTGGCAACATGCTAAATTGACTGCGGCACCTGCCCCACTGATCGAAGCACAGAAGATGCCTTCCATTACTACAGCAGATACTCTTTCTGTAGTGTCTGTCAACTGTATCAGTGATACTTGCTACGTGTTCGATATGGGTATCAACACAGCCGGAGTTCCCCGTTTGGAGATAAAAGGAGAACGCGGAACCCGGATTCGTTTAAGGCATTCCGAGATGCTTCAGAAAGATGGGAATATCGACCAGCGTAATATTGACATGCACTTGCGTCCTCGCAACAAACGTGAAATTATCCAGACGGATGAATATATCCTGAAAGGAGAGGGGGTGGAAACTTTTATTCCACCATTCACGTATCACGGATTCCGCTATATAGAACTGACCTCCGATCGTCCCCTTACTGTTGCGGACGTGAAACTTCAAACCCTCAGGATGCATAGTGACGTGGCTGAAGTGGGGAGTTTCAAATGTTCCGATCAGTTACTCAATACTATTTTCGATATTTGCCGAAACTCATATCTGAGTAATCTGTTCGGGATACCGACCGATTGCCCCACTCGTGAAAAGAATGGATGGATGGCGGATGGCTTTATGGTGCAGGAGGCGGGTATGTTCAATTATGACAGCCGGAATGTATATGCCAAGTGGGTGAAAGATATGATCGATACGCAGGAGGCGAATGGCAATGTAGCCGGTATTGCCCCGACTTCCCGGAGGTGGGATTCTAACTGGGCGGGTCCGCTTTGGGATGCGGCTATCTTCATTGTGCCCTCTTATCTTTATCGTTATACCGGTGATATCGAAACCATGCGTCAGGTGTATCCGGCTGCCGAACGTTATCTGAAGTATATCGAAACGACGGAAGATGAATGGGGATTGATTAATCATGGATTGGGTGACTGGTTGTTCTATAAGGCTGAAACACCGGTCGATTTCATGGCTACCGGTTTTGTGTATTGGGATAACCTGATGATGGCACAGATGGCTGAACTTACCGGACGTGTAGAAGACAGACAAAAGTATCTGGCAAAAGCCGAAGAGCTTAAGAAACGGATTAACGATCATTTTTTTGACCCTCAGACTGTGTCTTATGCGAATAAAACGCAACTTTCATATGCCTTGCCGCTTTATCTTCATATTGTTCCCGAAGCATATAGGGAACGTCTTGCCGAGAATCTGCATAAGATCATAGCAGCCAATAACTACAGTCTTGATTTCGGGTTTATCGGCAGCGTAATGGTACCTGATGTCTTGGCGGAGACCGGTTATGCGGAAACGGCCTATAGGATGTTGACAAAAACTACATTACCTTCATGGGGATATTGGATCAAAGAAACCGGGGCGACTTCTTTGTACGAAACCTGGGACGTGACCCGCCGTATCGGAGATGCGTCTCTGAATCATCCTTCAATGGGGGCTGTCAGTGCCTGGATGTATAAGTATCCGGCAGGTATACGTCTTTCACCGGATGCACCGGCTTTTAAGAAAATATTAATTCAGCCGTGTTTCCTGTCCGATCTTGATTTTGTAGAAGCCAGCCATGAATCGATGTATGGCACTATCCGGGTTGATTGGAGACGGGAAGAAGGGAAGATCCGGTTACATCTGGTTCTGCCTTCAACGGCTATGGCTACTGTTGTTTTGCCCGGGCAAAAGCCGAAAGTTGTGAAGGGGGGCGAACACATTTTTGTCATTCCCGAATAGTAAATATGTTTGTATAGGACGAAGATGCGTCAAAATTCGTATTCACCACAGATTATACTGATTTATACAGATAATTAGTATGGGTTGTCAGTAGATTAAAAACGTTTTGTGTAAATCTGTGTAATCTGTGGTGAGTTATGACACCTTCATCCTATACGAATGACAGGGAGAGGGGAAAATCAGATTTCCAGTCCGTCCAGTATCTTCAAATACAATTCCAATGCCTCTTCTATTTCTTTAATCATGATATATTCATCGGCCGTATGCGAACGTGAAGAACGGCCGGGGCCTATCTTGACTGAGGGGAACACCATTAAAGCTTGATCCGAGAGAGTAGGAGAGCCGAAAGGCACGCGTCCCAGTTTCTTTGCTTTCTGTACAAACGGGTGGCTTTCTTCGATACGTGAAGAGTTGAGGCGGAACGAACGGGCTTCAGCTTTACAAGAGATATGCTTTTGTATTTCAGTAAACAACTCTTCGTTAGAGTACAGTTCGTTGCTACGCACATCTACTACAAAACTGCAACGGTCGGGAATGACATTGTGCTGCGTACCGGCATTGATCACCGTAACACTCATTTTGACAGGTCCCAGTAATGGTGATTCTTTTGCAAAGCGGTAGTCGCGGAACCAGGCAATATCGTCTAGTACTTTATATATCGCATTGTCACCTTCATTGCGGGCGGCGTGTCCTGCTTTTCCGGTAGCTGTGACATCGAGCACCATCAGGCCTTTTTCGGCAATGGCAGGTTGCATTTCGGTGGGTTCTCCTACTACGGCAAAACTGATGGGGGGAAGTCCCGGTAATACACTTTCGATACCGCCTTTTCCGGATACCTCTTCTTCGCAGGAAGCCAGATAAATAAGGTTATAACTTTGTTGTTTGCGGCATAGTTGCAGAAACACCTGTAAGAGTGTTACTACACTGGCACCGGCATCATTGCTGCCCAATCCATAAAGTTTTCCATTCTCTTCGCGTGGAGTGAATGGATCTTTCCGCCAACCGTTGACCGGCTTTACAGTGTCAATATGGGAGTTGAGCAGGATTGTCGGCTTTTTCAGGTCGAACATAGGGCTCAGGCACCAGATATTGTTTCCTTTACGGCCCGTGGTCATGCCTTCGGCCTCGATATAATTTTGCAGATAGTCGGCTGCTTTTTCTTCTTCGCGGCTGAGCGAAGGGATGCTGATAAGAGATTTCAGCAAGCCGACAGCTTCGGATGTAATGGATTCGTCTATCATTTCTTTTTTTGCTTTGAATGGATGCAAATGTACAAATAATACTTGAATCTTTCAGTTTGTCAGACAACTATTTATCAGGCGCTATATGGCTAAGTGCTTGACTCTGTTGAGCAAAATAATTCAGTATTCACACCTGATAATTCCAAATTAAACGATACCTTTGCAGACGAATAACTAACAACAAAGGATATGACTTATCATCATTTATCTGTCTTGGTCCATCGTCAGGCTGAAAAGTATGGCGACAAGACAGCCCTGAAATACCGTGACTATGAGAAGGCGCAGTGGATACCTATCTCTTGGAATGAATTTTCGCAAACTGTAAGGCAAGCCGCCAGTGCTATGGTGGAATTGGGAGTACAGGAAGAAGAAAATATCGGTATTTTCTCTCAAAATAAGCCGGAATGTCTGTTTACGGATTTTGCCGCTTTTGCCAACCGTGCAGTAACTATTCCGCTTTATGCAACCAGTTCTCCGGCACAGGCTCAATATATCATCAATGATGCCCAGATACGTTTCTTATTTGTAGGCGAGCAGTTCCAGTATGATGCCGCTTTCAGTGTGTTCGGCTTCTGCCCTTCACTTGTACAATTGATCATTTTTGATCCGGCGGTAGTGAAAGATCCGCGTGATATGAGTTCTATTTACTATGACGAGTTTTTGGCTAAAGGAAAAGATTTGCCACACAATGAAGTAGTGGAAGAACGTACGGCACGTGCCAGTGCCGAGGATTTGGCAAACATCCTGTATACGTCCGGTACTACGGGCGAACCTAAAGGAGTCATGTTGCATCATTCTTGCTATTTGGAAGCATTCCGTATTCATGATATCCGTCTGGTAGATATGACCGATAAGGATGTTTCGATGAACTTCCTGCCGCTGACCCATGTGTTTGAGAAGGCATGGACTTATCTCTGTGTGCATAAGGGCGTACAGGTCTGCATCAATCTTCGTCCGGCCGATATCCAGACAACCATTAAAGAAATCCGTCCGACATTGATGTGTAGTGTCCCTCGTTTTTGGGAGAAGGTGTACGCCGGCGTTCAGGAAAAAATAGCCGAGACCACCGGAATAAAAAAAATGCTGATGCTGGATGCTATTAAAGTAGGCCGTATCCATAATTTGGATTATTTGCGGGTGGGTAAGACGCCTCCCCGAATGATTCAGCTGAAATATAAGTTTTATGAGAAGACTATCTACGCTCTGCTGAAAAAGACCATCGGAATAGAGAACGGTAACTTCTTCCCGACAGCCGGTGCTGCCGTTCCCGATGAAATTTGCGAGTTTGTACATTCGGTGGGTATCGATATGCTGGTTGGATATGGTTTGACAGAATCTACGGCAACTGTTTCGTGTACTTCGAAGACGGGTTATGATATTGGTTCGGTAGGTCAGGTGATGCCGGAGGTAGAGGTGAAGATCGGCGAAGATAACGAGATTCTGCTTCGTGGAAAGACCATCACGAAAGGGTATTATAAAAAGGCGGAAGCGACGGCTGCAGCCATCGATGAAGAAGGTTGGTTTCATACCGGTGATGCCGGCTATTTTAAAAATGGGCAGTTGTATCTGACAGAGCGTATCAAAGACCTGTTTAAGACATCGAACGGAAAATATATCGCTCCTCAGGCATTGGAAACCAAATTGGTTATCGACCGTTATATCGATCAGATAGCTATTATTGCCGACCAGCGTAAGTTTGTATCTGCACTGATTGTACCGGTATACGGTTTTGTGAAACAGTATGCCAAAGAGAAAGGCATCGAATACAAAGATATGGCCGAATTGTTGGAGCATCCTAAAATTACTGCTCTGTTCCGCGCACGTATCGATACGTTGCAGCAGCAGTTTGCCCATTACGAACAAATTAAACGATTTACGTTGCTTCCCGAACCGTTCAGCATGGAAAAAGGGGAACTGACTAATACCCTGAAGTTGAAACGTCCGGTAGTGGCACGCAACTATAAAGAGGTAATTGATAAAATGTATGAGGAGTAAGAACACAAAATTTTGTATATCTTTGCTCCCCATAATTAATGAAAACCATAAAAAAGAAGTATGATTACTATTGAACAACTTAAAGACGTGAAAGAGCGCACTGATGCGCTGAGGAGGTATCTTTGACATCGACGGGAAGAAAATTCAAGTCGAAGAAGAACAATTAAGAACGCAGGCTCCGGGTTTCTGGGATGACCAGAAGAAGGCCGAAGCACAAATGAAACTGGTGAAGGGACTGCAAAAGTGGATTGAGGGATACAATGATGTCAAGACACTGACAGACGAACTGGAACTGGCTTTCGATTTTTATAAAGACGAACTGGTTACCGAACAAGAAGTAGACGAGGCCTATGCAAAGGCATTGGAGCATGTCGAGAATCTGGAATTGCAGAACATGCTTCGTGATGAGGCCGACCAAATGAGTTGCGTACTGAAGATTAATTCCGGTGCCGGTGGTACGGAGAGTCAGGATTGGGCATCGATGCTGATGCGTATGTATCTCCGTTATGCCGAGACCAATGGTTATAAAGCAACCATGGCCAACTTGCAGGAAGGTGATGAAGCGGGTATCAAAACCTGTACCATACAGATTGAAGGTGACTATGCCTACGGGTATTTGAAAGGTGAGAACGGTGTACATCGTTTGGTTCGTGTTTCCCCTTATAATGCGCAGGGTAAGCGTATGACTTCTTTTGCTTCCGTGTTTGTCACTCCATTGGTGGATGACAGTATCGAGGTAAATATTTTGCCGGCCTGTATCTCTTGGGATACTTTCCGTTCGGGAGGTGCCGGTGGACAGAACGTCAATAAGGTAGAGTCCGGCGTTCGTTTACGCTATCAATACAAGGATCCTTATACCGGTGAGGAAGAGGAAATCCTGATAGAGAATACCGAAACCCGTGACCAGCCCAAAAATCGTGAAAATGCAATGCGTCAGTTGCGTTCTATTCTTTACGATAAAGAATTGCAGCACCGCATGGCAGAACAGGCTAAAGTGGAAGCCGGTAAGAAAAAAATCGAATGGGGGTCACAGATACGAAGCTATGTCTTTGACGACCGTCGTGTAAAAGACCATCGCACTAACTTCCAGACCTCTGATGTAAACGGAGTGATGGATGGAAAAATAGAAGGATTTATCAAAGCCTATCTGATGGAATTTTCTTCGGAAGAAGCTTAAAAATAACAGAATTGTAACATCCTCCGGATTTTTCTGCTCCGGGGGATGTTTTTTTATTTCCTTTCTTTGTCCGTCATTTTATTCTCTATATTTTTGGCAGGTTAAAAGATTTGTTCTTACTTTGTTAGCGTTGAACTTTAAAGCTAACGATTATGAGTAAGAATAAGAAAAAAGTAACACACAGCAAGAAAGAAGAAGAACAAGCCAAAAAGGTTGTTAAGATAGTTTTTGTCTCGCTGGTTATCCTGGCATTGGCTATGATTATCGGTTTTTCTCTTTTGGGCTGAGAGTGAGTGATTAGTGACTGACAATTAGTGATTGGTTCCGGGTGGATGAATCGTACTGATCACCGGTTATTAGCTGCTAATCACTGCTAATAAATCGCTAATCACTAAAAAGACGGATGAACAAGCAACTGATTACTATTTTTTCTATCTTCTCAATTACTTGTCTGGGAATGGTTTCTGCCCAGGAGTCTAAATCTTTTCTTCCTGAGGTGAAGAAAGAGTCATTAACCTTCAGTTCGGAGGACAATAAGTTTAAACTGACTTTCAATGGGCGCATCCAGGCAGACGGAGCTATGTTCTTTGGAGAAGACTACCAGCCCATAGGCAACGGTGTCGGATTCAGGCGTGTACGTTTGGGAGCTACTGCTGCTTTTGGCAAAAGGCTGTCCGGTAAGATAGAAATGGATCTTACCGACGGTGGCTTTTCATTGAAGGACTGTTTCATTAAATATGCTTTCCCGAATGGGCTTTATTTTAGGGCAGGTAATTTTAAAGAGAGTTTTGGCATGGCTGCAATGACCTCCTCGGGCGATTTGTGGTTCATGGAAAAGGCGAACGTGGTATCTGCATTTGCTCCGGAATATCATATCGGTGTACAGGTAACCTGGGAACATGACCAGTTTCTGGGAGTAGCGGGTGTACATTTTAAAAAGATAGAAGGTAACAAAGAGAAAGACTATTCCGAAAGTAATAATAAAGCGGGGGAGGATGAAGGAATATCGGTTACAGCCCGTGCTGTCTGGCAACCGGTTTCGGCAGATAAGGTAAAAGGTCTTCATTTGGGAATAGCCGCATCCTATCGTACTCCGAAGACAACAGTCGGTTCGCTGATGCCGAATACTGTGAGATATAGTACAAGATCACTTTCTTATATTAACAAAATCAAGTTTCTGGATACATCGCCGATTGCTTCTGTCAGTCACGATTGGTTGGCCGGTGCCGAACTGGCCGGATTTTACAGAGGTTTTCGCTTTCAGGGAGAGTATATCATGAACAATACGGTGCGTATGGAAGGGTTGGCAACAGAGAAGTTCAACGGCTTCTATGTGCAGGCGGCTTATCTTTTGTTCGGTGGGCAGCAACGATATAGTAAATCGCGTGGAGCCTTCTCGCAGCCATCGTTCGGACGCAGTTGGGGGGATATAGAATTGGCAGCCCGTTTTGACCGTATCGACCTGAACGGAACAGAAGTGATGGGGGGATCGTCCAACGGATGGACATTCGGAGTGAATTATTATGCTACCCGGAATCTTAAATTTCAGCTCAATTATTCATATGTAGATAATGATAAATATGCCAATGCCTTCGGACAGACAGCGGTAGGGTATAAATCGAACGGAGAGATTGCCTATAAACCCGAGGAAGTAGATGAATCGTTGGGTAAAGGAGGGAATGCTTATGGTATTCTGGGGCTTCGTATTCAATTGAATTTTTAAATAATATATGTCACAGGAAATAGAACGTAAATTTCTCGTTAGTGGAGATTATAAGTCACAGGCTTTTGATCAGAGCCGCATTGTTCAGGGATATATCAGTAGTGCCCGTGGAAGAACGGTCCGCGTACGCATACGTGACGGAAAAGGCTATCTGACTATTAAAGGAGCTTCGGATGCTTCGGGAATAAGCCGTTACGAGTGGGAGAAGGAACTGTCTCTCGCCGAGGCTGAGGAACTGATGAAGCTTTGCGAACCGGGAGTGATCGATAAGACCCGTTATCTGGTGCGTAGCGGGAAACATATCTTCGAGGTAGATGAGTTCTATGGAGAGAATGAGGGACTTGTTGTGGCTGAGGTGGAATTGGGTTCGGAAGACGAAGTGTTTGTAAAACCCGGCTTTATCGGAGAAGAGGTTACGGGTGACATTCGCTACTATAATTCGCAGTTGATGAAAAAACCGTATACTACCTGGTCGTAGCTAACAAATAATCCGTATATTTGTTTCTTTAGTTAAGAGCTCAAGAATAAAGATATATGGAACAACTGTACAACTACTTGCCGGAAAAGCTGGTGACCTTTATCCTGGTTACCTTGTTTTCACTTTTAATAGGACTTTCGCAACGTAAAATCAGTTTGAAACGTGAAGGAGAAACCACTCTTTTCGGTACTGACCGCACCTTTACGTTTATCGGAATGCTGGGGTATCTTTTGTATATCCTCGATCCGGAAGAGATGCACCTTTTCATGGGAGGTGGTTTGATACTCGGCATTCTTTTAGGGCTCAACTATTATGTGAAGCAGTCCCAATTCCATGTATTCGGGGTGACGACTATTATCATCGCACTGATCACCTACTGCATTGCTCCGATTGTGTCTACACAGCCTTCATGGTTTTACGTCATGGTGATTGTTACTGTTTTATTGCTTACCGAACTGAAGCATACTTTTACGGAGATCGCGCAGCGAATGAAAAACGATGAAATGATTACGTTGGCCAAGTTCTTGGCTATCAGTGGTATCATCCTTCCGATGTTGCCTAATGAAAATATTATCCCTGACATCAACCTGACGCCTTATACCATCTGGCTGGCCACAGTAGTGGTTTCGGGTATCTCATATCTTTCCTATTTGCTGAAGCGGTATGTCTTTCGTGAATCGGGGGTATTAGTGTCCGGCATTATCGGCGGGCTCTACAGTAGTACGGCTACAATCTCGGTACTCGCCCGTAAAAGCCGTAATGCACACTCGCAGGAAGCATCCGAATATGTTGCCGCCATGCTTTTGGCTGTCAGCATGATGTTTTTGCGCTTCATGATTTTAATTCTTATTTTCAGCTCCACCATTTTTACTTCTATCTATCCTTATCTATTGATTATGGCCGCCGTTGCAGCCGGTGTAGCCTGGTTTATCCACACTCGTCGGAAGCGGACACCCGACGCTGACCTTGTGGAAGAAGAAGATGACAGCAGTAATCCGTTGGAGTTCAAGGTGGCTTTGATTTTTGCAGGGTTATTTGTTATATTTACCGTACTGACACACTATACCTTGATTTATGCCGGGACAGGAGGGTTGAACCTGCTGTCGTTCGTTTCCGGTTTTAGTGATATTACTCCTTTTATCCTGAACTTATTGCAGGGCACGGGAAGTGTAGCGGCTACTGTGGTGATGGCTTGTACCATGCAGGCCATTATCAGTAACATTGTGGTCAACATGTGTTATGCGCTTTTCTTCTCGGGTAAGCAGAGTAAATTGCGCTCGTGGATATTGGGCGGATTCGGATGTGTAATCGCAGCAAATGTTGTCGTACTTTTTTTCTTTTATCTGATTTAATGTGCGTTATCGAACGACTTCTGATAAAAAAGAATAAAAATCACTCTATTTCACCTTTCTTAACTCCGAGGGTTTCGTAAACGAATATAAAGTCGATATTTTCGTTGCCATTCTGTGACAAATACTATGATTTTACGTCAGATAGACTATAAACTAAAACATAACTTCACATGAGAAACAAACTACTACTATTGTTGCTGTTGATGTTCATGACATCCGGCATGATGTATGCCCAACAGCAAAAAACACAGCAATCCCAACAACGTACGGCAGCTCCATCTTATACATTGAAAGGCGTGCTTCTTGATTCGTTGACTCAGGAAGGCGAACCTTATGCTACAATTAAGATCGCAAAAAAGAATGCTCCTCAAAAAGCTCTTAAAATGGCTGTAACCGATTTGAATGGTAAATTCCAGGAGAAACTGACTGTTGCTCCCGGAGAGTATATTATTACCTTATCGTCTGTAGGTAAAGTCACGATCGTGAAAGACTTTACTGTCAAAGCGAGTGAAAAGGTGATCGATCTGGGAAAATTAAATATGGCCGAGGCTACTAACGAACTGAAAGGTATAGAAGTCGTTGCTCAGAAGCCATTGGTAAAGGTGGATGTAGACAAAATTGAATATAACATCGAAGACGATCCTGACTCGAAGACCAATACCGTAATGGAAATGCTTCGTAAAGTACCGTTGGTAACAGTGGACGGCGAAGATAACATCAAGGTAAATGGCAGCAGCAGTTTTAAAATCCATGTAAACGGTAAGCCTAATAATATGATGAGCAATAACCCGAAAGACGTGCTCAAGAGTATGCCGGCCAATACCATTAAACATATTGAGGTAATCACTTCTCCGGGAGCTAAATATGATGCAGAAGGTGTGGGCGGTATCCTGAATATTGTGACTGTCGGTGGTGGATTCGAAGGTTATACTGCAACTTTCCGTGCCAGTGGTAGCAATCGTGGTGCCGGTGCCGGTGGATATGCTACTATCAAATCCGGAAAACTGACTATTACAGGAAATTATAATTATAACTACGATACATCGCCTAAAAGCTATTCGGACAGTTACCGTGAAAATTATGATTCGGAAGATCAGAAGTATCTGGAATCGAAAAGCTCTTCCGATTATAACGGCAGTTTCCAGTACGGCAATCTTGAGGCCAGTTACGAAATTGATACATTACGTTTGCTGACAGCGTCATTCGGTATGTACGGCGGTGCCAATGATAATAAGAGCGACGGGTTGACTACAATGTGGAATGCCCAGAGAGACCGATTGGCTTATCAATACCGCTCGTTGAGCGACGGAGACGGTTCCTGGTATTCTATGCGTGGTAATGTCGATTATCAGCGTACCTCTAAAAAGAACAAGGACCGTATGATCACTCTCTCGTACAAGATCAGTACACAGCCGCAGAACTCTGACTATTATACGGACTATAAAGATATCAAAGATCCGTTTGAAATGGATATCGTTAAGAAATTCTTGCTGAATAACTCTCATTCGGATGGCAAGACCAATACTACCGAACATACATTCCAGGTGGATTATACTACTCCAATCGGAAAATTGCATACTATTGAAGCCGGAGCTAAATATATCATCCGTAATAACCTTAGTGATAACAAACTGTTCGAAGCCGAGGGCGTCAGTGACAACTACGAATACAACAACGACCGTAGTAGCAAGTATAAACATCTGAATGACATTCTTGCCGCTTATCTGGGATACACACTTCGTTATAAAACATTCTCATTCAAGCCGGGAGTACGTTATGAATATACGTCACAGGATGTGAAGTATCTGGCAGGAGCCATCGGACCTGAAGCGGATTTCAGTACCAGTTATAACGACTTTGTTCCTTCTGTAACCATGGGCATCAAGATCGGTAAGACACAGAACTTGCGCGGTGGATACAACATGCGTATCTGGCGTCCGGGTATCTGGAACTTGAATCCTTATTTTGACGACCGCAACCCGATGTTTATCAGCCAGGGTAATTCGAATCTGGAAAGTGAAAAGAGCCACTCGTTCAACCTGAGCTATAGTATGTTCAGCATGAAGTTTAATGTCAATATCTCTCTGCGCCACTCATTCGGAAACAACGGTATCGAACGGGTCAGCCGTTTGATTGGTAAGGGTGGTGAAGAGTTCCCCGGAGGACATCATGCTCCCGAAGGTGCATTGTATAGCACTTACGAAAATATCGGTAAGAACCGCAATACAGGTCTGAGCCTTTACGGTAACTGGAACGCTTCTCCCAACACCCGTATCTATCTGAACGGTGATGGCAGCTACGTTGATATTAAGAGTCCGGCTCAGGGATTGCATAACTATGGATGGAATGCCTCTTTATACGGTGGTATCCAGCACACCTTCCCATTGAAGATACGTGCCAGTCTGAATGCCGGAGGAAGTACTCCTTACATCAGCCTGCAAGGTAAGGGATCGGGATATTATTATTATAGTCTGGGTGTGAACCGCTCTTTCATCAAAGACCGCTTTACAGTGAGTGCCTATGTAAGCAATATCTTCGAGAAGTATCGTTCGTATAATAATACCACTATGGGTGAAAACTTCTTGTCGAAGAGCAGCAGCCGTTATCAGAGCCGTAGCTTTGGTATCAGCCTTAGCTACCGTATCGGAGAGTTGAAGGCCAGTGTGAAGAAAGCCGCTCGCAGTATCAATAATGATGACGTGAAAGGTGGCGGCGGACAAGGCGGTCAAGGTGGTGGCGCTAATTAGGAATTTGCGTCCAACTGTGAACAGCAGTCCGTAAAGAAGAAAGTGTGTCGGAACTAAAATGACCACTTGAAACAGCTACAGATTACAACCAAAAACATAAATAGCCCTATCATTACTCTAAAGTAGAGTTCGATAGGGCTATTTAACGTGATTTCATATAACTCAAAATATTTTCAATTGCCCGTCATTGACGAAATTCGCATCCGTGGCGGGCTTCTTCTCAAAAAAGTAATATGCAGTAATGGTTGAGAGGGCACTGACAATGAAATTATTGAATGAGCGGTGTCTTGAGTGTTCAATCTGTGCTATATATTCTTCAATTCATCGTTGACGGTTTCAATTAATGCTCTTTTTCTGAGCAGAATTTTATCGGCTATGCTCATCATTCTCATCTTTTGCCTATTTCTCACACATACTCTCATCACTGAAACCACTTATTCATAAGAATTTCAAAGCAATGGATAAGAGCATGAGAGATAGAATACACAAAATCACCTTTGTAGGTATTCACTTGGTTTCATTCCAAACTCTTTTTTAAAGCAAGCGCTAAAATATTTGGGGTCACTGAAGCCTACAGCGTATGCCAGTTCGGAAATACGTATGTTCTTTTTCTCTTCCATTATCTGGCAAGCAGCCTTTAACCTCACATTCTTCACAAAATCCGAATACGCCAACCCTGTGAGCGACTTCAGTTTTCTGAAAGCTGTAGAACGACTGACGGCAAGATCCCGCACAAAATCACTCTGGCTGTAATCAGCATCATCCAAATGATTGTGAATACAAGCAAATGCTTTTTGCAAAAACTCCTCGTCCATACTGGTATATTCCAGTTCTTTCGCCTCGAATACAAATTGCTTTTTAAAGTCACGGTTCATTTGCTCCCTAGCTTTCAACAAATTACTGATACGCGCGTGTAACACACTTAAGTTAAAAGGCTTGCTGATAAATGCGTTGGCACCAGAATCATACGCCTCTATCTGGTCTTTCTGCTGGTTCTTTGCCGTCAATAAAATAACAGGAATATCACACGTCTCCATATCACTTTTTATGATTTTACAGAATTCTATTCCGTCCATTTCGGGCATCATTACATCCGAGATAATCAAGTCTATGCTGTTCTCTTTCAATACATCCAATCCTTGTTTTCCATTTTTCGCAGTAAAGACCTTATAGTCCACTTCCAGCAGGCTTTTCATCAGGTACAATAATTCCACTTCATCTTCTACTAACAAGACGGAGTAATTTCTTTCTTTTTCCTCCGTTACGGGCACCGTTTCCTTTTCCACAAGAGGCTGAGAAAGTCCGGCAGACAAAGGAGCCGAAGGTATAATGAGTTCACGATCCAGCTCTTCCGGAGTAAAAGCATTTTCATCGACAGGCAGAATGATTTCAAAAGAGGTGCCTTTCCCAACGTCACTCCTTACCCGGATGGTGCCATGATGCAGGTTTACCAAATTCTTAGTCAATGCCAATCCGATACCGGTTCCTGTGGTATTGAATCTCCGGTAATCCCCTTCATAAAAGAAAGAGAAAAGCCTCTCTTGCTGCTCTTGGGGCATGCCCAAGCCATTGTCTGTCACGGTGAGGCTTATCTGCTCCTTCTCTGGTAAGCGTTCAAGTCGCATGCAGACCTTGCCTCCGATACGGTTATATTTAATGGCGTTTGAAAGCAAATTATAGACTATTTTATCTATCTTATCCGGATCAAAATATGCCGGAAGCACTTCATCCGTACTTTCAAAAGAGAGTTCTATTTGTTTCTTTTCGGCAAAAGGACGAATGCTGTCTACGCTGTTACGGACGAACAAGGCGATATTTCCGCGTGACACCTTCAGTTTCAAGTGTCCGGTTTCCGCCTTTCTAAATTCCAGTATCTGTTGGATAAGACGGATAAGGCGATTTACATTGTCACCTATAATGGTATCATACTCCGGCTTTTGGTTACCCTGTTTCCGGTTGTCCACTGCTGCCGAGATGATGGCAAGAGGAGTAAGTAACTCATGAGTGATATTGGTAAAGAATTGCAGTTTGGCATGATTTAGTTCTTCCAACTTGACATTTTCCAATTCGCGCATACGGATTTCATTACGGAGAATCATGCGGTTCTGTAGTGTCCTGAATATCAAGAATGCGACCAATATAGCAACAAGCATATAAATAGTATAAGCCCACCAGGTGAGCCAAGGCGGCGGCAATATGCAAACCTCTATAGTCTGCGGCATTTCCATCCATCCTCCGTTCCCAGTATTGGCTTTCAGATGAAAAGTGTAGTTGCCGGATTCCAGATTGTTATAATAGGCAAAGGGACGTGTTCCGTCCGTGTGTACCCAGTCCGGCTCCACTTCTTCCAAGCGATAAGCGTATTGCACATCTTCCAGGCCGGCAAATTGCAGTGTGGCAAATTCAATGCTGAAACTGTTCTGCTTATGGTTCAGCGTGATTTTGCGGGTGAATTCAGGGGCGGAGGGAGAAATCTTATCCCTTACTTCCTTATCCAGTATCCGCCACGAACGGTCGAATATTTTGATATCCGTTACAATAACGGGGATTTGTAAAGTATCCTTTTTTAATTGTTCCGGGAAAAAAGAATTGTATCCGTTATTGCCACCGAACAGAAGTTCACCGGCGGAAGTCTTGAAGGAAGCGTTCCGGTTGAAGATATTTCCCTGCAACCCGTCGGCGGTAGTATATAAATAATAGGTGGATTGCGAAATGTCTTCGGGTGCATTCAGTTTGACCAGTCCCACATTAGTTCCCAACCAAAGGTTTCCCTCATTGTCTTCTTCTATACTGAAAAAGGCATCGCCGGGCACTCCCAATTTTTCATCCATTTGGACAAATCTGTCTTTATCCTCCTGATACAAGAACAATCCTCTCACTTCGGAAGCTGCCCAGATACGCCGGTATCTATCCTGACAGATGCACGAAATGGCAGAACTTCCCAGTTTTCCATCATGAGGCAGATAAAAGGACATATCGGATACCGCATCTTTAGCATTTCCATTAATGCGTACAATTCCATTATTACTGCTTGCCACCCATATCCGTTTTCGTTCATCTTCCATTATCTGATTAAACCGGTAGGTATTTCCTCTTTCACCGTTCAGATAACGCGAGGCGAAGCTATGTTTCTCACCTTGCGCATCGAGCATGGACAGTCCCGTATTAGTAGCAAACCAATAATTTCCATGTGAATCCTCCAAGATGTCGTTTACCACACTTCCTATCCACGAATGATAATTCCAGTCCCATACAGTCAATCTCTTGCCCATATCAGCTTTCTTATCATAAATCCATACTCCTTTGCCATAGGTTCCCAACCATATCCTTCCGTCTGTAGGTGACTGCATAATACAAAGAATGTTTGTTTCCAATGCCAACAATTTCTCCAAATCCTTATCTTTATAGGGTGTTCCGGTTTTCCGGTCCTGTATCATGACACCCTTCGAACCACTTCCTAACCATAACAAATCATCCTTATCCACCAAAATGCTTTGCATCGTATATGAAGTATTCCTTCCACCTGCTTCCGGTTTAAACTGATTCAGTCCGATCTGTTTCCGCCGTCCATTGACAAAATTTATTCCACCGCCATACATTCCCAGCCACATGTTCCCCTCACGATCACAAACGATGGAATATATTTCATTATATGAAACAGTCTTTCCTAGTTCACCGGGCAGGTAATTCTGAAAAAACACTGTTTTGTCATCTTCATGCAATATGCTAAGTCCACTGCGAGTGCCGAACCACAAATCACCCGAATATTTGTCCTCTACTATCGAATAAATATAATTGTCGGATATGCTTTTAGCGTCCAAAGCACTGTATTTGAAGTAGCGGAGAGCAGCTTTTCCGTCTTGATAAGGATTCTCCAACAAAATCAATCCTTCTCCCCATACGGCTATCCACATCCGGTCCTTCCCGTCTATGTAAAGCGCCGAAATATTTAATTTTTTATCTAATTCAGAGAAATGATGAAAGCTGTTCTCCTTCCTGTCATAACAGGTTAAGCCGTCGGCCCATGTTCCAGTCCAAATATTGCCATACTGGTCCTCAATCATTGCGATGACACTTCCGCCGGGGAATTTCGCTCTGCCTTCCCGTCCATCAAACTCCTGAAAAGTCTGCTTTTCTGCATCATATCTAAACAATCCATATTCCGTACCTATCCAAAGTTCCCCTTTGGTTGTCACAAGGATTTGCTGAATGCCAGTATTATTAAACTCTTTATAGTCCACACACGAGATATTCCAAGTTGTCTTATCTATGACCGCCAACCCCATCCGTGTCCCCACCCAAAGATAATGGTTGTTGTCTTCGGCTATGCAAAGTATTTCGTTATTTGGTAAAAAGTTCTCTTCATCAGCCATTCTGACAGGAATTGCCTTATAACCGTCATACATGAACAATCCGTTAGGGGTTCCTATCCACATATACCCTTTCTTATCCTGATAAAGACATCTTATATAATTGGTAGGAAGTTTGTCTAAAGTAGGAATGGAACTGAAACGTAAGTTCGAATCAGCAGACATCAAATTACAGGCAAAGCATAAAAAAAATGAATAGAAGAAAATACGCTTCATAATCACAAATTAGCATTAAGGATGCTCAAAGGTAGAAATTTGAGGTAAGCTACACAATTTTTCTTGAAATATATTTCATTCATATTCTTTAATATCAGATATTTTCTGCAATGCTTCAAACAGGTGGTGGATACATGTTTCAATAAAGGTAGAAAAATACGTCTCTACCCTTGTTTCTCCCTTTCTGAAACTAGAGAAGCCCCTATTTATAAGAAACTGGGCTACATTTGTCGGCAACAAACAAGATGTTTTATTTTAATCTTAAATGTAATGAAAAAACATGCCTTCTATTGTAAGACATTACCTGTTATTTTTCTATCAGGTATAATTTGTTCCGTTCCTCTTACGGAAGCAAGGGCCGAAAAAACAGACATGGAAATCGTGCAGCAACAATCGGTCAAGATTACAGGTAAAGTGGTCGATGCCGCCGATGAACCTGTCATTGGTGCCAGCGTAACCGTGAAAGGTAACACTTCTTTAGGTACTATTACTAATATTGACGGTAATTTTACCTTATCTGTACCGGTTCGCTCCAAACTTGTCATCAGCTATATAGGCTATGCACAACAGGAAATAACGGCAGTGTCGAACAAACTGATGAAAATTACGCTGAAAGAAGACAGCGAAATGCTGGATGAAGTAGTGGTAGTGGGTTTCGGTACACAAAAAAAAGTGAATCTTACCGGAGCTGTCAGCACCGTCTCTTCCAAAGAAATCAAGGAACGTCCGGTAGTTAATGCAGTACAGGCGTTGCAAGGAGTAGTGCCGGGCTTACGTATCTTTCAAGAAAACGGAAGTCTGGAAGACAAGCCCAGTATCAATGTACGTGGTACAACGACTATCGGTGAGGGAAGTAGTGGTGATCCGCTAATTCTAATTGACGGTATGGAAGGCGACTTGAATTCCATCAATCCCCAAGACATTGATAACATATCTGTATTGAAAGATGCCGCCGCTTCTTCTATCTATGGTTCGCGTGCACCCTTCGGGGTCATTCTGGTCACAACCAAATCCGGCAATACAGAAGGGAAAATTCGAGTTAACTACAACAACAATCTACGTTGGTCCACTCCCATCAATCTTCAGCATATGATGAATTCCGTAGACTTTGCAAGTTGGTACAATGATACTCATACCAATGGAGGCGGAAGTATATTTTTCAACAACGAGCATATGCAAAGAATTGTCGCTTACCACAACGCAAAACCTTATGGCAATGGTAAAAGAATAACAGCAGACGGCACTATCCTGACAAACCTTCCGGTTGCCTCTGATGGAGTGCATTGGGCAGACAAGTACGACCATGGAAATGATGATGTGGACTGGTTCGGCAAGATATATAAAAAATGGAATTTCGCACATGAACACAACCTGAGCGTTGACGGTGGCAGCAAAAAATTAAATTATTACGCCTCTATGAACTACATGAAACAAGAGGGGCTAATGAAACTAGGCAACGAAGCACTGAACCGTTTTACAGGAACGGCAAAAATAAATTCTCAAATAGTGGATTGGATGAAGTTCAACTACACTATGCGTTTCACTAGAGAAGATTTTGTCCGCCCTTCTGATTTACTAGAAGGTATGTATGCCAATCTAGTCAGACAAGGATGGCCTACTGTTCCTTATTACGATCCGAACGGCAATGAAATTGTATCCTTTGCCACAGGATTGGGGCACGGTGGCAATGACAGAAAACAGACCGACAACACTTATCACCAGCTAGGCTTCTCCGTAGAACCTATCAAAAATTGGATTACCAGCGCTAATTTCAATTATCGTATATTGTCAGCCAACCGCCATTGGGACAAGCAAAAACTTTATGATTACGACATCAACGGTAATCCCTATGTTAACAATGACAACAAAGAGACGAATGTACATGAAGACTTATACAAAGAAAACTATTACAATTTCAGTGTCACCTCACAATACAGTCGTCAGATCAAGGAAAAGCATAATTTCCACACTATGGTGGGATTCCAAGTGGAGGAAACCAAACAAACCCAATTTGGTTTACAACGCAACGGTATATTAATTTCCGACAAGCCGGAAGTGGATATTACTACTGGACTGGATGCCAACGGTAATCCTGTCACCCCTCAAGTAAACGGCTCACGCAATGAGTGGGCAGTAGCAGGATTCTTCGGACGACTCAATTATGATTATGCAGGGAAATACTTGTTGGAAGTAAATGTCCGTGCTGACGGAACATCCCGTTTTCGCAAAGGCAATCGCTGGAAAGTATTCCCATCCGTATCCTTGGGTTGGAACATCGCCCGCGAAAAGTTCTTCGAATCTATCAATCATGTTATCGGTACACTAAAGCTTCGTGGTTCATTGGGCTCACTGGGTAATCAGAATACAGGAAACTGGTATCAGACTTATCAAACAATGTCTGTAAAGACAGCAGACGGCAAATGGTTCATGAATGGTTTAAAGCCCAATATTGCCTCTGCACCGGGATTGGTATCCACCTCATTGACATGGGAAACAGTAAAGAACTATAACCTTGGCTTAGACTGGGGGGTATTGAACAATCGTCTGACCGGTTCTTTTGAATACTATATCCGCGATACCAAAAATATGGTAGGTAAAGCTCCTGACCTTCCTTCTCTATTGGGTACCGATGTTCCCAAAACCAATAATACGGACCTACGTACTTCAGGCTGGGAACTATCCATCGGTTGGAACGACCGACTTGCCAACGGAATAGCCTATGGTGCAAAATTCAACATCTATGATTCACGCACCAAAATAACCCGTTATCCCAACAACCCGACCAACTCCATTGACAGTTACATCGCAGGATGCTATACAGGCGAAATCTGGGGATATACCACTATCGGACTGGCTAAGACTAATGAAGAGATGCAACAGCATTTGGCCTCACTTCCCAATGGTGGACAAGATGCAATTGGTTCCAGCTGGGCGGCCGGTGACATTATGTATGCCGATATAAATGGTGACGGAAAAATAGACGGCGGTACCGGCAGACTGGGCGATACAGGCGACCGCATCATCATTGGAAACAGTGCTTCCCGTTATATGTTTGGCTTGGACTTGAACGCATCCTGGCAAGGATTCGACCTTCGCATATTTTTCCAAGGAGTGGGAAAACGCGACTACTGGCAGGGCAGCTATGTGATGTTCGGAAGCAATAGCAGTGGACAATGGCATTGCTCCGGACTGGAAGCAGTACATGATTATTTCCGCGACGAAAACACTTGGTCTGTAAAAGAAGGATATCAGACTGCCAACACAGACGCTTATCTTCCCCGTCCTCTTTGGAACGACAAGAATTTACGAACACAAAGCCGCTATCTCCAAAATGCAGCCTACATTCGTATGAAGAACCTACAGATAGGATATACATTGCCTAAAAAGATAACCACACGTTGGAATATCGAGAATATGCGCCTATTCTTTTCAGGCGAAAACTTGTTCACTATTACTTCACTGGACAAGCAATTTGACCCAGAGACACTCAATGGCGGATATGGAGGCAATGCTTATCCCCTATCCAAAACTATATCTTGCGGTTTAAGTGTAACATTATAAAAATAGGAATATGAAAACTCAATTAATAAAATACTTTACCATAGTATTTACTGCTATATCCACCATTTCTTGTGAAGATTTCTTGGACAAAGAACCGCCTTCATATGTAGTACCCGAAGATTACTATCATACCGAAGAACAAATTCAGGCCATAGCCAATGATTTTTACGGTAATCTGCCTTCGCATGGAGACAGCAGTTGGGGCTATGGCTACTTCGATGATGACAGTGGCACAGACAATCAAGCCGGTAACAGTGCTGACGGAAAATATGCGAAAGGCCAATGGAAAGTAGGAATGGGCAACGACAACTGGTCATGGGGAACCATCCGCAATGTGAATTACTCATTAAATACCATTTTGGAACATTACAACCAGGGAGGCATTAGTGGATCAGACACGAATATACGACATTACATAGGTGAACTCTATTTCTTCCGCGCCTACGCCTATTTCGGCATGTTATGCAGTTGGGGAGATTTACCTATTGTAACAGAAGCATTTCCTGATGACGAGACCATTTTGGTGGTTACTGGTGGTTGCCGTTACCAATTCTCCAAAACACGACTTTAATCGCTGTAAATCAGTCACTTGTAGATTCTTGTCTCGTGACACAAAATCAGCGAGGGACAAAAACGGGACAAAACCACGGAAAAATAAAGTCAAGAACACTTCGCTCGAAATATCCCTTGTGGAATACCTCTGTTTCGTTTGCAAAGGTACAAATTTGTCCCTTGAAAAACGAGGGGAAATCCCTATTTCTCTCATTCACAACTCATTTTCCTACCATTGTACCACAAATGTGGTTATTGCAAATGGTTTTGACCTCAAACGGCATGACTTGCGAAAATCGGGTGTTAAATTTTGTTTTGCACTCTGTTGGACATTTTCAAAAACAAGAACTGGCAATAGAACCAAAGATTTGCCACCCTTATTGTCCAATCCTTGGTTTTGTGAATGTTTGAACGATAGACATTTGAAGATGCTGAATTTCAAGTGAGTGTCCGACCAATCTACCACATTGCAGCATGGTAAAATAGAACCAAAGAATTGAAAATCAGCACTTTTAATAAACCATAACGTCTGCTTGAATATCATTGGCAACAATATACCTTTGCAGCCGAAATCGATAACGAAATAAACAAAATATCAGATTTATGACAGAAAAGAACGCATTAAAGATGAACCTCGACCATGAGCGCAAGATAGTGGAGCTTCAGTCGAGAGTGAACAAGTTGGAGAACCTTTGCTATATGACAAAGGAAGTGTTGAACCTTGAAGAGGCTTCCGCCTTTCTCGGCATTGCCAAGAGTACACTCTACAAGATGACGCATCTTAACCAGTTGCCGTACTTCAAGCCTGCTGGCAAGCTCATCTTCTTTGAGAAGAAAGCCTTGCTTGACTGGGTACGAGGAGCAAGAGCCATGTCGGAGGAGGAGATAAGACTGGAGGCTGCAAACCGTCTGAATGAAATGAACAATAGACCATAGCATCATGACGAAAGATGAACTTGTAAACAGTCTGCAAAAACGTGACCCTCTGTTGGCTAATGCGGTCAGCAATATGGTAGACTACATTTCCGACCGCTTTCCTGCTGCTTACCCAAGCAAGGAACAGACAGAAGCAATCAATAACTATCTTCACTCGGTCTATGCTGACGGTGACGGAACCATGTCGGAAAGAAACTGTGAGCATCGAAGAATAGCATCACAGAAAATTACCATCAATGCCATACAAGTGCTTGACAGTCCCCAACTTGACCGACTGCAACGTGTACTTGACCATATCGCATACGACAAGGAGTATTATATGCCAGAGAGAGGCTTCGGCATGAGGCGATAGTTTCTCTTTTGACGGCAGAGAGTTTTCCGCATAACAGCATGAACAGATTTACACAACAAAAATAAAACAACGATGAACAGTAATATTTTCAACAGCATTATCCTGAGTAACGAACAAGTGAACTATCTGATGGGTGGCACGGCTGGCATCAATCGCCTTTCATGCCTTTATCAACTCATTCAGATTGTGACACGGCAGTTTGAAACCTCGAATGAGGTTGGGGAATCCACAACAGAATTGTGGGAAGTGAACATGTCAGAGGTGGCTCTATCCAAACTATGGAAGTGTGACCGAAAAACCGTCTCCAAGATGCTTGACCACATGAACAAATTGGGCATCCTTTCTTCTGTACAGACAAGACGAGGAAGTGTTCACACATTGCTATGCATTTCTGCATGGATTGTTGACGGCAAGAAATATGTCAATCCTCACTATGTTCCCATCAACCAAAGAGACTGTTCCGGCAAGTCTAATACTATGACTTCCACAACCGCATTCCCTAACAAGGAGGATCCGCCCATCAAAAATGGCGGTACTCCTCCAACACAACTTGCCAACAGTTCCTTTTCTTCCCTAACTTCAGGAAATGGCGATAATGGCGAGGAGGAAGATGTTCCACCGCCAAGCGTCTCTGACATGGAACTGGAGGCAGAAGCCAGAAGGCAATTCTTCAAAGAACAGATGGAAGCGGAGGATGCCCCACAATTGCTGTTGCTTGGGTAATTTGAGAACCGTTATACAACAAGTCTGTGAACTGTTGCAACCCCAGTGCGTAGCGTGCTTGTGCGTAAACTCTGATAGCAGTGCTATGCAAGAAATACCAATGTCATACAAACGCACTTCGTTTGTCCGTATGCCAATGGACTTCTTGAACGCTCGCAAGCTCGCATTGGGTTGCACACTTTTATAGAACCAATACTTTGTATGCATAAGAAAAATATAGAAAAGGAGGCTCCGAAATACACGAGCCGCCTGATAGTAAGGCTGACACCGCAACTCCATAAGGAGATAGTAGAATATGCTGCCCTTTGCGGACTGACCACAAGCGCATACGCACGCAAGCGGTTGGAGGGCAGATATCCCAAACAACGCTTGACTGACAAAGAAATGGAGGCTTTGAACAGCCTTTCGGATGCCAGGGGCGATATACAGAAATTGTTCGGCTTTCTCAAAGGACGTCCGCTAACGGAACGTGAGAACATTCTCCGTAGCGAAATCTTCATGAAACGATGGAGAACAAGTGCAGAGGTGATCTTGAACCGCATGATTGAGATAGAGAAATACTTAACACAATAGAACATACGACATATATGATAGCAAAAGCAAAGGTAATAAGTCATGGCGCAAATGCCATACGTTACTCAGTAGATAAGGACAAGGCAGAGATTGTAAAGACCAATCTCTTGCCCGATGATATTTCCCCAACGGCAATGTGGGCGAGAATGCTTGCCTTGCAGAAGAAGTTTGAGGACAAGTTGAACCGTTATCATCCGCTCAAATGTAACATGATACGCATTGAGGTTTCCCCAACCTCGGAGGAAACGCAAGGTTGGACGATGAAGGACTGGCAGAGGTTGGCGGATGACTTTATCCGTGAGTTTGATGCTGTTGACCTTTCAGCCAAGTCGAAGCGCAAGAGTGCAAAGGCAACCAACCTCAAAGACAGCCAATATGTAGTTGCGCTCCATCGTGACAGCAAGAGTGGCATTATGCACCTTCACATTGATGCGAACCGCATAGACATGAGGGGCAACGTGAATGATGCCCATTATATCTACGAGAGAGCGATGGCTGCTGCCGCCAAGGTTGGGCAACTGCGTGGATGGAAAGATGCACAAGAGGTAAGCCGCCAAAATAAGGAAGCGATAACCAATGATTGTCTTGCCGTTTTAACTAAGATGCCGTACTTTGATTGGGGACTATACACAAAATGCCTCACACAAATGGGATATGATGTCAAACTGCAATCCGACAGCAAAGGACAAGTGCGTGGATATGCCATCAAGCGTGGTAACTCCATTTATAAGTCCTCGGAGCTTGGCAAAGGTCGTTGTCTGATGCCCTCAAAGATTGAAGGCACTTGGGCAAAACTGCATCATCAAGAATTGGAGAAACCAGTTTCAGCTCCAACAAAGAATACCCAACAGCCTAAGATTATGACTGTGCCCAAGCCCATGCCCACAGCGGACAACACTCCAAAGATACGTCACTTCGACTTTTATACGGACGAGTTTCATCATTATCCTGTTGATATTCCTCAGAATTGTCTGGATGTCATCGACGAGAATATAGCTTTGGATGCCGACAATGTGTTTGCCAAGATTGGCGATGTGCTGAAGACAGCCATTCTTCTCTTTGCTGAATACATTGATGCTGCCACAACCATTGCCGCCCAGTCTGGCGGTGGCGGAGGTGGTGCTACCTCAGGTTGGGGACGTGACAAGGACGAGGATGAACTGTCTTGGGCGTATCGCTGCGCTATGATGGCTAATCGACTGTGCAGACCTCGCAAGAAGCAAGGGTATGGCAGATAACCGAATGTTCAACCAACAGCATTGAAACTATGCCAATAGGTAAAAGTAAAATCTCAGATATGGATTTCGGATCTTTCGAGAATACGATTGACAAGAATATCGAAACAGACAAGGCATCGGACAAGTTTGACCAACAGCTTCAAGCCTACAAGGATGCTGGCAATAGCTTTACTTTGGCAAAAAGTGGCGTTGAAATGGCTACTGCTTCCATGCATGAAGCAAAAGACAAATTGAGTGAAGCCGCAGATAAAGCGAATACTGTCACCAAAGCTATTGAAGCCTACATCGGCAAAGTAAAAGACATAACTGTCAAAGCTAAGGTTGATGATGCCGATATGGAACAGGCAATCAACAACAGGAAGAAACTCATTGAAAACGAGTCCAAACTTCTTGAAGACCACCGAAAGGAAAACAAAGAAATCCTCACTCGCCATTTCTATGATATGTCTAATATGATGTCAAGAAATGAAGGAGTTTGGTTGTCGAATGGTTGGGTAAAGACTTTGCTTTGGATATTCTTGCCGTGTTTCCTTTATACAGTCATTTCGATTGTTTATCTTGTCGCATCTTATATAGACAAGTAAGCTGAGGATGGGTGATTAGAAGTCACCTCATCCCCCGCTTTGGATTGTCAATTCTTAATATCATCAAATGGTAAAGAATTGAATTTATCAAAATCAGAGTTGAATAATTTGTCTTGTATCACACGATACTTTTCAAATTCTGATTCTGCGAAACTTTTGGCAAATTCAGCAGAAACCTTTCCTGCATCATGTAATACGGCATCACCTCCAGCTTCAAGAATAATATCAATACGTTTAGCCCAATCTTCCATTGTCATTGGTATATGTCGATTTGCCATACGTTCAGCTAAATCAAGTACAGAGTTGACAAGTTTTCCCATATCTTCAAGTTCCACTTGTTTTAGATAGTTTTTGGCGATACTTACATCGGGTTTGACGATTTTACCATCAGGTGCATTTTCCCAAGTAGTCAATCCCATGTGTTCTTTCTCTGCATTGGCTCTTTCAACAATAAGTTCAGCTGCGGTATGCCCATGCACTGCATAATGCATCTTATTCTGAACTTTTTTATAAAACAGACGTGTGGTAGGTGCATCCTTATTGTAGTCAACAGCTGTAGCATATATATCTGTGAGCTTTTGGTAAAATTTTCGTTCACTCAATCTAATCTCACGTATTTCTGCTAACAAATGCTCAAAATAGTCCTCACCTATGAACGAGCCGTTCTCCATACGCTTCTTGTCTATGATATAGCCCCGAAGCGAGAACTGCCGGATAACATAGGTACACCATTGGCGGAATTGAGTGGCACGGATGGAGTTGACACGATAGCCCACGGAGATGATGGCATCGAGGTTATAGAACAACGTGTTGCGCCGAACCTCTCTCGCACCTTCCTTTTGAACTACCGAGATTTTCTCGGTAGTTGCCTCCTTGTTCAATTCATTCGTATCATATATGTTCTTCAGATGCAAACCGATGTTGTCAGCGGAACAATCAAAAAGCACGGCCATGGCCTTTTGCGTAGCCCACACTGTTTCATCTTTATATAGCACTTGTATGCCTTGCTCCTTACCTTCTGCCACGAAAGTCAGGAACTCTGCCGTACTGTTTCGTATTTCAAATTTCTTTGCCATTATTGATTTCCTTTTGTGAATCTAAACACTGTAGTATATGATAATGCATTTAATGAATGCAATTCCTAACGTATAGTCCAATGTAAATGTTTTTACTTCCATAAACTTCCTTTTTTGAATATCCTGCAAGTGTTCGATTTTATATAATCCGGATTTTTGTCTAATTTTTCCTGTATATTTTTTTGTTTTTGTTTTCCACAGATGTATGAGGAGGCCATCCAGCAATAGGGCCGATAGCAGGAACTTTGGCATAATTATAAAGAGACTCTGCATCGTTTTCTGCCCAGGAACGAAGTATCAATCTTTGTGTTTCCATATTCATCGCTACACAAGTAATTTATTGATTTCCTGCTGCAAGCGATTCAGAAACTTTGCAGCATGTGCCCCGTCCATTTGAGTGTGGTGGAATTGGAATGAAACCGTTAGTGTCGTTCTGAAGAAACCTTTATGGTACTTGCCCCATATCATAAACGGATTGTTGAAGATACCGCTGTACATACCTACCGCACCGTCAATTTCATATTGGGCCAGTGCGGAAGTCCCTATTACCATGCTTTCTGTCAAATCGTGGTTCTCACAGCTTCGGACTACTTCCGTTGTCAATTTCAGATAATCTTCATTGAATAGCTGCAAATCATCAGAAAACGGCACATCACATGAACTGACCTCATTGTCCTTATTCATAACAATGGTATTAACCGCAATAGCATCATATTGCATCAATTTGTCTCCGACAGGCAGCATATAAAATTCCTTGATACTGCTTGCCGCTTTGCCGATGCACCAGCACATCAGCATATTGAATTTCATACCTGACTTTTTGCTGATTTTAACAAGACGACTGACATCCAAAATCTTGAAAAACGTAACCATTGGCATCGGGGCTTTCATCCAAAGCTCAAATGCATATGCACGGGTGGTTTCTTTGGGATTTATTTCTCTCATAGTGCGTATTTTAAATTTTTAATCATCTTTTTCAAATTGACCTCGTTCTCTTCTTCGGAAAAGTTCGGATCTTTCATGAATTTCTCACAAGGCAGTTTGGGACAGTTACCACAATGTTTTTCACCTTTATCTTTACAACACTGATAAATGGGGCAAATATCAGCTCCTACATATTCAACGAACTGTTGAGTGCTTCAAACTATTGAACCGATCACAATTTGTGACCAGTTCATTCATTTCTTCCTTAGTCAGTTGAAAACGAAAACGTTCAGGAAATCTCTCCATATTACGTTTTACAGCTTGATTTAACACCCTGGTTTCCACTCCATAAAGTTCAGCCAAGTCTCTGTCTATCATAATCTGCTTTCCACGAATAGACATTATTCGACTTTCTACAGGATTGGTAACTACGACTTCATCATTTTGTAACTGGTCACAATTTGCGACCAGTTCTCCTTTATCTTGATATTCTATATTATCTGCCATATTTCTATCTTCATTTTTGAGATCACAAATTGTGACCTTAAACGTATTGTTGTTATATTGCGTACAAAGGTAGTGCTTTTAGCCTTTAAGCAACTATTGCACAACCCCTTTCTTTGAAAAGAACGTAAAATTAATAGTATTATTGCGATGATTGTACTTCGATTAACATAAAGCACTAAAGCAGCCAAAGGAGAACAAGAGCAAGGAAGCCGTGGAGACCAACAAGGACATCGAGCAGTTGTTGCTTTCCATCCAAAAGGCTTTCGATGTGCTTGTGGAAAAGAGTACGGACTTACCTATTTCTACCATTCGGGATGACACTCGTTCGCCAGCCTCATTACGCTGGAGGCAGGTGTGCCGATGTAGACCATCTGCAAGATGCTCGGTCATAAGGATGTGAAGATGACGCAGCGGTATGCGAGAGTGACCCCAAAGAAAGCGCATCCTTCGTTTCGACAAGATTAAGACCAACGGTATTCGCATCGTCTTCGACAGCGCAAGGGCTTGTCCGTGCATCAACAATGTTTCAGGATACTAACTTTCATCAAACTCTCAACTATTCATCCGTATCCGTGATACTACTCGTCTGACATCGCGGACACTTTTTCTTTATGATAGCTATGAAGAAGAAATTGCCTATTATTGTTTTTCCAGCCATTTTTTTACACACCTTATAGCTCTGATTTGTTCGCTTTCGCTAAACTCGGAATCGTCATTCGGTTCATTTCCTTCCAGAACAGCTTCATAAAGAACAAGAAAATAAAAATCGCAAGGGTTTATCATTCGTTCCATAATTAGTGGAACTATTTGTTTTCCCATTGATTTGAGAGGAATGAACTCAGGCAATTTTGCATATGAATATGTGCTTGCACTATATCGCGTCTTAGGATTATGATCTATTGCTATGTTCCATTTATCCACTAAATTTGCAAAACGATTTCTTATGCTGTCTGGAACTTGTGAAGCCAATTCTTTTATTTTCTCTTTCTCTGTATTTGTTAGAAAGTCTCTCGTTGATAGGCTGTCTTGTTTGTTGTCAGCATTGGAATTCCAAATATTCTCTGGTTCATGTACAGTTTGCAATGGTACTTTAACAATAGAGTCAGAAGCCACTTTCTCATAGTCATTTGGTGAGTGATTGGTTTGTTCCTTAAAACTTAAAAATAGAAAATTTCTTCCCCAACCATTACCAAATATAACATCTAATGGTTCCCCTGTATCTTTCCATATTCTGACTCTTGCTGCAAATCCAAAATCAAATTTAACGGCAGTGCTATCATATGTAAAGGTAATAGTATAATACTTTCTTCCAAATTGTTTTTGGATTTCAGAAAAGCTGTCTCCGTAATCCTCCTTTTTGAAAACTTGAACATCCGATACGTTAGCCTCTTTAAAAAATGGAACATACGCAGGACCAAAGGTCAAAGCCACGTTTCTTGCGCTATTTACAAGAGTACTATTGTCTAAGACCTCTGGTCGCTTGCATGAACTCAAGAATAGTGTACATAATACCGCTATTCCCCAAACTACAATTATTATAGATGTTTTATTTTTCATTGTTTGATTTGATACAATTAAAACTCTCTACTACTCATTTCCCCTTGCCATTTTTGACACCACTTTTATAAGAGTATAGTCGTAGCTTGATCCATCTGCTGGTGGATTGGCATATATGGTCTTCGTAGCCAAAAGTTCGTACTCGTATCCTTTCTCGTATGTAAAGCCTTCAATTCCGTTGAACTCGCATGGATCCCAAGTCTTTTCTCCCTTTTCTTTTATCAACATACATTCGTGTGGTGTACCCGTCATACCGATACATTCTCCTGTTGTGGCAGAAACATATAGTGTTACAGTCTTCTGCTTGTCTTTGAGTTCATCGTCATCATTTAAACAGCTTGCAAACATTGCAAATACTGTTAACAAAATGAAGAAAATTCCGATTCTTGTTTTGATTTTTTTCATAATTTGAAATTTTTAATGTTTATATATGTGTGAAAATATAATTATAATTGACTGTTTGAATGCAATCTTTAATTTGCATTTCGCATGAACATGTTACCAATGACTTGATTATGTCTTTGCCTTCTTATTTTAAGATTGCACTTTCACTATTTTGATGTTTGTAATCTGGTGACTTTGATGTCTTCTTGCCATAGTCAAAACTATAAACAATTTTCAGATTTGCATACTGATTATAACTACGACTTTGATCTATTTGTTTGAAAGAATAATATGATGCAGATAATTCATCTACAATGTTATTCTTCATCATGAATAAATTGTTTGCATTAGCTTCGATAGCCCAATTCCCATGATTCCACATTGCCGATAGTTGATACCGCCAAAATGTCTTTCTGTTAATCTGGCTGTCTATCAAATCTCTTGTCGGTGACGCTATGGATGCACCAAAAGAAAAATCCCGAACATAGTAATTTATCATAGCAGTCCCAGAGAATGCAGACAAATTACGATGCTCTGCTCCTCCTCGAACTAAATGTTTAACCCATTGACCGGATAACTTCATATTAAGTGTACCAGAAGGTTTATAGGTTATAGACATATCTGCACTGGGACGATGATAGATACAGTCATCTCTAAAAGTGCTAATAAGATGCCCGTCTCGAATATAGTAATCCGAAATAATCGAATGATTTTGGTAAAAGTATGACACTCCCGTTTGCAAAGCGAATTTGTTAAGGTTCAAGGTATGGCTTAATCGCGGATTCAAAAGAATTGAATTATCCATGTTAGAATTACCTTTGAGAATGATGATAGGATCTATCTGCTGTTCTACATTGTTAATCGTATTTATTCTCGGATAGGTGTTTCCCAAAGCGAACATAAATTGAAGTTGCTGTACTTTATCTATCCTATAAGTAGCCCTTGCTTGAAGTCTCGGAGTAAGATGATTGATTGACTTCATTCCCTTTAAGCGATATGTCAGAAATGACAGTCCTGGATTAATATCAAAGAAAAAACTCCCTAAACGTTGGGAATAGTCTGCAAAAAGGATGGTTTCGGACGAATGCAAATTTTGATTATATGCAGAAGTCCCAATGTATTCGGAATCACTAATTCTCATGAACTCGTATAAACTGAAAGTCAATCTATTTCTATGACTGAACGCCATAGAATAGTTTGCATTCGCTTTGATGTAATAATAATCTTCCTTGACAAGTGAACGAAAAGACACATTATCATCGTTATAGAGACGGTCATAATCGTTTCGAGAATAATATCCATCAAAAACATAATCCAACGATTTTGTGTTAGAAAATGTGTGCAATCCGTAAAAATAGACACTTGGACGATAAGATTTGTTTCTAGTGTTAATGTCCAAAATGCTACCGTTCTTGATTGCAGCAGCAGTTTTCCAATACTCCGTCATTCCATTATTGACACCGTTTTTTGAGGCATTCCATGCCATACCACCTCTAAGCATCCAAATATATTTTCTTCCTCGGTTGCTGATTGATGCCTGTACATATTCTTCCGTTTGCCTATTGTCAGCATTATTGTAATGCTGCAGTCTATTCAATTGATAATCAGGGAAAATAAAAGTCTCATTCTCGTCCATAGACGATTTTGGATTTTCCAAAGAACATCCAGCCCAAAGGTTAAAACTTTTGGTTCCTGTGACAAATTTCGAAATAAGATTGTAATCACCATAGAGATAGCCTACATTCTGAGACGCATCAAGTTGCGTGTAGCCACCATTGTTGAGTGGTTTCATTATTATGTTTATAGCATATGTGTCTTTGGCATATTTACCAGTCGGCACATCAAAATATTCCACTCGAGAAACGTCCTTCGGTCTTAAAGACTGTACCTCTCGAAAATCAACTTCACGCCCATCTATATAGAGAGTCGCAGCCCCATTTGGAGTTGTCACACTTCCAGTCGAACGCTCAACAGACACTCCCGGAATCATGAGATTGCTCAACAGGTCATAACCAGTTACAGCATGTTTACGTTGCTCTTTTGTAGGAATAGCAAGGATATGATCACCTTCTCTTGTAAGATAAGATGATTTTACAACAACTTCACCAAGTTCTTTGCCTTGAATAAAAGTTTTAGTTGTATCTGGTTTCTGTGCATAAGTTACGTGTAGGCACAAACTCATCATGATGACTAACAATGCTTTCATCTATTAATTTTTATTGTTTTTATTCTTATAATCAATATGCCTTCTTCTGTACTTAAAAAGACCATACCTTTAACTCTTTAACTACTATTACCAAAACTTTTGCATGAAAATAACGTAACAGACAACGTTCGTCTCATTCATTTCGAGATTGGATCTGTTTTGCCCATAATACTAAGAATGTACTCTTCTCCAGAATATCCGTCAATTTCTTGGACAATTACATTGTCAACAATAATAGATTCGAGTTCCAGTTGGATCCTTCCTGGAGAGATAGGGCGCTTGTCTGCATCAAAAACAAATTGCGAAGGACATTTAAAGTTGAAAAGCACAAGATGCTGCTTTCCGCCATAGTTCAGTGTCACAGGTACTTTGCTATCGCTATATATGATTTTCCCCATTTTGCTCGCTTCTCCTGTTTCTTCGTCTGAGCTTGCAAAAGAATAAGGTATCGAAATATCATAATCGGGCAACAGCTTGACTGCTTCTGCCAATTTAGTATCTTTTATGACGAAACTTATCCAGCTGATTGGGACTTGCTGTAAGGTGACAGACCGGTTTTCGTACCCTCCAAAAGTGTAGTGGATGATAGGTTGACCATTTTCTGTGACCTCACCCTTCCATAAACTTTTATAATCCAACTGTTCTTGCGATGCATTATAGATTACAGGAATGAATATACTGCTGTATTGTCCTTTAAGCTCATTACTCAGCTCCTCAATTACACTTTGACGCTGGAAGTAAGAATCCACATAAGTAGGATCCTCATGGCATCCGCTTAAACTAATCATGGCTGAAATAGCCACAATGACCATTGATATCTTTTTCATTACTATTGTTTTATATTATCTGACATATTTCTATCTTTATTTTTGAGGTCACAATTTGTGATCTCAAACGTGTTGTTACTTATTATTGTATGCAAAGGTAGTGCTTTTAGCCTTTAAGCCACTATTGCACAACCCCTTTCTTTGAAAAGAACGTAAAATCAATAGTATTATTGCGGTGATTGCATTTTTAGTAATCGCTTAACTCGTTGCACCGTACTCACGCCCTTTCCACTTAACTTCGCCACATCCCGAATGGAATACCCCTTGCGGAGCAAACTAATAACTTCCCTATATTCGGTTCTTATTTGTTCTTCCGTTTTTACTGAGCCTACCTTGCGCCCGAGTTTTCCACCTTTCTCTATAAACCGCTTCCTTCCTGACTGCAATCGGAATGAGATATTATCACGTTCCAATTGCGCACAGGTCGAAAGCGTGGCTATCATTATAGGAGCAAAGAGGGACGGATGTCCTTTTTCGTCCAATAATGAAAGCTGTTCCTTTTGTATGTAGAGGTTAATGCCACAGTCAATGAGTTCCTTGACAGAGGCAAGCACCTCAAACGCATTGCGACCCAATCTTGACAGTTCACTGACAAGTAGGATCCCTATGCGGTTTGCCTTGCAGTATTCCATTGCCTCACACAACACTGGACGCTCATCATTCTTCTTTGCGCCAGAGATGTGTTCCTCAAAGACCTTACAGACTTCGATACCCTTATATTTTGCATACTCCGACAAGTCCTTGACCTGTCTTTCCGTGCTCTGTCTGTCACCAATACTGGAGACACGAGTGTATATTACTCCTGTTGTCATCTATATCAAAGATTAAATTGAGCATGAAAATGCCTGTGTCCAGATAAGTCTTACAGATTTATTTGAACACAAGCGTTTTTTGAATACAGCCTGACGGTAATTTACCAACAAAAGGGAAGAAGTAAGACTTCCCCATTGTTCGCTCCCTGCTGTATGTCTCAATCAAACACGCCATTAAACAGATTTACCGCCTCTATCTTCTTTTCAAGAGCCACTTTTGCATAAACTTCGGTTGAAGTTATGCTTCCATGTCCCAAAACATCCTTCACTGCTGATATGTCTGCTCCTGCAGAGATAGCTAACGATGCTGTCGTGTGCCGTGAGCAATGGTAGGTCAAATCCTTTTCTATGCCAGCCTTTTCTTTAAGTCTTCTTACGTATTTCGATACGTTGTCTGACTTCTTGACAAGGTGAAACACAAGACTTTCCGGATTGTCATCCGTCCGAGGTGGCAACAACGATTGTGCCATTTCATTGAGCGGAATAATGGCAGGACGCTTAGTCTTTCGCTGTATGATGCTGATTGTCGGCACGCCATCTATCATTTTAATATCACACCACCTTAGATGCTGCATATCGCCAAGGCGAAGGGCTGTCATGGATGATAAGCCAAATGCCAGTTGTACGGTTCGTTCATTCTCACATTCAGCTTCCACCGCCAGGAAACGTGTGAGTTCTTCGGGCGTAAGATACTCTCTGTGTTTGTCAGGAGCATGGAAGCGTTCCAACTTGTTTAGACTGTGTACAGGATTGAATTTTACAAGTCCTTCACGCATAGCCTTGTTAAATATCGCTTTGACTGTTTCCTCAAACAACAGTAATGTATAATCAGCCAACCGTCCTCCGTTGGTCTTGATTTGGCGTTTGTTGCGATACTTGTTGCGCATATAATCAAAAAGACCGCAAATTTCATCTTTACTGACATCTTTCAGCAGGATGTCTTTCTTATCTACTCTCCGTAAATAAGTGGCGATACGCTTGCGGACAACATTCTTATGACCTATCATCTTCTTGCAGTTGCCACAATCAACAGACCATTTGATATAGTCATCGCACCATTGCAGCCAAGTCAAGCCGTTGCCTTGTTCTTCGCTTTTGGCATTCTCTTTCTCCAATACAGGAGGGGTGAGGATGCGCTCTGCTCGTATCTCCATAGCCTTGTTGTATGTAAGCCGATTGTGCTTTGCAGCACCAACGGCATCATCGGGCAAGAGATAGAGGTGTAAGTTTTCTCTCTTACGGTAGCCACTCTCGTAGTATTCCAGATATAAGGATCTTTTGCCCTCCGTCAGCTTACGTTCCTTGATTTCTATCTTCATTGTATTACTGGTATTTGGTCAAACATTCCGTTCACGAGGTTCACGGTTTCCAACTTCTTCTTGTCAACAATCTTGGCGTAAATCTCCGTCATCTTGATGCTCTTGTGTCCGAGTATCTTGCTTACTACATATATACTTGCACCAAGGGTCAGGAGCATCGTAGCCGCCGTATGTCGTGAGCAATGGTAGGTTATATGCTTGGTTATTCCTGCTGCCTCCATCCATTCTTTCAGCACCACTTCTACAGTTGTAGATGTGATTGTCAAGTTGTGGAAGATGTTGTCTATGCCTTCTTCTTTTTTAGGCATCCACTTCTTTGTTTCTTCCGACAAGGGGATGGTTACTCTATCCTTGGTCTTGACTTGGATATGGTCAATGTATTCTGTCTTGCCGTCAGCAGCCTTGTGGATCTCACTCCAGTTCAAGGCTTTCATGTCGCTATATCGCAGACCTGTAAAACAGGAGAATAGAAAGGCTTTCTTCACCAGTTCATATCGGCATGATGTGTTCATCACCTTCTTTATTTCCTCTATCGTCAGAAACTCACGCTCTGCCACTCGCTTCTGTGGCTTCTCCTTTGCCTCCAACAGCAAGAATGGATTTTGCTCAATCAGTCCGTCCCTTACTGCCTTTGCCAATGACGAGCCGAAATAGTTGACGAACATACGGCAAGTGGTGGTGCTGAGTTGTTTCTTTCCATCATTGTATGTGCAAGTCTTCAAAAAAGTAATGAAGCCTTTGCAAAACTCCTTATCCACGTCTTTCAACAAAAACTCTGGCTTGCCTATATATAATAGGTATTGGTCAATGCGAGCATGAGTGTTGCGTTTGGTCTTCATGGAAGACTCAGACAACTCGGCATTGTACTTCACAAAGTCATCCATCCACTTGGTAAGTGTCATGCGTGACTTCTTTACCTTGTCCCAATCTACAAGACCTTCTCTCTGGATGTCAAGAATGCGCTGCGCCTTGATTTGCTCTGCCAACTTTCTTGTATTGGCGTTTTGCAACTTGGTAGCAGCGTTGATTTCTGGCACAAGATAGAGTTTCAACGTTTCTTTCTTCCTCAATCCCTTCTGGTAAATGTCAAGATAGAGGCTGATGTTGCCACCTGCTATCTTCTTTTCTCGGATGCGCACAGGCTCCTTCAAACGGATTTCTTTCTTCTTTCGTCCCATTTTATTTCCTTTCTTTTCTGATGTTAATATATTATTTTATCACTGATTATCAAGCATTTAACTTGCGATACAAAGATAATACAGCGAGGGACAAAAACGAGACAAAAGTGGGTAAACAATCCGCTAATTTAGGAAAGAATAACGAACCAATCCAAAATCGGCTTTTATTCCTAATAGACTGTAAATCAGTGACATTACATCACCTTACTATCCTTTCATTTCCGATGGTTAGACCCGCTTGGGATAATTGGTGGCTGCCAACAAACGTATGCCTCGTAATGAAGTTGCCCGTTTCATTCTTTCGGATTTAGACAATGCCATAGCCTATATGAGTGACATTGATAACCGACGGAATCGCTTGTCACCCGATGTAGCACAGCTGATAAAGTCACGCGTCGCATTATTCGAAGGTTCTTGGCTGCATTATTTTAAGGGGACGGCATTCGTTCCTAACGGAAAAGGATGGCCAGGCAAGTCCAAAGACTATAATGCCGACTATGAGTATCCTACTGGAAGCATTGAGAAAGAAAGTGAATATTTTTTTCAAATAGCAGCCGAAAGTGCACAAATTTTAGCCGAAAAATATAAAGGAAAACTAACTGTAAACACGGGAAAAGTTCCACAAGCCATGGCAGATGTTTCCAATCCCTATATGGAACTTTTCGCCAGCACAGATCCCTCAGGATTTGCAGACGTATTACTATGGAGAGAATACAACTACGGACTGGGCATTTATCATAACGTAGAAGTATCTGTACAACATGCCAATGACGGAGTGGGGCTGACACGAAGCATGGTAGAGGCCTTTGTAATGAAAGACGGAAAGCCTATTTATGCCCCCCATGAAGGGTTCGCTTATGATGATACCACTATCGAAAATGTAAGGACAAATGCCGACCCTCGTCTCCACATATTCCTCAAATCACCCAACCAAAAGAACGTATTCAAGAACATGGATGCACAGACAACCCACTCTGTTCCCATAGAGCCCATTCCAGCTATTATGGCGACAGGCGACCGAAAATATACCACCGGATATTGTCTCCGCAAAGGAGGGTCATTTGACAAGGTACAATGCGGCAATGGTCAGGGTAGTGTAGCCGCCGTTTCTTTCCGAGCCACAGAAGCATTACTAAACTATATAGAGGCTCAATATATGCTCACAAACGACATCAATTCAGGACATATACTGGAGTATTGGAAAATAGTTCGTACAGCTGCCGGATTTACAGGAGATGCTGCCGACCCACGTATAACTATTGCCGCCACCGATATGACAAAAGAAAAACTGGACTGGGGAGCATATTCAGGAGGTCAATTGCTTGCCGATGCTACATTATATAATATTCGACGCGAACGTCGTTGCGAACTAATGGGAGAAGGAAGCCGCTGGAGAGATCTTATACGCTGGAGGGCTTTGGAACAAATGAGTAAAGAACCTTATTTTGTTGAAGGATTCCATTTATGGAACACTCCTATGCAAACATGGTATGAAGCCCAAGAACTAATTGCTGACGGAAGTTCATCAGCAACGGTATCCAATGTTTCTCTAAGTGAGTATATGCGTCCTTACCAACGAGACATGACGGCTAACAATCTGCATCGTAACGGATTTACTTGGTCAATGGCACATTATCTGCAACCTATGCCACTCAAGCAGTTCTTGCTGACAGCACCGGACCATACAACAATGGAATTATCACCTTTGTACCAAAACCCCGGTTGGCCAATGCAACCTAATATGCCTGCTGAATATTAATATACCCCAATAAGTATAAAAATAACTTACAAAAAATAATGATTTATAAATCCAGATATTATTTAATAGTAGCTTTATCGCTATCCTTTATAAGTTGTTCATCAAAAAAAGAATTGAAAGACACTCCGGAATCCATTTCCGGAGTGTACCCCAGTTTGGCCATGTACAACAATGAAGGTGAATGCGGAACTGGTGTAGTAGTACCTTGGGCAAACCGGTTATGGGTCGTCACCTACGGTCCCCACCTACCTTACGGTTCTTCAGATAAACTCTATGAAATAGCACCCGACCTCCGCCAAACTGTAAGAGACGAAAGTATTGGCGGAACACCTGCCAACCGTATGATACACAAAGAAAGTAACCAGCTTTTCATTGGTCCATACACAATAGACAAAACAGGAAACGTGCGTGTCATACCTTATACTACTATGCCCGGACGACATACTGGCAATGCCCGCCACCTCACTGATCCCAATAACAAGATTTATTACGGGACCATGGAAGAGGGATTCTATGAGGTAGATGTAAACACACTGGAAGTGAAGGAGCTTTATACAGATGGTAACGGAGATAAAGCCTACGAAGGGGCTGGTCCGCAAAATGCCTTACTTCCAGGTGTACACGGCAAAGGCTTATACTCGGGACAAGGAGTCATGGTTTTCAGCAACAACGGCGAGGGAACCATGGAAGCCTTGAAAAAATTCGATGTAGAAGCCGGAGTGTTGGCCGAATGGAACGGCAAGGGCTGGAAAGTAGTCCGTCGCAACCAATTCACCGAGGTGACGGGTCCCGGCGGCATTTACGGCAACCCGAACCCGGCCACCGACCCACTATGGGCTACTGGATGGGATCATAAATCCGTACTGCTAGGCGTACGCGACGCAAAAAAAGGATGGTCGTTCTTCCGCCTGCCCAAAGCCAGCCATAGCTATGACGGCGCACATGGATGGAACACCGAATGGCCCCGTATCCGTAATGTAGGTACAGAAAAAGAACCGGAATACCTGATGACCATGCATGGTATGTTCTGGCATTTTCCCGAACAATTCACCGCAGACCACAGCGCAGGCATCCGCCCACGCTCCGCTTATCTAAAAGTAATAGGCGACTTCACAAGATGGAACGACAAACTGGTTTTTGGTTGTGACGACTCTGCCCAAAAAGAGTTTCTGAATACCCGCAAGGCAAAAGGAAACATAGAAGGTCCGGGACAATCCAATTCCAATCTGTGGTTCACCTCTTTTACCAAACCGGACGAACTGGGACCTGCTACCGCCGAAGGTGCCGTGTGGGTAAAAGAAATAGTAAAAGCCGGACAAACATCGGAACCCTTTCTATTCGCCGGTTGGGCGGAACGAATGAGTTGGATAAAGAATTATGGAAAAGAGCTTGTTACTTTTACTTTTGAAACAGACTCAACAGGAACCAACGAATGGAAAATGCTAAAAGCTATCACCGTTGCTCCCGGAAAAGCCGCAAACATTCTTTTCGCCAAGCAGGACAAAGGAGAATGGATACGTGTAAAGACTGATAAAAAAACATTGGCAACCATAACTTTTTCATATACTTCTCCTGATAATCGTACAACAACCCCGGATGATATGTTCAAAGGGTTAGTAGCTGTGAACTCCACCTCACATTCCGAAGGGTTGTTGTACGGATTGGGAGATAACCGCCGCGCATTAGGGCTTTTGGCCACTTCAAGTGAAAGAGGGGAAACGATGGAAACCGGTTACTATGAGATGGGCGACAAACTGACATTAACCAAGAAAGAAGATTCTAAAACCGCTGATTTCATCCGTAGCAAGTTCGCCATTCCGCAACAAGTGGTCAACATAGAAAAATCATCCGTACTGATTGTGGATGACTTAGGAAGAAGATGGCGCTTGCCCTTAGGAAATGAAGCATACACATCCTTGATGAACGAAGGCAAGGTACGCATCTGCCGCGAAGTGGCTACGGAACGTGACCTCTTCTCATGTATGGGTACTTTCTATGAACTTCCCGCCGAGAATGCGGACGGTTATGCCAAAATCCGTCCTATCTCCACTCACGGATATCGTATCAACGATTATGCTTCTTATCGGGGAATGCTGGTGCTGACCGGAATTAATCCCGAAGCAGGTAAGGACAATGAACACATCATCGTATCCAAGGACAAGAAAGCAGCTGTATGGGTAGGCGTAATTGATGACTTATGGAAACTGGGAAAACCGGTAGGAAAAGGAGGTCCGTGGATGAATACGGACGTAAAAGCCGGAGTATCTTCCGACCCTTATCTGATAGCCTGCTACGACAAAAAGGAAATGCAGTTGTCTCACCAGTCACAAAAAAACATTACCTTTACTGTGGAAATTGACCCGACCGGATGCGGCGACTGGATGGAATATGCCACCTATATGGTGAAACCGGGCGAGACCTTGAAACAAATATTGCCAACCGCATTTCAAGCACGATGGATTCGGTTCAAAACCGATATGCCGACCCAAGCTACAGCTTGGCTGGAATATAAATAGAAAAGCGAATTAACCTATGAATGTAAGAATAAGAAGAAGAATAAGTATAGCCATAGTCACATGCGCCACCGCCCTCTCGGCACTGGCTCAAATCACCGAAAGACAACGCCCTGCCGAATGGGATAAATTAATACCAGGCGGGAAATATGTAGACCGCTTTGAAGCCATGCAAGGCAACAAACTATCCGATAAGGTGTGGGGAGCCCAAGAAGTACTTCCCCGGTTCGTGGACAATGGAATAGAACATCCGGATATTTCTTTTTGGGGTGGAAATATTCTGAGAGGAGAAGACGGCAAATACCACCTCTTCGTATGCGGATGGCCGGAAAATGCAAAAAAAGGGCACATGGAATGGCCTAACTCTACCGTTTATCATGCCATCAGCAAGCAACTCCATGGGCCGTATGCCATACAGGACACCATAGGAAAGGGCCATAATCCCGAAGCATTCATTTTAGCAGACGGTCGTATTGTGGTTTATGTCATCAATGGTTACTACCTAGCCGACAGTGTGGATGGTCCATGGGAATTCAAGCAGTTCGATTTCAATCCACGCGACCGGAAAATCATAGAAGGGCTTTCCAACCTTACCTTTGCCGAACGTCAGGATGGCTCACGCCTGATGATATGTCGCGGAGGGGGAGTATGGATAAGCCGTAGTGGTCTTTCACCCTATAACCAAATAACTGAAAGACGCGCCTATCCCAATGTGAAAGGCGAATTTGAAGACCCGGTAGTATGGCGTGACTCACTGCAATACCACCTGATAGTGAACGATTGGCTGGGAAGAATCGCCTTTTACCAACGTTCCCTAGATGGGGTTCATTGGGTTACGGAACAAGGTGAAGCGTATGTACCCGGCATCTCCCGGCACAAAGACGGGAAAGTGGAAAACTGGTTTAAATATGAGCGCGCCAAAGTATATCAGGATAAGGAAGGACGCCCCATACAAATGAACTTTGCCGTGATAGACACCATCAAATGGGAAGACCATGGAAATGACAATCACAGTTCCAAAAATATCTGTATTCCGCTGAAAAAGGACTTGCTTCTATCCGTTCTCAATACAGCTCCTATCGATGCTTCCACTCCGACTATCGAAGTTAGGATAGCCGCTGAAAAAGGATTCAATCCGGACGGACAATTGGACATACCCTCTTTGCGTTTCGGTTCCTTTAATGAAGTGAACTTCGGTCGGGGATGCAAGCCTCTGAGCTGGAAAAAGGAAGGAAAAGATTTAATTGTCACTTTCGAGGGAAAAGAGAGTGGCATCACTGCCGAGGAGTTCGCTCCTAAGTTAATAGGCAAAGATAAGAAAGGCGAATTTGTCATCGGTTACGCCCGTCTGCCTTATATCAATTATACACCGGCTATCCTCTCCTCTTTACGCCCTCGGTATGACGAGACAGGCAAGCTATGGAAAGTGGAAGTACAAAACTTCGGGCTTTCCACTTCGGAAGAAATGACATTAAAGATAACTTCCAACGGACTGACCGTGGTAGAAACCTTGTTGCCGCCATTAAAGCCCTACGAAACCAAGACACTCTCTATAAAAGGCGAGAACCGATTGGAAGACCAACAATTGCTGAGCGTTAAATTCTATCGAAACGGCAATGAAATAGCCGTGAATAAATTTTAAGTTTTTTGGCAAGCGTTAAATTATAGTTAATGTAAATTATACAGGATAATCACTGATGTATTCAATCAACTGCAATAAATTTATGAAAAATAGAATAGTTAATTTTGTTGTGTTTTTTGTGTGTCTTGCTTTTGCCGATACTTATGCGCAGACCGCTGCGCATAAGTTCGAGATTGGCAGAAATACATTTTTATTGGATGGTAAGCCGTTCGTAGTGAAAGCAGCCGAATTGCATTATACCCGCATTCCACAAGCGTATTGGGAACATCGTATCAAGATGTGTAAATCTTTGGGAATGAATACAATTTGCATGTATATATTTTGGAATATACACGAGCAGAGAGAAGGGCAGTTTGATTTTTCCGGCCAAAATGATATTGCGGCTTTTTGTCGCATGGCACAGAAACATGGTATGTATGTCATTGTACGCCCCGGACCTTATGTCTGTGCGGAATGGGAAATGGGAGGGCTTCCCTGGTGGCTGCTGAAGAAGAAAGATGTGGCATTGCGTACGCTTGATCCTTATTATATGAAACATGTCGGCTTGTTTATGAAAGAAGTAGGCAAGCAATTAGCCCCCTTACAACTCAGCAAGGGAGGGAATATTATTATGGTACAGGTGGAGAACGAGTATGGCTCTTATGGAACCAATAAGCCTTATGTGACCGCAGTTCGTGACATTGTACGTGAAGCCGGTTTTACGGATGTGCCTCTGTTTCAGTGCGATTGGAGTAGCAATTTTACCAACAATGCGTTGGATGATTTGCTTTGGACACTGAATTTTGGAACTGGTGCTGATATCGAACAGCAATTCAAGAAATTGAAAGAACTTCGTCCCGAAACTCCGTTGATGTGCAGTGAGTTCTGGAGTGGTTGGTTTGATCATTGGGGACGCAAACATGAAACACGTCCTGCAAAAGACATGGTGCAAGGCATTAAGGATATGCTTGACCGTAATATCTCGTTCAGTTTGTATATGACTCACGGAGGAAGCACTTTCGGGCATTGGGGAGGAGCTAATAATCCGGCCTTTTCTGCCATGTGCAGTTCGTATGACTACGATGCTCCAATTAGCGAAGCAGGATGGACAACAGAGAAATATTTTCTGCTTCGTGATTTGCTGGAAATGTATCTTCCTGAGGGTGAAAAACTTCCGGAACCACCGGCTGCATTGCCGGTGATTGAAATTTCTGAATTTCATTTCACTCAGATAGCTCCTCTGTTTAGTAACACATCCTCAAAAAAGCAGACAGTGGATATTCAGCCGATGGAACAGTTTGACCAAGGGTGGGGAACAATCCTATACCGGACTACGCTGCCGGAAGCAGTGGAGGGAGGAAGTCGTTTGGAGATTACAGAAGTACACGATTGGGCACAAGTTTTTGTGGATGGTGAACTGCTGGTACGCTTGGATCGTCGTAAAAAAGAATCGATCGTCGAACTGCCTGCTTTGCCGCAAGGGGCACAGTTGGATATTATGGTGGAAGCGATGGGGCGTGTTAATTTTGACCAATCCATTCACGACAAGAAAGGAATCACTGAAAAGGTTGAGCTGGTCTTTGGGAATCAGTCAAAAGAACTGAAAAATTGGACGGTCTACAATTTCCCTGTAGATTATTCATTTGCCAAAAACAGGCGTTATGAGAATATGGAAAAATTGCCAGATGCCCCTGCTTATTACCGTGCGTCTTTTAAACTTGACAAAATCGGAGATACTTTCCTGGACATGAGCACATGGGGAAAAGGTATGGTATGGGTGAATGGGCATGCATTAGGACGTTTTTGGGAAATAGGTCCGCAACAGACGCTTTTCTTACCGGGCTGTTGGCTGAAAAAAGGCGAGAATGAGATAGTCATTCTGGATTTGAAAGGTCCTGCAAAGGCTACTGTAAAAGGTTTGAAGAAACCGATTCTTGACGTACTTCGCGAAAAAGTGTCCAAGACTCACCGCAAAGAGGGAGAGACGTTGGATTTGTCAAGCGAAAAAGTAACTTTCAAAGGTGCTTTTATTCCGGGAAACGATTGGAAGGAAGTACGTTTTGATGCTCCATCCAAAGGTCGGTTCTTATGTTTGGAAGCACTTTCTTCACATGCCAAAGATAGTAAAGTGGCTGTTGCGGAACTGGAGATATTGGGTGCTGACGGGAAGCCAATATCCCGTGAACATTGGAAGATTCGATATGCTGACAGTGAAGAAATTCATAGTGGCAATCATACGGCAGATAAGATATTCGATCTGCAAGAATCTACATTTTGGATGAGTGCAGGAGACATTGATTATCCTCATCGGTTAGTGATTGACTTGAGTAAAGTAGAGACGGTAACCGGTTTTCGCTACTTGCCTCGTGCGGAGAATGGTTGTCCGGGTATGATCAGTGAATACCGTGTGTATGTGAAATTGGTTGACTTTAAGTATTAACGAACTGTAGGATGAGAATATTTATATATTATTGAATGATGATAAGATGAAAAGACTATATACAAAAATCATATTGGCAGTTGTCACGTTGTTTATGTTGGGAATCCATTCCTCTATGGCACGCCCTAAAGCAAAAAGGGTAGTGATTATCGCTCTTGATGGGATCTCTGTACCAGGTTTCATTACAGCTAAGACTCCCAATTTGGATGAATTACTAAGTGAAGGGGCTTTATCTGTGACTACCCGCGTGGTGATGCCTTCGGTAACTTTGCCCAATTGGACCAGTCATCTGACAGGAAGCAGTCCCGAACAGCACGGAGTAGTAAACAACGATTGGGAAATAGACAAAGAGCACTTTCCCGCAGTGGTGACTGATAATCAAGGGTATTATCCCTCTGTTTTCCAAATTTTAAAAGAGGAAATCCCCATATGCAAGACTGCTTTTTATTATAATTGGATGAATTTGCTCTATCCGTACAATAAGCGATATTTGGATGAAATAAATTATTTGGAAGAAGATGCTTATATTCCCAACTATGAGAAAGCTTTCAATTTTATTATTGATAATAAAGATTTTCCTACCCTCGTTTTCTTGTATTCCGTACATACTGACCATGCCGGTCATGCCTTCCAATGGATGTCGCCCGAATATATCCGTTCCATCGAAGAGGCTGATGTAGAAATCGGTAAGTTCATTGAGAAGATGAAAACCGAGGGATTATATAAAGATACCCATTTTTTCTTCCTCTCCGACCATGGTGGAATTAATTATGGACACGGGAGAATGAGTGAAGATGAAATGATTGTTCCATGGGGTATTACCGGTCCCGGCATCCGCAAAGGATTTAAGTTGGCGGAACCCAATAACACAGTAAATACGGCAGCTACAATCCTGTATCTGTTCAAGGTTAAAAAGCCATTGCCTTGGACGGGTGAAGTGCCATTCTCTATATTTAAATAGTCATTTTTATTTTATCCAACAAAGATAGCATACTAAGTTTGTAATAGGTATTCAAATAATATTCAACTCTTTTAAATAATCAATTACATGAAAAAGATTTTCGCATACACATATATAGCCTTTACCGGAGCTTTGGCTGCTTGCAGCAATCATGCTAACACGTATTCTCCAAACATTACTACTGTTGCCTCGCCCAAAGGGACAGTCGCATTTCAGCCGGACTCTGCTTCCATAGCCCAACATTATCAAGAACCCGAATGGTTCCGCGATGCCAAATTTGGTATCTTCATCCATTGGGGAGTTTATTCGGTGCCTGCATACGGCAGTGAATGGTATGCCCGCTTCATGTATCAAAAAGGTAGCGACATCAATCAATATCACGAAAAAACGTATGGCAAGCTGACGGAATTCGGTTACAAGGATTTCATCCCCCTATTTAAGGCCGAGAAATTCAATCCGGATGAGTGGATGGAAACAATCAAAGCTTCAGGTGCACAGTATATCGTTCCGGTAGCTGAGCATCACGACGGATTCGCCATGTACAACAGCACTTTTAACATATGGAATGCTGTAAATATGGGGCCCAAGCGCGACATCATCGGCGAACTGAAAAAGGCTACCACAAAAGCAGGACTTCGTTTCGGATTATCCTCACACCGCTGTGAAAATGCATGGTTCTATGAATATGGAATGCAAATCCCTTCGGATGTACAAGACACCACCATTACACTATATGGTGAGCGTCTGCATGAGCCGGACGGTCCCGGCGGCATGAACCCAGCCGTGGACAAATACGAAGGTACCAACGCACGTTCCAGAGAACAGTTTCTAAAGCACACTTACGAACTGATAGATCAATACCAACCCGATTTAATCTGGTTTGACTGGACGGTAGGAAAGACTCCTTTTCAACCTACTTTCTACAAGTTCATGGCCTACTATTATAACAATGCAAAAGACTGGGGTAAGGAAGTGGTAGTAAACACCAAATTCGGTTATGGTGACAATATTCAGGTATTCGACATCGAACGGGGAAAGAGTGATGAAATACGCTGTTTCCCCTGGCAAACAGATACTTCTATCGGTAAAAAATCGTGGAGCTATTGCGTAGGCGAGGAAAATAAAGATCCGGACCACATTATCGATGATTTTGTGGACATCGTCAGCAAAAACGGAAATCTGTTACTGAACATCGGTCCGAAAGCCGACGGCACCATCGCCGACGAACAAAAGCATGTATTACAAGAAATAGGCAAATGGCTGAAAGTGAACGGAGAGGCTATCTATGCTTCCCGCCCTTGGGTAGTATCCGGAGAAGGGGATACCAAAGGTACTTCGGGCTACATGACCGACAATCAGAAAACAGAATATACCGCACAAGACATTCGTTTCACCACCCGCGGAGAAGCTTTATACGCTATCTCTCTATCGTGGACCGACGGAAAAATAACAATCCGAAATTTGGCAAAGGGCAATGCCAATATACCAGAAATTAAATATGTTTACATGTTGGGTTGTAACGAAACGTTACAATGGGAACAGACTTCAAACGGATTGGAAGTGCAATTCCCTCAAAACGCACCGACTGATTATGCACATGTATTAAAGATAGAGTATAAATAGACTGGAATAAATATTATAAACCTCAAAATGAAAAAGCAATATATGAAAAGATTTCTCTTAGTATCCGTTTTGTTAGTTACTGGCTCTTCATTATTCGCTTCTTATACCGGAAGAGTATTTGTAGATAAAAACAATAACGGAATTTGGGAAAAAGGAGAGAAGACTTTAAAAGGTGTCAAGGTTTCCGACGGGCTGCACGTAGTAGAGACTGGCACAGACGGGACATATACCTTGCCGGGACATGGTCGTGAAAAATTTATCTTCATTACCACTCCGTCAGGATACAAGACAATGAATCGCCACTATCACAAAATAGAAACCAAGGAAAAAGGATACGATTTCGGCCTAATCCCCTATAATCCGGGCATACGTAAAGATGGCTCTCACCGGTTCATCCACATCTCGGACACTGAGATATTCAACACCACCCATCACGAAGACTGGGTGAACAATGTGCGCGATTATGCTGCCAACGAGCAGGCCGCTTTCATTATCCACACCGGAGACATCTGTTACGAAAAAGGTCTTAAAGCACATATCCGACTGATGAATACGGAAAACATGGATTGTCCTGTTTTCTATTGCATCGGCAACCATGACCTGGAACGAGGAAAATACGGAGAGGAAATTTTTGAAAGTGTGTATGGTCCAGTCTATTACTCCTTTGAAGTAGCAGGAGTACATTACATTGTTACTCCGATGCCATGGGGAGATGCTCATCCTGGATATACAACGGAAGATGTATGTAACTGGCTAAAGAACGACTTAGCTCACATCAGGCCGGGCACCCCCATTATGATATTCAACCATGACCTACTGACCAACGATGACACCTTTATATACAAAGGGAAAGATAACAACAGCATCAACTTGAATGACTACAATTTGAAAGCATGGATTTACGGTCATTGGCACATCAACTACATGAAGAAACAAGGGAATGTATATACCATCTGTACCAGTTCGTTAGATAAAGGTGGAATAGACCATGCCAAAAGCGCTTATCGCGTGATGGCTGTCAACCCTAAAGGAGAGCTTTCTACCGAACTGCGTTATACCTACTTGGACCGGAATCTCCGTATTGCTTCTCCACAAGGGCGGACAGGTACTAAAACAGTAACAGTAAACACCTACTCATCTACATCACCGGTAGCCGAAGTAACTTACACTTGTTTGAAAAACGGGAGAACGATCATTCCCTATAAAAAACTCTCCCAAAAGACTGACTGGAGCTGGACAGCAGTAATGCCGCTGAATGACGCCTATACCGGAAAAGAACTGTCAATGAGAGTACGCACTCGCTTTAAAGACGGAAGAACGGCTGAAACCGACAGTAAGTTTGTCTATGAAAAAAATTCTACAGAAATAGTCCTAGACACAGACTGGAAAAATCTGTTAGGAAATGCTACTCACACAGCCACCGCCGCCCCACTGGAAGGTGACTTACAACTGGTGTGGAGCACTAATGTGGGAGCGAATATTTTTATGACTTCTCCGCTAGTATATAATAATAAGGTATACACAGCTTCTATCGACGAAGATTTGAAAGGACGCGCCGCTATCTATGCCCTGAACGGAAAGGACGGCTCCCTTCTATGGAAATATCTCGTAAGAACCTCTATCAAGAATACCATCGCCATAGAAAGCGGAATCGTTTTTGCGCAGGATGTACAAGGTAATTTGTATGCCGTAGATGCCGAAACCGGTAAACTGCGTTGGGAAAGTCAACTGCCGGTAAACGGTCTGCCTAACCTGATAGACGGTCTGGTTGCCGATAAAGGTATCGTCTATGCCGGAAGTGGAAAGGCTCTTTCAGCTTTCGAAGCTGCAACCGGAAAACTGATATGGAGAAACAAAGACTGGTCACAACGTGAAGGAACAACTTCCACACTGACCGTAGGAAATGACGTTCTGGTAGGTTCCGTGCAATGGACTGCTCTTTACGGCAATGACGCAAAAACAGGCAAGATGTTATGGAATATATCCGACCATGGACTGCGCAACCGGGGTGCCTCAGCCGCCATGCACGGCTCATTACTATATATCATTGCTGAAAAGAGTTTCTTTATCCTAGAAGCCCGGTCAGGCAGAATCATCGTTCGCAAGCAACTTCCCTATAATCTGGATGTGACCTCCACTCCTTTACTGACCGAAAAAGAAATCATCTTTGGTACAGCCAACAAAGGACTTGTAGCATTGGACAACCAGACATTGGAAGAAAAATGGAATTGTCCGGTAGAAGATGCGTTGATTTTTACAGTTCCTTATACCCGTTCTTTTTCGGGAACGATAGAGACTAGCCCCGTGTTGGCAGGAAGTACAGTCTATGTGGGTGCTTCTGACGGAACCATATATGCCATAGATGCAAACACAGGAAACAAACTTTGGAAATACAAAACAGGAGCACCAATTTTCGGAACAGTAGCTATTTCAGGCAATGCATTGATTGTAACTGATTTGGGCGGAAATGTATATGCATTCTGCTGTGTTAAATAAAAAAACGGCCAAATTTTATCCTAATAATTATTAGAATAAAACCGTTCATGTTGAGGGTACCCTCACCCTTACTACTTGGGAACCTTTTCTTGAACGGTATACAGTTTGTCACCAAGTTAAAGAACAATATGAGAAATTCTTTGATGAGCATAGCCGATAAAATTCTGCTCAGAAAAAGAGCATTGATTGAAATCGTCAACGATGAATTGAAGAATATAGCACAGATTGAACACTCTTGAGAAGAAGCCTGCCATGGATGCGAATTTCGTCAATGACGGGTAATTGAAAATATTTTGAGTTGTATGAAATCACGTTAAATGGCCCTATCGAACTCTATTTTAGAGTAATGATAGGGCTATTTTCGTTGTTGATGAGGGTGGACGTTTCTGATTCCAATTTCTCCTTCTTTAAGTTTGAGTCCTGACATACCCTTTTCTTTATTTAAATGCCGGTGTCTTACAAAAAGAATGCCGTAAGCGTAAAGAGCAAATGCCGGTTTATAAAGAATGATCTGCCGGCACCTCTTTCCCCGACCAGGCTTTCAGGTTGGTCCATTCGGCAGGAGGGGCACTCCAGAAAGGATCGTCGGCGGGTAGTCCCAATGGCAAGAAACCGGTCAGGCACAAGTAAGTACTTCCTGTATTAATGTAGGACTCCGACATTTGAACCTGATTACCGGAGAAACCTATCTTCAACCAACCCTTTGTGTCGAAATTGGCAGCAGATCGGAATTGGTTCTCTATAACTTTCGTCATGCCGCAGCGTACCTGTGCGGGAACAATTTGTTGCGGAAGGAGATGCAGTAAAGCTGCTTGTCCCAATGCGTGAAATACTCCGGTACGATAGACAATCGAACGTCCGATTACCGGATATGTTCCTTCCGGAGAAATGAAACGCTCCAATTGTTCGGCATAGCGTCCCAGGCGTTTTTGCTGTACATTCAGAAATTCACTTTCCGGCATCCGGTGCTTCTGCATGACGACTAATACATCGGTAAGCATAGGATGAATCACGAAGCTATTGTAATAATCGAGGTGGAATTCTGCTCCGTCTCCATACTGGGCGTCTCCTTTATACCAAAGATCTCTGAACTTGCGTACCCCATAATTGAGCCGCGTTGTATCACATTCTCCGGTGAATTCTTGCAGGGCTGCTTCCACGATGGAGGCAAACAGCAGCCAGTTGCTTTCATTGGGCTTGATAACACGGCTTCGTTTTAACTCCGTCACCACTTGCTTGCGGGCAGCGGGTGAGAGGTTGCCCCATAATTGTTTAGGTGCACGCAATAATCCTTCTGCCAGAAATGCGGCATCTACCAAGGGTTGTGAAGGTTCTCCGAAGATCAGGTAATCGGGTGAGGACGGATTCACTGCATTGCTGATCCCTTTCACCGTCAGTTCGATGTATTTTTTGCGTAATTGTCCTTCGGGAGTATCGTCTTCTCCTAGTTCCAGCCATGGAGCAATGCCGCATACGGTTCGTCCCACTGCCTCCAGATAAGAAAAACGTTGCCGGTTGGGAGCAAGCGATTCGTAAGGCATTTCCTTTTTCAGTGTTTCATTGGCCAGGTTACTGAGTACGGGATCGGCCAGGCGTACAAGAGTTTTTACCCAGATCTCCCGATCGGCAGTTCCTGTGCGTGACTGTGCCCAAAGGCAAGGGACTGCCGCCCATCCGGTCAGCAGTCCCCATACAATCGATAAAATGATCCGTTTCATTAGAGCGGTCTGTCTTCTTTATATTCTACTGTCACTTCGTCTGTAAGTGGTTTCTTGCCGGGAGTAGTCACATGAATGATATTCTCTCCCGAGGTGAGTTTGACATTTTTCCACACAACGGTTGAGTAGGTGTCCGCCTTTTGTTTACCACAACTGACACCGTTTACAAATAGTTCGGCTTCCGGGGCAGTGGTGAAAGCCATGAAGGTCTGTTCCGGCTGATAGCGGAGCCGACAGCGTTTTTCCGCCAGATAGATCATCGGTTCCTGTTTATTCCAGTTCGCTTTGTAGAAGTAGAAAGCATCTTTTCTCACTTTTCTGTCGAAGGTGACAAGTCCTTTATCGTTGATACCCGGACGGTCGCCTTCCGTACGATGAGCTGCCCCGAAATCGAACATGTTCCAAACGAAAGTACCCCATACGAAGGGACGTTCGGCAATGATTTTCCAATTCTCCATGTGGTAGTAAGTCTGCCAGTTCTCGGGATGCCACCAGCCTGAAGCCGACGGTTGTTTGAGTGAGTCCTGCTGATGATAGATGCTGGCTCCTGCCCCATATTCACTGATGCCGATGCGTAGTTCGGGGTGTTTTTCATGTGTACGGTCCAAAAAGGTTGCCAGTGTTTTCGGAGTACTTCCATACCAACCGTCGTAACGGTTCCAGGCTATGTTTTCGGTAATGAAGTTCAAATTGCCGTCCTGGTTACTGGCCGAAGTTGTCGGGCGGGTAGGGTCTTCCTGTTTTGCCAGTACATTCAGTTCTTTTACATATTCTACGGGATTGTCACCCACCTCTTTCAGCTCATTGAATAGTCCCCAGAAGCAGATGGAAGGGTGGTTGTAGTGCTGCCGGATCAGTTCGATCAATTGTTGTTTACCATTTTCGCGGAAGGAAGCCTGGTCTACAAAACCTTTATCTGCATATCCTCCGGGACCTACAAACGGAATCTCGGCCCAGGTTACAATACCGTGTTTATCCATCAGGTCGTACATATAGGTAGCTTGAGGGTAGTGTGCCAGGCGGATGGCATTGACTCCCATTTCGCGCATCAGTGCCACATCTTCTTCGTGATGCTGCGGGCGGAGTGCATTGCCTACTTCTGCGCGGTCCTGATGGCGACAGACTCCATGAAGCGGCAGGTGTTTGCCATTCAGAAAGAATCCTTTATCCGGATCGGTATGATAATAGCGCAATCCTAATGGCTGCGTTACACTGTCGATTTGTTTGCCGTCTTTGTGAAGACTGATACTGACCTGATACATAAAGGGATCTTCGCAACCATTCCAGAGACGTGGTTTCTGAATCAGTAGAGGGAGTTGTTCCTGAATATCAGCCCCCTGTTTCAATGACACGTTGCGGCTCTCTTTGCAAATCACCTTGGTGCCATCCGTTACCAGGACCTGAAGTTCGGCAGTTCCGTCGGCTGCACGGTTGGATAGGTTAACTTTAGCGCATACTTTCGCTTCCTGCGGGCTGACGACCTCCTGTACCAGATAAACTCCCGGCGAAGCGTAGTCCAAAGGTGAGATACAAGTCTCATCGGTTATCAGCAGATGTACGTCCCGATAGATTCCTCCATAAAAATTGAAGTCACCCACCAGCGGCATGATGTCTAACTGTTCACCGTTGTTGGCGCGTACCAGGACAGAGTTCTTTTCTCCATATTTCACCAAGTCCGTGATTTCGAAGATGAAGGCTCCGTATCCGCCTCGGTGCTCACCTATATGCTTGCGATTAATAAATACATCGGCTATACTGTTTACTCCGTCGAAACGAAGAAAAAGACGTTTACCTTTCCATTCGGGGCGGATGTACAAAGCTTTCTCGTAGTTGCCAATACCTCGTTTATAATCTATTTTGCCGGCAAGTGCGTCTTGTGCATTCCAGGTGTGTGGCAAGTCCACCCGCCGGGTGTCTCCCTGTACCTGATGCGAAAAACGGAAATTCCAGTTATTGTTGAGTAGAATATCCTGACGCTGGGCATGGAGCGAGATGGAAAAGAGAAGTAGGAAAAGAAAAGTACTTAAACCTTTTTCTCGACCCCTCCACCACAAGGAGGGAAAATAGTTACATTTCTGCTGTTTCATATGTTCCTGATTATGTATTGATTAATGATGTTATTATTGAGATCATCGGTATTTCTCTATCCGTTTTGTAATACGTCCGCTTTCTCCGGTCCGCCCGGTTCGGGAGTTTCTTGTGGGTGAACCACATCGAAATAATAGATGCCTTGCTCCTTCAGATATTCCAGGAAAGACGGTAACCGCATGCAGAAACGACTCCAGTCTTTCTCTTTGGGCGATGTCCACGCAGATTCTGCCAGTGCTATCAGGCGTGGGAAGGTCATGAAGTCCAACCGTTTTCCGTCTGCAATCCGTTCGGTCCAAAGTGTGAACTGCATACCCAGTATCTGATCTTCGTATCCTTTAAAAAGATGACTGATCGGTTCGGGGAAGGCATATATGTCTTGCAACGGATTGAATCCATCCCAATAGCGTCCCACTTTATGTGAGGCATCCTGTACGAAATCGCCATACAGCGGGCGACGTGGAGTCAGGACTACCTGATAGCCTTGCTCAAGCGCTTTCAGCAACTGGTACTTACGGTCGTGGCGCCACCACATAACCAACGCTTTGGAGGGGGAGATACCAGCGTCCACTATTTCGTCCCAACCAATCATTTTTTTACCTTTGGCCGCTACCAGATCGGCAGCACGGCGGATGAAGTAATGCTCCAGTCCAGTTTCATTGATCAGCCCTTTTTCCTTTATGAAGTTCTGGATTTCAGGATCTGTGAACCAGTTCTGATTGCCGTAGTGCACTTCATCACCTCCAATATGGATATAGGGAGCCGGGAAGAGGGCTACTATTTCATCGAGTACATCGCTGATAAAACGATAAGTTTCTTCTTTGCAAGGATGGAATGTGAAATGCTTCCAGCGTCCTTCTCCTCCGCCCGATACTTCGGGATAAGCGCGGCAGACCGCTGTGGCATGTCCGGGCATATCGAATTCAGGAACCACCATAATCTGGCGTTCGGCCGCATAAGCCACAATCTCTCGTATATCGTCCTGTGTATAGAACTGCGGAGCTGCTTGGGCATCATGCCAATTGCCAACGGCCCCTATTTCCGTCAGCTTAGGGTATTTTTTGATTTCAATTCGCCATCCCGGTTCGTCTGTCAGATGCCAGTGGAATACATTGAGATGGAGTAAAGCCATTAAGTCGAGGTATTGTTTAACTTTCTCTTTGCCGAAGAAGTGGCGGCTTTCATCGAGCATAAATCCGCGCCATGCGTAGCGTGGCGAACTGTAAATCCGGCAACAGCGGATTTTGCCCCGTTCGTGCCGTGCCAGTTGTTTAATGGCTTGGCGGGCATAAAATGCTCCTTTCGCAGAAGTGGCATCAATGAAGATAGAATCCGGTGTAATTTCCAGTTGATATGCTTCATCCGAGTATTTTATACCGATAGCAGGTAGAGACTTAGAGATAGTAGTTCGTACACACTTAGCCGAAACTTCGTCATAAGAGAATGTACCTTTATATGTCTCTATCGCAGAAGGAGCGGGGAATAGCTTTTGTGCTTGTAAGCCTTGAAAAGCAAATAGAGCAAGAAGAAGAAATTTTATTCTCCCTCTTGCTGTATTATGAATGAATAATGTTCTGTTGGTTCGTTTCATCCTATGTCTTTAACTTGTTAGCATTCTTTCTTACTTAAATACTTCCATTATGGGCCTTCCGATCCATACTTGTGGCTGCTTGAGTTTGAAAATGGCAGCCACGGTAGCAGCTACGTCAAACTGCATCATGCTGGCCTGAATTTCATGCCCTTTCTTGATATTTTTCCCCGAGATGATGAACGGAGTCTCCATCTCCTGCATTGTCTTTCCTCCGTGCCCTTTATTGATTCCGCCATGGTCGGATGTTATTATAAAAATCGTTTCATCCAGTATTCCGGCTTCTTTCACCGCATTCATTACTTTGCCGATGTATTCGTCTATTTCTTCGAGTTTGTGATAATAGGCTGGTGTATCATGACCTTCCTTATGTCCCACATGATCAGGATTATCCCAGGCAATAAGTGTTAAAGTCGGCTTTTTCTCTTTAATGTACTTCACGGCTTTTTCGCATAGTTCCGTAGGATATTTTTCATAGTTAATCCCTTGGTTATATTTGTTTACTGCCAGCGTATCCACCAGATATTTGATGCCGATCCATTCGTAGAAAGTGCCAATTTCAGCTTTCGGATCAGCTTCGCGGAGCAATTGGAATATAGTTGGAAAAATGCAATCTTTACTTAATTCTTTCGAAGGAAGATCCGGAGTACTTGAATTCCAGGTTGTGTATCCGTGTAGTTCCGGGCCTGCTCCCATGAACATAGATGCCCAGTTTACTGCACTGGACGAAGGGAGTACAGAGCGTTTGGTCAGTGTGTAAGAACCATCATTCATTAATTGTTTGATATGGGGAATATTAGCTTTCTCTACACTGTAGGCACCCCAGCCGTCCAGTCCAATTAAGACTACATGTTTAGCTTTCCACTTGCTGCCGGCATGGCAATTGGGAGCTATTGTTAATAAGCAGATAATTAAACAGGCAAATTTAAACAGTTGTGTTTTCATGATACTCCTTTATTATAAAATTATTTATCTAAATCTTTTCTACGCTTCAGGGCTTCCAGAAAGTAGTAGTCTGCATAGTTCAGAGGTACGTCAATTTCACTATTGTGCGGAATACTGCCTACGCTATGCATCAGGATAAAATTGCCGTTAGTGCCCAATGCGGCTCGATAGTCAGGTGAGGCGAGACTATGCATAATGCGGTCTGCGTATGCTTTGTAAGAAGCGGCATCGGATACTGCATATGTGCTGATTTCATACAAGGCAGAAGCGATGCAAGATGCAGAAGAAGCGTCCCGGGGTTCATTGGGTATATTGGGTGCATCCATGTCCCAGTAAGGTATTAGATCTTCGGGCATGTGCGGATCATTTTTCATCCTATTGAATGTTTTCAGTGCCTGGTCCAGATATTTGCGGTCTTTCGTTTCACGATAGCAAATAGTGAAGCCATAGATAGCCCATGCCTGCCCGCGTGACCAAACCGATTCATCAGCATATCCTTGTGCTGTCTGTTTATGACGTACGGAGCCGTCCGAAATATTGTAGTCCACTACGTGATAGCAACTTCCATCAGGGCGGAAATGCTCGGAAAGAGTACGGTCTGCGTGTGCTACGGCTACTTTATAGAAAGTGGAATCACCGGACAGTTTGGTTGCTTCAAACAGAAGTTCCAGGTTCATCATGTTGTCAATGATAACCGGACATTCCCAGCCTCTTTCACTTTGCCAGCTATTGCCTTTTACATCCCAGCTTTGAATGACTCCGGCATTAGGGCGAAAACGGGTACAGAGTGATTTGGCTGCCTGTATCATTACGTTTTTATATGCAGCTGCATCGGGAGCGAGCCTTAGGCCGTTACCAAAACTGCAATTAATGATGAATCCTATATCGTGATGCCAGGTCAGGTGCTCGGCCGGGCGAATGGCTTCAGTATATTTTCTGGCCAGTGGGAGGTAGCTGGTGTCACCTGTCAGTTCGTACAGATACCAGATGCTACCGGGAAAAAATCCACTGCGCCAATCGGCATATCCGCAGTAATATACAGATCCATCTCTATTGAGAGTTACAGGATTGAGACATTTTCCGCTTGCTTCGATGGTGTCGATGGCCAAACCGAGTTGTGCTTTGGCAAATTCTACATTTTCTGTTATAAAAGACGGTACTGTGGGTTTGTGGTTTGAGCAAGCCACACATATCATTGCGCAGGCTGCTCCCAATAAGGGTTTTAAGTTCATGTTTTATTGTTTTTTTATGATAAAAGAATAATTTCCTGTTTTATAGATGTTTGTTGCTGTGAGTGTAATGCGATAAATCGATTTACCCCATACATTGGATAGCCGGGGATCTGTTAATGGAATTGTTTCTGTTTTCACATCGAACAGTTGTTTATCATATTCTATAAAGGCTTTCTTTCCTTTTACTTCCAATTGAATTTTTCCTGGTATTTCCGTATTCACCTGCCCCCATGTCATGAAATTGATTTGATTAGGCTGTTTGGCTGTCTTCAGACGGAAAGAATCTGAAATCCGTAATTGTCCTTTCTGAAGTGAATAGGAACGTATCCATGATTCCACTTCTGCTTCGGCCGGATAGGCTGTCGCTATATTGGCTGTGAATGTGTTTTTCCTCTTGTCAGCTTGTACTTGTGTTGCTTTGTATGCTGCTCCGTATCTCTGGGGGACGCCATTAATCAGGGGGAGATTGTGATAGTTGCTCTGCATAGTCCAAATGGTGTAGCGATCCTTGCTGAATGTCTGGCGTGTATAGGTCCCTACTCCGGCATCAATAAGAAAAGGGGTTTGGTCTATCCAGAAAGAGAAGGTACCTGCGTCATTATGATTATGGCTCTCGTCGTTATATCCTCCTTTAGCGGCCAGAAAGTTTCCTTTATTGTCAGTTATATAGCAGAATTCGGTTTCCGGATACCAGGAGAATGGGGGAGTCAGATGTGCCGCTTGAGTTTCTTTTAGCTCGTTCGCAATCTTTATAGCAGCAAGCGTACGGTATATATCGCGTCCGGAAGGGAGTTTATTGGTGTTAATCATAGCAGCGAATCCTTTCATTTCGTTACTGTTTACAGCCTTGCCATACCGGAATATCAAGGGAGCGTCTCCACTGCCTTTCGCCGAAGCATCAGCGAAATTAACCACCCATCCTTTGCCCACGTATGAACGTGATATATATTCGCCCATATTCTTTATCATGGGATTATCGAAGATGGAGACAGTTCCCCCGGTAACGGCTGACAGTAATTCCAGATAATCAAACATTTTTCCGGCGGCATGTCCCCAATAGGAGGGGCCTTCCTCACATGCACCGTCGGTATGGGTATAGTTGATGAATTTATCTACCGAAACCATACTGCGGTATATTGCCTTCGCTAACATTTCTTTATCATTTTCAAGCAGCATAAAACACATTAAGGCGTTGCTGTTACACCAAGGATTCCAGTTGTTGACCAACATTCCCGGTCTATAGTTCACTGCCATCCACCAGAAGTGATCGTTATTCATGTAAGGATCCAATATACGCTGTTGGAGCGTATGCCGTAAACGTTCGGATATAGCAGGATTGAGCTTGTCAAACTCTTTGTGCATGTAATAATAGGTCCATGCGAGTAAAGAGCCTAAGTCACCTGCTGTCAGGTCTATGATGTTTTCTTTAAAATCGGGTAATGAGCGGTGAGACTGTTGTGCATTCAAATGGGCGGCCAATGCCCAGGAAGTCATCTCGCAGGAATGATATACACCGTTGATCAGCTGATCGATAAATCGTCCTTTCCCTTCTGCGAGTTCAGCGAGTAGCAGGTCGGCTATGGCATTGTTATTATTGGCGAAAGGAGTTTCCATGACGCTACGGTTGCCGCTGCGTTCAAATTCCATATAATCAGTAGCTTTCACAACCTGCCATTGATAATTCAACTGCTTCTCTCCGCGAAGGATACATTCATTCTTGAAAGAGCCTAAAAAAGTGTCCCATCCGGTTCGGTCGGTATAAGCAGGATAAGTGACCCATTGTTGATTTAATATAAGCACTTCCTGCAAACTGCTTACGTTGGCCTGTTTTTGAAGATAGTTCCGTTCTGTATAGCTGAGAGCTTTTACAGTACAGCATAGCAAGAGAGTGAATATTAATAATTTCTTCATCGTAATAAAATTAAGATTTTAACGTAGGCAAAGTAACACAATTTATTGCTATTTTATCTTACTAAATGGTTCTTAATGCTATATAATTTTTCTATTTTAGTTGGATATTTGAGGGAATCAACCTTCAAAAGAGGAAAAAATGATAAAAGAGTCTGTTTAGAACTTTCTTTTCAGATGGAATAGAGGGCGTGTGTCGAAACTCACCACAGAGGACACTGAGTAACACAAAATGAATTCTAAGTCATTGATTATCCATGTTGATAATCTGTGATAATCCGTGTAATCTGTGGTGAAAAGAGTTTTTGACACAGCCCTTTGGTTTATAAGAATCAGTGGCTTAAACGTATTTGTTTAATTCCAGCCCGAATTCTGAGTCAGGGATTTGTTCATATCAGTTTCATGTTTTGGGATTGGCCATACATAATATTGGTCTCCTCCCCATGTGTAAGGATAGGTGACAGTCCCCCATACATCTTTCATCCCGGCTGTACCATCAGCATTATTAAATTTACTTTCTTTCCATGTTTTCCAACGGAGTTCTTCGTAAAAGTCAACTCCTTCACCTGCTGTTTCCCAGCGGAATTCATTCTGGATACGAACGCGCATATCTTCTTGTCCCTGAACCATAGTGGCAGTATTGCTGTTCAACAGTGCAACACCGGCACGTTGGCGTACTTTATTCAGCCATTCGATGGCCTCATCGGTTTTACCCTGCTCATTCAATGCTTCAGCCAATCCTATGACGACAGTTGCGTAGCGGATAATTGGCAGGTCAATCGGAGATTGTTCACGATTGGTCATCTCACTTGAACCTTCAGCAACAAATTTGCGGAACAAATAGTATAAATGGCTCTGAGTGTCAGTACGTAAGTCATAAGGATAATCGGTGTCAGCACCATAGTAGGGCCAGCGTGAAGTGAAAGTGTGGTCTACACTGTTTCCCGAACCGTCATATGTAGCATATGGAGTGATGACAGTTTGGGCTAAACGAGGATCACGGCTGTCATAAGCAGCTTTGATACGAGCCTCGTTTCCGGCCGGGAGATATAATGCTTTTGCCTTGTCACTCAACTTCTCCAGACGTCCGTCTACTTTGGCTTTTATTTTTTTTACCATGTCGTCTAATGCCTCTTCCGTGCCGTCAAAGCCGATTTCGCGATACTGTGCTTTTACTGTTGCCGGATCGGTATTACGCAAGAAGAATACTTCACGGTCTTTAATATCTAAGCTTGAGAATCCCGGAATGTATTCATCCCAGTTAAATTTACTGCCGTCTATATTTTCGTAGGTTTCTACAAAATCCACACTGGCTAACATAGTGTTCCAGCAAGAACCAAATGTTGTACGACCACCATAACGGAAGCTCATGGAATTTCCGTAAGTGCTACCATTATTATCGATACACTGTAAAGAGAAGATAGCTTCATCACTCTGTTCATTAGCTTCTTTGAAGAGTTGCTTGTAACCATCCTGAAATAATGAATGTCCCAATTCACCTACTTTACGGAAATCTGCTTCCGCTTTGCTCCATTCTTTGGTCCATAGATAGATTTTGCCACGTAATGCATAAGCCACTGATTTGGTGACATGACCCCATTCTGCTTTACCGGCAGCGATACGGTCGGGAAAATTCGGATCATTTATTGCGTCGGTTAAATCTTGTATGCAGAAATTCCATATATTTTCTTCGCTTTCACGTGGTTTGTCTGCCTGATCAAGCTCCATAGGCGTATTATAATAAGGAACACCCCTGAAAACTGCATTTAGTTTGTAATAATAAAATGCACGCAAAACTTTTGCTTCGGATAATAATTTACCTTTTACGCTTTCACTTATCGGCGCGTCGGGTAGATGTACAATGGCATCATTGGCACGATAGATACCTGCATAATGTTGTTTCCAATAGTCTGAGAATATTCCGGAACCGATGGAAGCTGTACCGGCCAGTAGCGGATAATCGTTGTCACGGCAGGTTGCACCCACGCTGAATGCCTCCATTAGATAAGCCTCTTTTGCTACATAACCTTCGCGCAGGGTAGCGTAGATAGATGCTACTCCCATAGTACAAAAGTTTTCGTTGCTCCACATACTGCCCGATGATGCTTTATCATATGGCTTTGTGTCCAGTAAATCTCCTTGGCAACTGCTTATAGCAATTGCTGTGGCTGTTAATATGAATAATTTATTTAATAGTTTCATAAGATTTCAAGATTTATTTAGAATGTTATATTGGCACCTATTGCAATTGTCCTAAACGGAGAATAGCCCATACCGGTAGCAGATTCCGGGTCTTGGCCTTCAAATCCGGTAATTGTCAGCAGATTTTCAGCTGAAACATAAACACGTGCATTTTGCATAGCAATTTTTGAAACCCAGTTTTTCGGTAGAGTATAGCCTAGAGACAGGTTCTTCAATTTAATGTAATCACCTTTGTACAGCCATAAGGTTGTATTGCCATGACGATTTTGTACATAGCCGTCTATATAAGCCATACGCGGATATTTTGCGTTGATGTTGGTACGTGGATCATCCGGATTTTCGGGATTGTAGAAATAATGATTTTCAGCAACCCGTTGTGCGATAGTACTACCCCATTCAGTAGATGCGGCGTTGTATCCTGTGGTTGCCCCCCAATATATGCTGAATCCGGCAGCTCCTGCCCATACCATAGAGAGGTCGAATCCTTTCCATGCGGCAGAGGCCTGAAAACCGAAATTGTATTTAGGCTTATTGGAAGTTTTTTGGAAAGTATAGTCATTATCATCGCCATATACTCCATTATTATTGGAGTCGGCATAGATGTAATCACCATACCAGATCTTGTTTTTAGCAACCGTTTTCCCCGGTTGAAATTCATATCCGGCTGCGATCATATCTTTCACCCATGCCATATCTTTTTCTGTACGGATCATACCGGTCTTAGGTCCTCCTTGAGGGTTTACGCTGCCATCTGCATTGTAGTAAGAGCCATTGCCATGATAAACGTTCCGTAAATAGTATTCGTTCATCATGCGGCCTTCCACAATGGGTGTTGTGCCACCACTGGACACTTTTCCGATATTATCTTCCCATTTACCACCGGTCAGTTTGTTATTCGGATCTTCTACCCATGTTCTTTCATAAGTGCCGTTATAGGCATCGATATTGCTTTTGTTGTATGAGAAGTTGCCGTTAATGGAGTAGCTTACCCCTCCTATGTTATCACGCCATCCCAGTGATAACTCGACTCCCTTATTGCTCACTTTGGCGAGGTTCTGACGGGGGGCAGTCATTGTTCCGAATACATAAGGAATAGTCGGGCGGTATAAGATACCGTCAGTTTTCTTTTGATACAGGTCGGCACTTATGCTCAGACGGTTCTTTAATAAATTAACATCAATACCAAAGTTGACAGAGGTGGTAGATTCCCATTTCAGTAAGCTATTGGCGATGGCACCCATATACAATGCAGAATTTAAGGCATTTCCAAATACTGCGTTGGTGGTACTGTATACCGACATGTATTCGTAGTTACCAATTTCAGAGTTACCTAATTTACCCCAGGATGCACGGACTTTCAGGTTATCCAGCCAAGTACGGGTATTTTCCATGAAGCTTTCTTCTGAGATGCGCCATGCACCTGATAAGGAAGGGAAGAATCCCCAACGATGATCTTTGTGGAAACGTGAGGAGCCGTCATAACGGAAATTTGCCTCAAATAAATACCGGGAATTATATGCATAGTTCACGCGTCCAAATACAGAACGTGTGGCATAATCCTGGGTTGCACCTTTGGTACTTGTCATTTCGGTTGCTTCATCAAACTGGTTCAGTGATTCGTCGATCAAACCTTTCTTTGCGGCATCTACAGTATAGTAATTCTTATAGAATTCCTGATAGCCTAACAGCGCGGATACATCGTGTTTCTGAGCAAATGTATGATGGTAGTTTAACAGGTTTTCCAATGTATAAGAGTAATTGGACTCATAACCGAAACTTGTGCTTAATTGAGAAGGAGGAGTGATACCATCGACAATTACCCCGTCACTGAAACGTGTCTGATAAGCAGGTACCCCCCATTGACGGGTTTCGTAGATGTAACGGTTGTAATTGAAATTGAAATCCCAGCTTAAATCTTTAAAGAACTTGACCTTGCTAAATAGGGTCGTGTTGAAACGGTTGTAGCGTTTGAAGCCATCATTCCGTGCCAGTTTATATAGTGGGTTATTGGCTGTTGCACGTTCGTCCGGACATTCCGGGTAGCCGAAACTTCCGTTCCATTCGGGATAAGTACCGGCTGTAGATTGTCGGAGGAAAGTATTGGCATTGCTAAAGTCACCCACTTCACGATCCATTTGTGAAGCATAAGTACGCGTACCTAAAGTCAACCATTGAGTTGGATTGGCTTCAATATTGGCACGTACAGAATAGGTCTTGTTGGCTGTATTGTCTACAATACCTTCATTATCCTGATAGCGGGCTGACAATAGGAAACGAATTTTGTTAGATCCTCCTGAAACTGAAAGATTATGTTCGTGTATCATACCTCCTGAGTATAATTCTTTCAGCCAGTTGGTATTTGGGTATGCGATGTAATTAGGAACACCGTTTTCGTTTACTCCATTGGGATCTTTTGATTTCTCTCTCCACAAATCGATATACTTTTGGTCAAAAAGAGTACCGGAGCCAACATTTTCGCAAGATTCGTTCATTAATTCCATATAATCCGCATAGTTACTCATCGTTTCGATCATGCGTGTCGGGCTGTTGAAAGAGATGCGTCCACTATAGTTTACCTGTATTTTGTCTCGATCACCGCTTTTTGTTGTGACTAAGATGACTCCATTGGCAGCACGGGCACCATAAATAGCACAGGAAGCTGCATCTTTTAGAATAGAGATATTTTCTATGTCCTGAGGGTTAATAGCATTCAATGAACCTTCCATACCATCTATGATAATCAAAGGTGAGGCATTATTCATTGTGCCGTTACCACGTACCCGTAAGGTTGTGTTATCTTCTCCCGGCATTGCCGAGCCTGAACTGGCTTGAAGTCCCGGACTTAGACCGGCTAATGCCGAAGATACTGTCGTAATGGGGCGTGATTTAGTTTGTTCTTCAAAATCAACGGAAGATACGGCACCTGTTAAATTGGCCTTTTTCTGTGTGCCATATCCAACTACTACTACCTCATCGAGTGTTTTGCTGTCTTCTTCCAATTGGATGTTGAAAGACACCTGGTTGCCACTTACTTTGACTTCTTTATTAAGATAGCCGATGTAAGAGATTTGCAGTGTTGCGTTGGACGGTACTTCGAGACTAAATTCTCCGTTCAGGTTTGTGATGACGCCAATAGTTTTATTACCTTTCACAATGACGTTGGCTCCGATAATCGGTTCTCCATTTGCATCTTTTACAATACCTTTAACCGTTCTGCGCTGTTGGGGGACTGCTGTGATCGCATCTCCGTTTTCAACTGTCTCTTGTGAAGAAACAGCCCAAGCGCTACCGCTTAAAAGCATTATTAACGATGTACTTACAAGTACCCTTTTAGAAGATAAGGGTAGCAAATGTAATTTGCTTTTTCTCATAATACTTTAGATTGAGTTAATAAAAGTGTTAAATACACCACAAAACTACGGTAACTGATCTGATCCGATGTGATACTTTTATTCTCAATAAGGACACTAATTATTCATAGTCAATTTGGAGTCTGACTTAATCCGTATTTCCTATATGGCTTTTATGTACAAAATTTTGCGATAGGATACTTAATCAGATAGAAATATTGGACATAATTTGTTCTTTTTCATTATCCGTATACTATTAAACTTTACAAAATATGAATAACATGGTTGAACTATGTCGTGGAAGAGGCCCCTCTATGCTATTTTTGTTCGCAATATAGGCACTAATTGTTCTTAACTAAGTAGAAGTTCCAGAAGAACTTTGGCGATGTCGCTGGAGAAAGAACGTATTGAAAAGGAACATATTGAAGAGATGAACCAAGCTAAACTACGATTCTTTACCAATGTGAGCCATGAGTTTCGCACTCCTTTAACTCTTATTATAAGTCAGGTAGAGCTTATGTTACAAAAGAATACGATACCTCCATCTTTGCATAATAGTATTTTCAGGATAAGGAAGCATGCCCAACAAATGAAACTTCTAATTTCAGAATTGCTTGACTTTCGGAAATTCGATCAGAACTATATCCAATTAAAACTATCGGAACAAAGTCTGAATACATTTTTAGAAGAAGTCTATCTTTCTTTTTCTGCTTATGCCTCTCAGAAGTTCATTTCTTACCATCTGAAGCTGTTGGAGCAGGATATATCTATTTGGATAGATGACTGGCAAATGCGAAAAGTTTTGTTTAATTTGCTTTCGAACGCATTTAAACATGTTCCGGATAAAGGAGAAATAAGCATATTAACCTCTACCACACCGGATCAGGTTGTTATTGCAGTTAAGGATTCCGGGAATGGCATTAGTAAAGAAGAACAGGAACGGATATTTGATCGTTTTTATCAGGCGGACAATCGGAATAAAGCGATTCATGTTGGCACTGGTATCGGACTTGCATTAACGAAAAGTATCATTCAGCTACATCATGGTACAATTGAGGTAGAAAGTGAGTTAAATGAAGGAAGCTGTTTTATTGTGAAGTTACCTAAAACCCGTGATTGTTTTGAAAAGGATACTGAAGTCGTTTTTCTGGAATCTCCGGAAAAGGAACCTATGGTACAAGAGAATACCATACCGGATGAGAATTTTATGAAAAAGGATGATTCTACATTCGAAACTCCCTTGATAGATGAACGGGAAGGGAAACGGAAAGTATTATTGGTAGAAGATAATGTGGAGCTTTTGCAGGTACTCAAAGAAATATTTTCATCACTTTATCAGGTGGTGACGGCTGCTAATGGCGAGGAGGGACTGAAACAGGCTTTTGCAGAAGTTCCCGATTTGATAGTGAGTGATGTTATGATGCCGGTAATGACAGGAACGGAGATGTGCCTGAAAATAAAGAATAACATAAACCTGTGTCACATTCCGGTTGTGTTGTTGACAGCACTTGACACTGTAGATCAAAATATAGAAGGGCTACGCCGTGGAGCAGACGATTATATCACCAAGCCTTTCAATGCAAAAATCTTAATAACCCGTTGCAATAATTTGATTCGTAACCGCTTGTTGATGCAAAGCCGTTTTGCCAAAGATCAGATTTTAGAAATCAACCTGTTGGCAGCTAATCCAATAGATAAAGGTTTCTTGGATAGAGTGATTAAGGTGGTAGATAAACATATTGATAATGAAGACTTTGATATTGGTGTATTATGTCAGGAACTTGGAATGGGCCGAACATTGTTACACACCAAATTTAAAGCATTGACAGGGATGACACCCAATGAATTTATTCTAAATCACCGATTGAAAAAAGCATCGCTGATGTTGAGGAACGAACCTTATTTACAGGTAGCAGAAATATCTGATAGATTAGGTTTCGGTTCTCCACGCTATTTCAGCCGTTGTTTTAAAAACCAATATAACGTTACTCCGATAGAATATCGCAAAGGAACTACACCGGGAAAATCTTAAATGTTCCGAGTTGGGTAACAGATAAAGAAAATACTAATAGATGGCATTGGCCATAACAATATATGTAATCTCAATTACTTATATTATTATGATATTCTTCATCTGAATATGAGTTTATTGTCGGTAAAGAGATTATTTAATAATGAAGGATAGTCAATATAGCCTCGTGTTCAGTTTAGATAGCCGGATTAAAAAAAGTCTGAGAATAGATGTAAAAAGAGGGCTTTGGCTGTAATATCGCCAAAGTTCTTCTGGAACTTTTTTCGCGCCAGATAAAATAGGTCACTGAAATGCTGATAGTGATGTAACTGAGCCATGCCCACCAAGTAAGGTACCATGGGGTACTGATATGTATTTGTAATAAGATCTCCTGTGCTTTGCGCATTTTCAGGGAGTTGCCTTTTTGCCGTACGTGTAACACGTAGTCTCCAGGATCCAGATTGGTGTATTTCAGGCTTGTTTGTGAGGTGAGTGACCATTGCTTGTCAAAACCCTCTAACTGATACTCATACCAAGTGTTGTTCAATATATCCACATAATTGGAAGAAGCAAACTCAACAGTCAGGTTATTTTGGGTGGCATTTAGATTTATTTCCCGGACAAAAGGGAGCCCTTCTGTCAGTATACGACTTTTGTCATCCGGACTTATCCGTGCGTTGTTGACGGATAAACTTGAAAAATAGAGTTTAGGTTTGGGATATTCTTTGTTCAGGTCTTTTTCCAGAAAAGAACTAAGCCCTCCTGTACCTCCGATAAATATAGTATGGTCACTACACATCCATACACCACAACCATTAATGATGGATGAAAGGGACAGTCCGTTATCCAGTTCAATGGAACGGAATGATTCGGTGGTTGGATTAAACAGTGTGATACCCCGATCACTTGTGATGAGTATGTTGTCTGTCGAAGTCTGTAGAAGATTATAGCAATAATTACTGAGTAATTGGTTCTGCTCGGGAGTATAGTTGATGCAGGTCTGAGTTTGTTCGTTATAACAAAAAAGTCCTGAACCTAAAGTGGCGATATAAAGATATTGATTGTTACCTTTCAAAATCTTGCTGATGCCGAACTGTCCAATGGATGCAGGCAGACTGAATGATTTGACTTCTTCAGGGTGTTTCAGATTTATACTATATAAGTTAGTACCTGCCGACAACCAGAGAAAACCTTTGGGATCAATGGTGAAAGTTTGATAGTAATATCCGTCATAAAGCAAGCGGAATTCATTTGTATCGGGATTCATGGAAAAAACTCCGTTACGAGCGGAAACGATTAACTGGTCGTTATAGAAAGATACTTGGAAGATAACATCATTGGGCTCTTTGAGGCCTTTCGTGGAATGATTGAGGTAGTTGTAAAAACGTCCGGTCTTGCGGTCGAACCGGGAGAGCCCTCCCATATGTGTACCGATATATAAGCAGTCTCTTTTAGGGTCGTAACAAATACTTTTCAGATTATTGTGGGGCAGTGAGTTGGGGCCTCCGGCAGTGTAAGTGGTGAAATGTCCCGCTTGTCGGTCTAAGCATGCCAATCCACCACCATCGGTGCATATCCATAGGTGGTGATCTTTGTCCTCGGTCATAGCCCCGGCGAACGGGTAGTTGAGACAGTCGCTACGATCGGGATTATAAGTGTAGTAATTGAATGCGTTGTTATCCGGGTTAAAGTAGTTGACTCCTCCATAATAACTACCTATCCAGATAGTGCCTTGTACATCCTGATAGAGTGAAAATATAGAAGAATGGCTGAGCCCTCCCGGGCGTTGTTCTTGCTTGATGAGGCTGTAGGTTTGGGTGCTTGGATCATATTTTTGTAAACCGTCGAAGGTCCCGAACCAGATGTTTCCTTGCTGATCTTCTACAAATTCACGTATTTGTTCGCTGGAAATGCCGTTTGGTGATGAGGGGTCATAAGGAATGCGGTTGATTCGTCCGTTCCGGTTGATACGGTATAGCCCTTGTGTACGGCAGCCTACCCAAAGTTCCTGACAGGAGCTTTGAAAAATACGATAAACATCTACTTTAGGGATCAGGCATTGAACCCTCCCTTTGTTTTCCGTGGTATATAGACCTTCTTTGGCACCGATATAAAACCTGTTGCCATTTATCGTCAGATAGTTGATGGATGATATACCTGTTTTTAATTGAAAGTCTAATTGATTGTTTTGGGGGTTGTATCGGAAAATAGAGTCGTGTCCGGCACACCATATCTCACCGGCATGAGATGTTAGAGCATAGACAGATCCTTGACGCAGACGTTCGAAAGTCTCTTTACGAATATCGTATTTCAGTAAAGCATGGTCAACGATCAGAAACACATCTCCGTTTTGACTCCCTGTAATGGCACTAACCTCATTCCCTATCAGGATTTTCTGATCCGGTCGATTTCCATTTTGTATCCATGCCTTATAAACGGCCATCTTATTACTATTGTAGATGTTGACTCCTTCACGTGTACCAAACCACATTCTACCCAGCTTATCTTGATAGATAGCCATAACGGACGATTGCGAAAGACCTTCTTCTCTACCTATGTGCTTAAAATATCCGGCGTAAGATAATTGAACGATGAAAATACCGATCAAAGAAAAGGCTAATTTATGTCTATTCATAGTTATTCCGTATTTATAAACGCAAATATATAAATAACAGATAGATTTAGTATATCAACTCTATGAAAAAAGTATATAAACAGAAATAAACCTCCCTGCTATGCAACAGATAGGGAGGCTTGTGGAGGAAATCGTAATTTTATCGGATGCTTTCCAGTATTTTCGGTTTCAGGATAGCAGTCCACAGATCGTAACCGTTCTGATTCATGTGCAATCCGTCCTGTTTGAAGATGTCTTTTCTTAACTTTCCATTGTTGTCGTACAGACAGGAGGCTACGTCAATATAAGTGAGTCCCTCTCTCTTCGAAGCATATTCCTGAAGCAAAGCATTTATGATTTCATGCTTCGGAATCATCTCTTTGCGTGCGAGTGAAGGCTTATAGGAGAGAATAAATATCGGAATATCCGGATAGTCCCGTTGCAGGCGATTGGTCAGCAAGCGGAAGAAGTCGAATGTCTCGCCTACAGTCAGATCCTCGGGAGTGCCTGCGAGGTCATTTTCTACGTAAATCACAATACAGCGGGGGTGATATCCCCGGGCGATTACATCATAATTGTAGAGCATATCCCGGAGCGCGGCACCTCCGTACGAACGCCGGAGAATCTTTAGCGGAGCCATGTCCCGATAGATATTATCCCACAAGTTAATGGAAGAACTGCCTAGAAAGAGTACGTCACAGGAGGTATCCTTCAGCATTTGGTTTTCTGTTTGGTATCGGTCTATTTCACTTTGATACCGGGTTATCCATTTCGTGGGGTCGGTGTGTCGGACGGGAAGATATCCGATGAAGCGTACTGAATCCTGTGGCGTCTGTGCCTCTGCCGGAATGCTATTCCAGCAGAGGAGAACTGTGCATAAAGCGATAAGTATTGATTTTATCATTTATTTCTTTACATTGAATCCCAGTTTCTTTAGTCCGTTTTGTACATCGGGATGGCTCATGAAGAGTTTCCACAATAGTCCTGTCCGGTAGTTTTCTATCATTACGGCTATCGGGCCTTGGTCGATGGCCAGATATCGCTTCGGATACCAATCGGCAGTTTCGCTGAAAGCGTCATAGAATCCGTAAGGACCGAATACTTTGTCTCCCATTTCGTACAGGTGATGCATTACTTGCAGTGACTGATCCGGTGTGTAGACAATAGAAGAGAGAGCGGCAGTGGGAGAGATGACTCCCCGGTCGTCACGTTCCAACGGTCCATGGGCAGCGTATCCGTCCACGGAGTAACTGGCGGTCAGTCCCCAACAGTCTGGTCCGTAGCCTTTGTAGTGCTTCGGGTTGCGAATGCAGTATTCACGGTTTACCAGTGTGAGATTTCGCATTTCGTTAAAATAGCTCGGACAATACTCGTCTTTCAGCCCCACCGGATCGAGTCCGAGGAAAGAGTATTGTGCCCAAAATAACGGACCCGCTTCTCCACCCTGATAGCGGAGGTGCAGTTCGATGCCTTCTACCTTGTGGGGTGAAACGATGGCTCCGTTTTGTGCCCATCCTTCATGATAGACTGCTGCCGGTACTCCATGGGTAGGAGAAGCAGCGGCAAGGATATACATAATCAGACATTCATTGTAGCCATGTACCGGGAAATTCATTTCCCAGCCATATTCGGGACTCCAATGCCAATAAAGCACATTCTGTCCGCCATGGCGGTACCAGTTCCAGTCCACTTCCCGCCACAACTTGTCTATACGTCCGGCAAGTTTTTTTTCTTCCGCCGAGCCTTCTGCATAATATTGGTGTACGGCCAGCAGACCTTGCATCAGGAAGGCTGTCTCTACCAGGTCGCCTCCGTTATCCTTTTGTCCGAAAGGCTGTACATGCCCTGTCTCTCCGTTCCACCAATGCGGATATGCACCTTTAAAGCGGTCGGCTTTCTCCAGAAAACCGACTATTTTCTCCATACGCTGTAAGCCTTCTTCCCGGCTGACGTATCCCCGATCAATACCGGCCAGGATAGCCATAATGCCGAAGCCGCTGCCTCCTGAGGTAACAATCTCCGGCCCTCCTGCCGGGTATTCGCCATCCATGTGATAGCGCTCGCGTGCCAGTCCGCTGTTAGGTTCGGCAGCATCCCAGAAGTAGTTGAAGGTTCGTCGCTGGACGGTATCCATCAGAGCGTCATCTGTCAGTGATGTGGCAGACGAGGGCTTTTCTTTTGGCTTGCATGCTACAAAAAGAAAAAGAGCGAAGAGGACGAAGAGGAGCTTGCTGTTGTGAGTGACAAGTTGGATATTCATAATGATTTCTTGTTTGTAATGGTTTTTGTTTCACCACAGAGTAACACGGGGTTTCACTGAGTTTTAATCTTTTGTTTATAGCATATTAAGAGAAAATCATCTCTGTGGAACTCTGTGTGATTCTGTGGTGAATCTTATTCTTTTCTATTCCCTTGTGTATCCGGTTCAACGCAGCGTAAACCGTGCTGTTTTCACATTCCGGCTATCCGGGCCTATCATCACGTCGAAATCGCCCGGCTCAGCTACAAACTTCAAGTCGGCATTGTAAAACTTCAACATTTCCGGAGCTATTGTAAAGCGGACGGTTCTTGATTCATTCGGTTGCAGATAGATCTTTTCAAATCCTTTCAGTTCCTTGACCGGACGGGTGACACTGCCCACCAAGTCACGGATGTAGAGTTGCACCACTTCACTGCCGGCACGGTCTCCGGTATTAGTTACGGTGACGGAGGCTACCAGTTCATTGTCCATTCCGATAGACGAACGGTTCAATGTGATGTCACTGAATCGGAAGGTCGTATACGACAGTCCGTATCCGAACGGATAGAGAGCATCATTGTCCACGTCAAGATAGTTGCTGCGGAATTTCTCGAACCATTTGCCTTCTTTCAGCGGTCGTCCGGTATTCTTGTGTGCATAATAAAGTGGGATCTGTCCCACACGTTTTGGGAAAGTCATGGTCAGTTTTCCGCCCGGGTTGACTGCACCGAACAATACGTCTCCGATAGCCGGACCGGCTTCCGAACCCCCGAACCATACGTTCAGGATGGCAGGGACATGCTCCTGTTCCCAATTGAGTACCAGCGGACGTCCCGTAAACAGTACGAGAACTACGGGCTTTCCTGTTTTCAGCAAAGCCTCCAGCAGAGTGTGCTGTACATCCGGCAGATTGAGGTTGGTGCGGCTACTGCTTTCACCGCTCATCTCCGACGATTCACCCAATGCGGCAACAATCACGTCCGCTTGTGAAGCTATTTTCAGCGCTTCGTCCAGCAGTTGTTGATCGGTGCGGTTATCGCGGTTCAGCGAACGGCCGAACATGGTTGCCCTCTCTTCGTAAGCAGCATCACCGATCAGGTTACTGCCTTTGGCATAAAGTATTTTTCCCTGATTGCCCACCCATTCGGTCAAACCTTCTACCAGAGAAGGACTTTTGTCCAGTACGGCAGCTACGCTCCATGTGCCCGGCATATTCGAACGGGTGTTGGCCAAAGGGCCGATCACTGCAATAGTACCGGTAGGAGAGAGAGGAAGTACAGGTGCGAGGGTAGGTGAAAGTCCTTCATTTTTCAGTAGCACGAAGCTTTCTCCCGCAATTTTCCGGGCTGCGGCACGGTGCTCTTTTGTGAAGATGTCACGTGCCGGACGTTTCAGGTCGCAGTATTTATAGGGATTGTCAAACAACCCCAGTTTGTATTTGGCTTCCAGGATGCGGCGACAAGCTGTGTTGACTGTTTCGACCGATACTTTGCCTTCTTCGACAGACTTCTTCAATGTACCGATGAAGCCTTCACTGACCATGTCCATATCTACTCCGGCATTGATGGCCCGTGCCGACACGGTTTGCAGGTTGCCGATTCCGTGTTCTATCATTTCGGAGATTCCGGTGAAGTCTGTTACCACGAAACCATTAAATCCCCATGCACCGCGCAACACATCGGTCATCAGCCATTTATTGGCTGTTGCCGGCACACCTTCCACTTCGTTGAAAGAAGCCATTACACTACCTGCTCCGGCTTCTACACCGGCCTGATAGGGGAGCATATAATCGTTGAACATCCGTTGGCGGCTCATGTCTACGGTGTTATAATCCCGTCCTGCCTCGGCTGCCCCATACAGAGCAAAGTGCTTGATGCAGGCCATGATTTCATCATTGCGACTCATATCTTTTCCCTGGTATCCACGTACCATGGCCCGGGCTATCAGTGCACCGAGGAAGGGATCTTCGCCCGAACCTTCGGATACCCGTCCCCAACGGGGGTCACGGCTGATGTCCACCATCGGACTAAAGGTCCACGAAATGCCGTCGGCACTGGCTTCAACGGCGGCGATGCGTGCCGATTCTTCGATAGCCGGAATGTCCCATGTACACGAAAGTCCCAAGGGGATAGGGAAAATGGTCTCGTATCCGTGAATTACGTCCATCCCAAAGAGCAGAGGGATACCTAGCCGGGAGTTCTCTACGGCCAGACGCTGTACGTCACGAATTTTATCCACCCCTTTCAGGTTGAACAATCCGCCTACTTCACCTCGCTTTATCTTGGCGGCGATGTCGCTGCTTTTAGCTTGTCCGGTGGTGATTTCACCAGTTACCGGCAGGTTAAGCTGACCTATTTTCTCTTCCAGGGTCATCCGTTTCAGCAGATTGTCGAGGAAACGGTCCATATCCTGAGGAGGTTTTTGCGCTTGCAGCCCCAAAGGGAGTAAAAGTGCAAGCAGAATGAGTAAAAAATATTTCTTGTTCATAACTGTATATGGTTAAGAATTCACCACAGATTACACAGATTATCACAGAGAAGAGATCCATTGGATTGATAATCTGCACTTAATATATCTGTGATAATCTGTGTAATCTGTGGTGAAACTCTGAGATTAATAATCTGGGTTCTGTACCAGTACGCCTTTTGATTTATCTATTTCGTCCTGCGGAAGCGGTAGCAAGGCATTCTTGGGTTGATAACCCGTTTTGCCTGCAGCATGGAGCACTTGCGAAGCGATGCCCCAGCGTACCAGGTCGTAGAAACGTCCCGATTCCAGTCCCAGTTCTACCCGTCGTTCGTGGCGGATGGCATCACGCAGCACGGTCTGATCTAATGAAGTCACTTTAGGCAGAATGTCCGGGTTGTTGCCACGGGCACGGGCTCGTACCATTTCCAGATAGTTGGAAGCTTCACCTGTTTTACCCAATTCATTGGCCGACTCGGCAGCCATCAGCACCACGTCACCATAGCGGATAATGCGGATGTTTACCCAAAAACCGTGCCGGGTAAACTCTTCACGGAGTGCCGGGTTGGTATAAGCTTTCTTGTTAAAATAAGTACCGTCGGCTTGAGATACCGGAGACTCTCCATAAGGTTTGTTGGTATTCTCGGGAGTGATCGGATCAGTATCCGAACGACGGAAGTAAAGCAGCGTAGCATCTTTGCGGGGGTCGCCCGGTTCGAACGCTTCACCCATCAGCTCGGTTCCCATGTGCCATCCCCAGCCGAGGTCCCATTGGCCGGAACCGCGTACACCTTGTACTTCGCAGAACTGGCTGCCGATTTTATCGCTTGCGGGCAAAGCGGCAGTAGATGCACATTGCAACTCGAATACCGACTCACTGCTGTTCTCGCCTTCATCGGTGAAGATGACATCATAAGGAGTATTCAGATTGTATTGCCCTGAATTCATTACATCGGTCGCAGCGGTATACATGTTCTGCCAGTCATTGCGCATCATGTACGTACGGGCATGCAGTGCACGGGCGCTTCCCCAGGTGAGTCGTCCCAGATAAGCGGACTGCCATTGACGGGGTAAAAGCCCTTCGGCCTGTGTCAGGTCGGAGTCGATCTGTTTGTAAATTTCTTCGGCGGTGGTCTTCGGCACGTTTGCTTCCGAGGCGTCGTTCACTTTGAAAGTGACCAGTGGCACTTCGCCGAATGCACGAACCAGGTTGAAGTAACAATAAGCACGGAAGAAAAGGGCTTCACCCTTGTTACGAAGGTCGTTCTCCTCCGTCAGGTTACCTTTCTCAATCGTCTCTATAACATCGTTACACTGGTAGATGACGGCGTAATTCTGACTCCAGTAGGCTTTTATCAGTCCGTTGCTGGCGTTGTACTGAAAATCATCGTACATCGCAGCCTGATCGGCCCCGTCACTGGCGGTACTTCCTTTTTCCGAATCTTCCGAACGGAAATATTCGATGGCAAAGGCGGGGATACCGGCGGTGATGTTATAATTACGCATCATGGTGTAAATGTTGAAGACCTTTCCTTCGGCAAGTGCTCCGGGATTATCGTCTTCGGTAAACTGTCCCTGTGGGTGACGGTCCAGAAAATCGTTGCAACTGCTGAAGCTCAGAGCCGATACAGCTAATGCAATGGGTAGAATGTATTTATTTAGTTTCATACTCTGCTTCGTTAAAATGTTAAGTTAATACCAAATGTATAGACTGCCGGTACCGGATATGTCCCGTTGTCCACTCCGAAAGCAATGGCCGACCCACCGATTTCCGGTGTGTAACCTGTGTTGTGCTTCCATGTCTTCAGGTTCTGTATGTTGACGTAAACCTTCAGGGCCTGCATACGTATCTTTGACAGCAAAGTTTTGTCGAAACTGTAGGCCAGTTGCAGGTTACGGATGCGGAAGAAGCTTCCGTCTTCGATGAAGTATTCGGAGTTCTCGCTGTTGATGGCGTGCTTCGTATTCAGCAGGGGTTGTGTGTTCGAAGTGCCTTCTCCGTGCCAGCGGTCGAGACGTTGTTCCATATAGTTGAACTGCGCCCAATTATAGTTGTCCCACGTACGATAGATCTGGTTGCCGCCTTGTCCCATCATTTCCATGCTGAGTTCCCAGTTCTTGTATGAGAGTCCGAGGCTGATGCCATAGGTTACGTCCGGAGTCGGATCACCGATTTTTGTACGGTCGTCCGGTGTGATTTTTCCGTCTCCGTTTACATCGGCAAACTTCAGGTCACCCGGAGTGACGGTTGCCAGTGTGTTCACCGGAGAAGCATCGATTTCAGCTTGGTTTTGGTAAACACCGGCTACTTTATAGCCGTAGAAATAACCGATCGGGTAGCCTGCCATTGTATAGCTTTGGCTCTTATCGCCTGCGATGATGGAGTATCCATCCTGTACCAGACTTTTCACTTTGTTGCTGATGGTAGTCAGGTTTGCACTGACAGAGTATCCCCAGTCACCGATCTGATCTCTCCAGGAAGCCATCAGTTCGACACCTTTGTTCTCAATCTCTCCAAGATTGCCGATGCCCGGTACGGTTCCCGACAGACCCGGTACGGTGGCGAGCAGGTCCTTGGTATTCTTCTTATAGTACACTCCTTCGAAATGGAAACGGTTACGGAACATATTGGTTTCAAAACCGGTTTCCCATGCTTCTACTTTCTCCCAACGGAGACGTGGGTTGGGCAGATAAGCCAGTTGGTAGCCCGGATAGATGATAGCCGGTTTGCCGAATACGGCAGCAAAAGCATTCTCCAACAGAGGTTCTGCCGGATAAGCCTTATCCATATTCTGGTTTCCCAGTGTACCCCACGAACCTTTCAGTTTCAACATGTCCAGCCACGTGATATCTTTCATAAACTCTTCTTCGGTCATCAACCATCCGGCACCTATGGAGTAGAAATTCTGCCACTGGTTGCCGGTATATGCGAAAGCTGAAGAACCGTCGCGGCGGAACGAACCGTTGAACAGGTATTTACCTTTATAGTTGTAGATGATACGTGCCAGCATAGATACGGTGGTGCGCTCCCATTGTGTACTTCCGTTGGTGGCGGTAGCCAGGTCGCCGATGCTGACGAACCATTTATCGGGATTGTTCGGAATCACCAGTCCGATGCCCTGTCCGCGGGAAGCATCCAGTCCGCTGAGCGAATTATAATAGGTTGTGAAGCCGGCGGTGGCAGTCAGGTTATGTGTACCGTCGGCAAAACTGTTTTGGTAAGTCAACAGATAGTCACTCTGAACCTTGGTTTCGTTTTGCTTGTTCTGGCTCACTTCTGTTTTTCCGTTTCCGAGCGTAGCAACGTTCCCGGCCACGGTTGCGTCATATACCTTGATAATCGGTTTGTAAGTCCGGCTGTCATTGGTGGCATAGTCCATAGAGAACATTGCCTTAAAAGTGAAGTGCTTCAGGAAATCTACTTCACCATAGATGCTTCCAGATGCCCGGTAATTGACCGCACGGGTAGTGTTGGCACGCAGATTGACGTCTACCATCGGATTATTCATCTGTGCTTTCTGGAATTCCGGCAATGAAGTATATAGTCCGTATTCTTCGTTATATACCGGAGCCACCGGAGTGGTACGGATAGCGTTCAGAACCGTTTTGCTGTCGGCCGGCAGCATGCGTGCTCCGTTGAATTGGAAGCCTACTTTGATGTCTTTGGTAATCTTATAATCATTACTTGCATTGATGGTCACTTTGCTGTATTTTTCATGCTTGATGTTTCCCTGTTCGTGAGAGTAACCCACGCCGAGATAGAAGCTATGTTTTTCAGAAGCACCTGTGATGCTGACATTGTTGTTTGTAATGAATCCCGTCTGGAAGATCTCGTCTTGCCAGTCCGTATTCGCATTCCAGTTGCTGAAGTCGAACAGGGCATTTCCCTGGTTTGCCATTTGTTCGTTATAGAGTTCCTTAAACTGGGGTGCATTCACCATTTTGATTTTGTCTACTACGCTTTTCCAGCCGAAAGAGGTGTTGATGTTGACCAGCGTCTGTCCCTCTTTGGCACGTTTGGTGGTTACGATAATTACACCGTTGGCACCACGCACACCGAATATGGCCAGTGAGGAAGGGTCTTTCAATACTTCCATCGACTCGATGTCTTCCGGATTCAGGAAGTTGATGTTGTCGTTGAACAGTCCGTCTACAACATACAGAGGTTTGTAACCATTGATGGAGTTCGTACCGCGGATACGTATTTCCGGATCGGCACCGGCTTGTCCGGAGTTGACGATCTGTACACCTGCTATCTTTCCTTGGAGGGACGATAACGGGTTGGTTGCCGGTTTGTTGGCTATTTCCGAACCCTTGATGTTGGTGATAGAACCGGTCAGGTCGCGCTTCTTGGCACTACCGTAACCGATAATTACTGTTTCGGCAAGCATTTGTGAGTCGTCTTTAAGCGTGACATTTATCACAGTTTGCTGCCCCACTTTGATTTCCTGCTTTTCATATCCTACATACGAGAATACGAGTACATCGTTGGGCGTTACCGAAATGGAGTATTTGCCATCCATATCGGTAACAGCCCCGGTAGAAGTGCCTTTTACCAGGATAGATGCACCGATCAGGGGCTCGTTAAATGAATCTGTAACAGTACCTGTCACTGTCTTCGTTTGAGCCATGGCCACCGATGTGCTCAGTAGCAGGCAAGTCAGGACAAATACACTTTTCAGCCAGGAGGCTCTCTTCTGCCGAAGAAGTCGTAAAGGTTTAGTCTTCATTGCATTAAATTTTACCATTGTATAACTATTTTGATTTAACACACCTTCTGCCAGCTCTCTTTCAGATACTCGATAGTTATATCGACGGCAAAAGTATCCAATGAAACAAATAAAAGTCGAAAAAGATGTGAACAGATGGAAACTCCCTGCACTTTTAACATATATCGGACTTGGAATCCGACAAATGTAGAAGAAGTTTCTAGTATGATATATTTACCTTATGATGGTTGCTGGATTCTATATAATTGTATGGAATTATGTGCTTTAATTAAATAGGTTTTCGAGTTGTGTCTATTATCTAATTGTTAATTGTCTAGTCTGGATAAAATAAACAATGATACTAGAAAACTTTTTTATGATAGATGGTGTTCAAATGGCGAAATCTCTATTATAAACTCATAAAAAAATAGTTATGACTAAAAAAACGATTTTACTGGCAATGTTAGCCAGTGCGCTGTTTGCTTGTGATGATAAGGAAACAACAGAAGACATACCTTTAACAGGTATTAATAATGTGACTCTGAATGTAGGGCAAAGTGCTTTCTCCAGAGGTGTTAATGGGCAAAAAGGAACAAGCGAATACGCTGTTTTGGGCTCTGGGAAACTCTACTTCCTCAATAGTAGTTATACCAGCATTTTTCAACGCCAACTGACACCTGCTGAGGTGACTACATTGGCCAACACTTCTTCTACTGCGACAAGTGGAAAAGGGGTTACTATCAGCGGTGTGCCCAGTTCCGCACAATATCTCTATTTTATGGCTAATATTAAAACAGATGTCGGTCAGGTATTTCCCGCTGTCGAGGGAACGACAAGTGCTGATGCCAGACTACGCCTGGATCGTTTACAAGGAAATGCTCAGAACGTGCCTATGTCCGGATTGAGTTCGGCCTTTACACAAAGTAGTGGAAATAATTACACGACTTCAGTAGAAATAAGTCCTATTGTAGCCCGTGTAGAGTTGGGGCAAGTGACTTGTCAGGATGCTACCGTAGGTTCTCCAATCAGTACGGATATTATCAGTTATAAATTGTCAGGTGTGTTTATTAACAATGTCAATCAGTATGTTTTGTTGAATGGTACTCCTTACTTAAATGCTCCTGTAAATATTGTTAACCAAGCAGGGTGGGCGACCGACTATGCCACTTACTTTACTGGTAATGTGAACTTTCCTCATTTTTCCGGTGGCTCTCCTACAGCACCCAGTGACTGGACTGCCAATGCTTTCGTGGATTATTGCGCGCCTCTGGCTTCCGGATTGAGCTTCTATCCGGATGTAACGAATGGAGCAACAATTGTTCCTCCGGTTACTACTCCTAAACCGGCATGGGCTTATCAGGTATGTCCGAGTACGGTTCCGGCATCAGGACAAACTACGCCGGTTGGTGATATTCCGCATATCATTCTCAAATTAACAGAGGTTCAGTATGTCAATAACCCGTTAGGGGCAACTACTCTTTATGTTGTAGTCTCCAAATATAAAGATAGTACGACTAATGATAATATTCTGGAGTTTAAACGTGGTAATGTGTATCGTATTAATAATCTTGTTTTCAATCAGACGCAAGCGACTAGTAAGCCTTACGATAGCAATATTTCAGTAACATGCAGTGTCACTGTGAAACCTTGGGTGATAAACACCATTAATCCGGTGTGGTAATATTTTTATTTCAAACATCTTCTCCGTATAAAACATACGGAGGAGATTAAATGCGGACGACTTATGAGATGTATATCTGTGAAAATTGTCATTCTCACCGTTCTCTTTTTTATGCAATCGTGTATAAGGGAGGATACTTCTGATTGTATTACTAGTGCGTTGCGGCTCAGTTTCCGATATACATTAAATAATCAGAATTCTGATTTGTTCGGATCTGAAGTACATCAGGTGGCAGCTTATATTTTTGATGCTGAAGGCAAGTATATAGGGAGTTATTTGGAAACCGGTGATAAGCTGATAAGTAAGTATATCATGACTATCCCTCTGCCTGAAGGAAGTTACCAAGCTATCGTCTTTTGTGATAATCTTAACACCTTTTCCGCAGGTTGGGTGGATAGGGAGACAAATTTGTTTTATGGTGAGCTTCAGCCGGAAATAACCACTGTTGCCGATTTCCGTGTCATGCTAAAAAATAAAGAAGGGACGGACGGATACCTTGTACCTGAGTCGGTCCCTGGTGATCTTTATGCCGGATATATAGTCAATGCTCTTTCCACTTATAATGTATCGGACATTACCAATGTCAATTTAATGAAAGATACAAAGAATATAAAAATAAAGATATCAGGTCTGAATTCTCTGACACGTTCGACAATTATTCCTGAAGTATATGTTACTGCCAAAAACGGCAGGTATAAAAGTGATAATAGTATAGATACTTTACATCGGGCATTGAAATATATACCCCATAGCACGTCTGTAACAAACGATACGATCAATAGCGAGTTAAAAACCATGCGTCTCATGGCTGGCCATAAGCCAATGCTGGTTATTAAACATCCTGTAACTTCCGGATATCTTTTTAATCAGGATATAACGGAACTCATCTTATCGAATCCCAAATATGCTTCTCAGGAAGATATTGATAGAGAAGACAGTTTTGTATTCGAAGTGAATTTTAATAGGGAAGATAATGATTTAGTAATATCCGTATCAATAAATGGCTGGGAAGTAAATACTGTTGTTCCTGTAGATGACTAAAAATATTCATATTTATGAAACAGATATTAAGTATATTATTCACTATCATAGTCACCACATCTTGTACGGCGGAATATGGGGAAGATATCCCGTATAAATCAGTCGATGTTGATTATACCTTCAATTTGGCTGTTGACGGGCGTTCGGTATCAACCCGTTCATTGGCTGCTGCTACGGACGAGAACAGTTTATATGATCTGAATGCATTTATTTTTGATGCTTCAAACGGAAAGGCCATATCATTCAAATACTTTCCCCCTTCAGCGATGTCAAACCTTTCAATACCCATGTTGATAAGTGGCTCTTCGGGGAGTCGTATCTTTGCTTTTATTGCGAATGCAGGGGCGTCGATCGGTAGTACGGTGACTAATCTGGCCGATTTAAATAATCTGAAAAAAACGATGTCATCCGGAACGGATTTTCTATCTGGAGGACGTGTCGTAATGTCTGCCCTTACAGATACGAAAGTAATCAATATTACTCCGGGAACCACTAATGGAACGTATGCTCTCGGTGTTATCAGTCTTGAGCGGCTGACCGCTAAGGTGACTGTCGTGATTGATAAAAGCGGACTTGAGTCCAGTACGCTTGTCACAGTACGTTCTATCCAGTTGAAGAATGTACCGATGGTGTATAGTTATATTGCTGCGAATACACCTACTGCTTCGACTACCACTTTTGTGAACGGTGATAATATCACGGTGAACGACGGTAATCTTGAGCCTGTGGATCCTACTGGAAACAATCTTCCTCACAATTATGCCACTCCGCTATATATGGTAGAAAACATGCAGGGAACAAGGACGTTGCCAACCAACGTGCCGGGTGAAGAATGCACTTCGTCAAAAACACAGATTCCACTCCAGCCTGCACAATGCTCTTACATAGAAGTCGTCTGTGAATATCGCACTACTTTGCCTGTGGGAGAACGCGACGGACTGGTAACCTATCGTGTTTATCTGGGAATTAATATTAACGGAAACCATTGGAATAATTTTGATGTGAAGCGTAATGTCTGGTATCAGGCTACTCTTACACTGACTGGGCGAGGAGGAGCTGACGAGGTGTCTTGGCGCATAGTGACTGATCTTATTACTCACAACGGCGAAAACTACCCATGGGGTAAAGGAGGATTCGCATATACTATTGATCCTTCAGACTCTCGTTTTTGGAGTATCGAAAGTCCTTATCAAAATACTTTGGTGACATTTGCTTCCAGTAATGCTAATCTTCATCCCGATAGTGAGTATTCGGAAGGTCGCGGAGTGACTTATCTTAATGGTACCTCACAGAATCAGACTGCCATCCGCCAGTGTTGGAGGTTGAATGGCGAAAATGGTATAACACTCGATGCTGTGACGAAAACCATCTACTATTTACCTTCTCAGAACCAGCTCCAGATGATAAGTATTTATTTCAATGCCCGTACTTATCCGACCGGACTATTCTGGAGTTCGACACAGTTGATTGGCGGAACAAGCAACTCAAACCAGTATGCTCGTGCTATATCATACGCCAACTATGGTGAAGCTCAGACGTATACCAGCGTCAGCACACAAGGATATTCACGTTGTCTGATGGAGCCGGATCGTACTTACCCGTTTCCGGTAGCCAGTTTGTCTACCCCGACAAGTCCTGTTTATTATCCGTTGCAGATAGCTCCTAATATAAAGACTTATCCTTATTTTCAGACTGGGACATTCCCCGTTATTGTAAATCAGGAAATGTGGAATTATGGAGGAGTAATAGGATTTCAGCCACGTGGTGTAGTATCCATATCACTTCGTACGGGAGAACCTTATACGGCCCTCACAAGCAACTATCACACGGTGCGCAAACCTTATACCCTTATCAGAGTAGCGAAAAACGATTGTGATAAAAATGGGAATCCGGTAATAAACAATGCAGTTACACGCTACACGATGAACTGGTATGAAGCTTTGGGGTATGTAACTCCTTCAGGAACTGACCCTGCTACTCCAACAGTAAATACGACTCGTACCGGTTGTAATGCCTATTCGGAGCGGAGCGATAAAAAGGACTTGGGTACCTGGCGCGTTCCGACTTCACTCGAATTGACACAACTTTGGGTTATGGGTGCAGGAGTTGGCGGTACTACTCCTGTAAATCCGAATTATACATATGCAGTAAGTGGAAGCGGATCGAATGTAACGATCTCAACACCGAGATATCCCCGTATGAGTGAACAATATCCCGGAGTGCTCCCATTGTGGGGAGATGTTAGCACTCTGACCAATAATATTGCGAATATAAACTATGTGTGGCCTGGGGGAACGGCTTCAACACCTTATAACTTAAATAAATTGTACTGGTCGTCGAATACTTCTCCTAATACGACTCCTGCAAATGCTTTCGCTATGATGCTTGATTTTTATTCGGGGGACTCCTATACGGGAAGTGGTCCGCGGACTGCCGGATTTCCACAGAAAAAGGGGCAAGGGCTTTTACGGTGTGTGAAAGATGTGACCGAATCCACACGCTACCAGCAATAAACGGAAGCTTGTGGCGGCTATCTATAAAGATGTCAACACCTTAATAGATTTTTGATAGAAGTTGTATGTTTTATATATAGCTTCTTGAATGGACCGGCCATAAACAATTCGCTCGGGTGATGTTTCCATCATTCGGGCGAAACCGTTTACACCGTAAGATTTACCCGATTGTCTCTACCTGTTGGCTATTGGCTTCGTCCATATCAACATGAAACGCATTTATCAATAAATCAAACAGTTTCATATTCAGGTAAAAATTATCCCGTCCCAATTTCATTTTAGTCAGAAAGCCCGCCTCAACCAACTGATTGAGGTACGAAGTGGCAGTGGGACGTGATACGCCCAGTTCATCACATACAAGATCTATTTTTGTGTAAGGATGCTTAAACAGGTTGTTCAGCAAAACCTGCGAATAGATTTTGGGAAATTGCTCTCTGATTGTCTTTTTATATTCCATCATCAAAGACTTCATTTTCAAGATAAGAGTAACTGTCTCCTGAGACGTTTCTTCCAATCCTTTCAGGAGAAATAAAACCCATTCCTCCCACTCCTGATTGTCTCTGACGGCTTGGAGCAAATGGATGAATGCTCTCAAACTGATGGTGAATGATGCACATTTTAACCAGCGGGTCCAGATCGCTAATCGAATTGTCATTAATGAACTTTTCCAGATTAGACATACAGGACACTATTTCATCATAACTCTGAGGCGGTTGATAAACAGACTCTCCCGTCCGGTCATTGATAAGAGCCGTGCCCGGCGTCACCCGGTAACCCGCCTGATTATGTTTGATTCTCCTATAAATTTCAATCATATCGTTACAAGTCAGCAGCCCATGTTGCTGAACCAACTCAAAACCATGTATCAATGCTGCCGAATAGCTTTGCACCTCCTTAGTGGCGGCGGTAATAGCTGTATGAAGTGATAATTCGGCTTTATATAGTTCGTCATGGGTGGTAATGATGCTTTCTACCGCCGAACTGTCTTTTGCCTCTTGCAGCGACAGCGTATTAATCAATATGGTAGTATTGGGCATAGACAAAACAGCTCCTTTCAGTTCGGCGAGCCTCCGGTGCGATTTGGCTGCCTACTTCAAAACGGCTTTCGTCTCAATCTCTTGTTTTAGTGGTAATTCCGGGATTTGATACATTTCTTTTTGTACGTTTATAAAGATGATACGTACAAATGTATAAAAAAAAATGCGTTTTCTTTATACGTTCCATGAATATATAAAAAAAATGCGTTTTTCTTTCTATATGGAAACCGATATAGAAAAGAAACACGTTTTTCTTTCTATATGGACATAATCCCTGAGCAGACCGGCCATAAACGGTTTCGCCCGGATGATGGAAATATCACCCGGGCGAAACCGTTTAAATTTTTACTTCGATATTCAGTTTACCGCCAAGCCCCCTTTCAACTATATCTATCAGGGTTTTCAGGGTCAAGTTACCTCCATCATTCTCTACTTTAGAGATAAACGTACGCTTTTTATTAATGCGCTCGGCCAGTTGTGCCTGCGTCATTTCTTTCTTCTGACGGGCATTGCGGATTTGAACACCAATGCGCAGTGTTTCCAGCTCACGCTCCAAATTGTCTCGTCTGGGTGTACCTTTTACACCGTAAATTTCATCTTTAAATTGATCTAATGTTGTTATATCCATCATTACCTCCTTTTTTTATCATCATAATATTGGGCCATCAATCGGACAGCCTTGTCTATCTCTTTTTTAGGGGTTTTCTGCGTCTTTTTCTGAAAACCGGAAAGCAAAACCACTAATCGTCCCTTATCGAAAAAACAGAAGACACGAAATATATCACTACCTAAGGTGATACGCATTTCATACAGGCCGTCTGTGCCCTCTATGTGTTTAAGATACTTCGTCGGAATACATTCTATATTTTCTAAAATATCTAAGATTTTAATAATCTTGTTTTGTACTTTCGGAGATTGCTCCATATAAAGTACGACTTATGCAAAAGGAGTTCCCTAACCTTCTTTACCATTCGACAATGGTAACGTATATATTACATATAAACAAGCGAAAAGTTCAGCAATTACAAAGATTTATGATTCAACTACCCCTTCAATCCGGAAGACGAAGGCAATCGGTAGACGTGTCTTTTTCCTCTTTTCCCGCACGAAGATAGGGCGCAGGCGTTCATCCATCAATGACCGCTACGCTATTTCATCAGAAAATATCCTGCGCCCCTGCGTCGTGCGGTATTTTCTGCCGAAATTCATTGCCGGCTGCCCGTCTGTGTCCTGATGGATGTTTAAGAAAAAAGGAAAAAATGTGTAGGGGCTGCGCTGGTGATACCGGAAATTATGTGCACCTTTGTGTGTGATTCCACACCCATATTAATTTCGTAATGGGGCAACAGAGCCGTGAATCACTTGATTACGAAAAAATAATTTTGAAAAATATGGCAAATACTAATATGGAACACGGAGAAATAATACTATACCAACCAGACAATACTATAAAACTGGAAGTGCGAATAGAGAATGAAACCGTTTGGTTGACACAAGCACAAATTGTTAACTTATTCTAGTCAAGTAAAGCCAATATCAGTGAGCATATAAGAAATATATATGACTCAGATGAATTATCTGCTGAATCAACTGTTCGGAAATTCCGAACAGTTCGAATGGAAGGTAATAGAAAGGTTACCCGCATTCTTGAATATTATAATCTGGATATGATTATTTCCGTAGGTTATCGTGTGAATTCCAAGCGAGGAGTCCAGTTCCGCCAATGGTCAACAGGAGTACTTAAAGAATATCTATTAAAAGGCTACGCAATCAATCAGCGCGTGGAGCAGTTGGAAAACAAAGCAAACACCCATGACCGGCAACTGGAAGAGTTAACAAACAAAGTCGACTTTTTCGTCCGGACTTCATTACCTCCTATTGAAGGTGTCTTTTTCAATGGACAGATTTTCGATGCCTATGTCTTTTCCGCTCAGTTGATAAAGTCTGCAAAGTCATCTTTAGTATTGATTGACAACTTTGTCGATGAAAGCGTGCTCTTACTATTGAGTAAACGTTTGCCCGGAGTGACTTCTATCATATATACCAAGCAAATAACTCCACAGTTAGAATTAGATTTGACAAAGCACAACAGCCAATACCCCCCAATAGATATACGTACCTACCAGCACGCACATGATCGATTTTTAATTATAGATAATTTAGAGGTCTATCATATAGGAGCTTCACTTAAGGATCTTGGCAAAAAACTTTTTGCTTTTTCTAAAATGGAAATGCCAGCCAAGATAATCACTGATTTATTATAATCCTTATTCACACAAGGACAGGTCGGCTGTCCGTCCGTACCCTCGGGAGAGTTTTCGAAAAAAGGAAAAAGTGTGTAGGGGCTGCGCTGGTGATACCAGATATTATGTGCACCTTTGTATGTTTCCTGTAGCGTCGGTCTTGCCGGTTACTTGGCGGCTACTGAGAAACAGCTATTTAAAACTTTAGATAAACGGTTCTGCTCCCGTGCCTGATACTGTAATGGGTCGGCATATATCTTTGTCTTTGCTCTGTAATGATTATGATTATAGTGCAAGCGGGTAAGTAGAACCGTTCTCTTTTCGTTAAATTCCCCCTATACAAAGAGCGTTCAGCAAACAATCTTTCCGTCAAAAGTGTTCAATTATACATTTTTTAGCCGTTTGCTATGGTAATTCAAAAATAATCACCATCTTTGTGGTGAACTACAACATTCTCTCATTTGGAGAGCAAGACATAGAAAGCATTCTTTGTCTAACTTTAGCTACGGGCATAAGCTATTTATGTCCGCGGCTTTTGGATAAAAAACGGCTCCTGCCCCCGTGTCTAACTCGTAATGGGTTAGCATATATGCTTTTCTTGCTCTGCAATGGAATGATGTAGTTCAAGCGGGTCAGCAGGGCCGTTCATTCTTCCCTGCCCGATTATACGTTTGTGCTATGGGCAAACCTATTATTAAAATCCTGTATTTCCATCGGCGGAGGACCAACGCAAGCGGATGGTATCGGTTGGAATATATTTTCCAGCGAGGTAAGAAGACTCTACGTTATGTGCTTTCCACTCGTGACCCTGAATATTTAGTTTGTTTCTGCTCCCCCTGCATGGTCGAACGTTCAGAAATGATTGTCTTTGTGGCTGAACTTCTTTTAGAAATTCACAAGGTGAAATATTCACATTTAAAAGTTACGCCAAGTTATGCCTATGCTACTCCTAAATATAAATCCCGAATCAACCAAATGTGCAAAAAGAGCCGTTATCACAAAACGCCTGTCATTATAGACGGACTATAGCACTTTAATCTTTCATGATCAATTCTCTTTTATAATTGGCCTTGAATCTAAATCCCGCTCACCTAACCAGTTAGCTCGCCGAACCGCTGTCACTCTCCCCCCCCTGGAGGACAGCGGTTCTCTTTTTGCTTTGCAATTATCAGACTAAGTGATGCTATTGGGTTTAACCTTAAGATAGATTATCGGTCAGGTTAGTGAGTTTTCAAATCAATATCAAATAAGAATCGGGAAGAAACAAGGCAGTTGGTATCTTAAAACATAAACTCTTTAATGGATTGTATCTAAGTGTTTTATGATGAGTCCTGCTACCTGGGCTGATATAACATAGTATACCATTTTCGGTTAAACATTAAAGGAAAACAAAATGCTCTAAACGATATTTTTACTTGAAAAGTGAACTTCTTTCTGTTGTAAGTCAGTGAATTAGTTCCTGATGTGCTCTCCAATCGGCGGGTGTAAGATGGAAGATCGAAAGGCGAAAAGTGGTTCTTCTTCAAATTTGGTGGTAAGTTTTCTTTTACTTATGGAATCTAATTCAGTTTTCGGAAGTGTAAGCCCTCTTTTATAGTTGACAAAAAAGCAAGTATCCCGGCTTTCGCCCGCAGAGTCCATCCGTGAGGTGAGGAAGCGGATCTTAGACTAAATCATCTGAAAATCAATATCTTTAAGAAGTAAGATTTCTGTCCTCAAAAGCTTTGTTTTAACATAGAGTTAAAGCTTGTTCTTTGGATGTGAATAAGAAGTTCTTTAAATGCAAAAGACTTGTTAT
>CDZQ01038375.1_pt1 | contig 100186 bp, 90 predicted proteins | sample 554831 | NCBI WGS metagenome assembly CDZQ01 (sample SAMEA3182112, study PRJEB8094) | gut metagenome | biome: human; feature: gut; material: Stool; isolation source: human stools | place: Canada | collected 2013-05-06 | reverse complement strand
TTAAGGCAACACCGCACAGAAAAAGGCACCGGATGCTGCCAAATATGATATAATGAGTTTATGGATAAACAGATGACAATTTCTGCATTCAGCGATGAACTGGCACAGGTGCGGACAAAGAAAAAAGAATTTCTTGATCAGATAGAACGAATCGTCCCGTGGAAGGAATGGCTTGCCATGATTCAGCCGTGCTATTACAAAGGAGAGCGCGGCAACAAACCCTATCCGCTGGAGACCATGCTGCGGCTGTATCTGCTGCAAAATCTCTATGACCTGAGTGATGAGGCTACGGTGGCAGAGGCAATCGACAGCCGCGCATTTTCGGAGTTCTGCGGCGTTGATTCCAGCAACCAGGTGCCGGATGGAGATACCCTCGGCCGCTTTCGGAATCTACTGATACGCAATGGACTGCAGGAGAAGCTTTTTCGCCAGGTAGTGGAGCTTTTGCAGCAAAGAGGACTTATCCTCAAAAAAGGGACCATTGTGGACTCCACGATCATTGCAGCGCCATCCTCCACAAAAAATCGTGAAAAGCAGCGAGATCCGGACGCCTGTCAAGTCAAGAAGGGCAACACCTGGCACTTTGGATATAAGGCGCATATCGGCGTGGACAAGGACAGCGGAGTGGTTCATACAGTGAAAGCTACTGCGGCAAATGTGCATGACGTTTCGGAAACATCGAAACTGCTGACCGGAGAAGAAGCTGTTGTCTATGGCGATAGCGGCTATTTGGGAGCCGGTAAGCGAGAAGATGCCATCGTCAGGAACAAGTCAGGCCACAAAATCAGGTACAAAATCAATCGTCGTCCTTCACAGGTAAAGAAACTGAGTAAGAGTGGGCGGTACGCCGCCAAAAAAGCAGAGCACGCGAAGTCTTCTATCCGGGCAAAAGTGGAGCATGTATTCGGTGTCGTCAAGAAACAGCTGCGCTTCCGAAAGACACGATACCGAGGACTCGAAAAGCAGCAAGCCAAATTCAATATCATGTTTGCTCTGGCAAACCTGATTCTGGCTGACAGGCCCTGCCTGGCGGCTTGAGTCAGTGCGCTTTTTCTGGCAATAATCAAAGGATTATCCTCAGATTATTGCTTTGCAACTGCTGCTAAATAGAAATTTGACTATTTGTGCGGTGTTTCCTTAAGTAAAACCAGAAAGCGTATAACCTCTCGGGCAGAATGATTGTTACCAATGTGGCACAAACGCCAATAAGCCCCCAAGGTATCCACTTGGAATGTGTCTCTGTTTTCCTGAAATCTGCACTGCGAAAATATGTTGCTGCAAAAGGAATCGCAGCAGCAGCTTGAATAACATCATACAATATGCGTCTTATTATATTGGAATTTGTGAGATCTTGCAACACCGCTAATGGTAAGATTTTGGCAAACGCAACCGATATTAGCAAATACATCAACACGACAAACAGTGCAATTATAGATTTTTTATAATGTGCTTTATTCAAGGATGAACCTCTCTTTTTCTACAGCTTCATCAAGCCGATGAAGAAGGGAAATATCCGTGCAAAACATTGTTAGGGTATGCAGCAATCTCCACAATGTTATCGCAGCAGTTCTCGATCAGCTCCCTGTCGTGGGTGATCACGAGAATGGTTCTGCCATGCCGCGCTTCGCTTTTCAGCCTTTCTGCGATCAGGCGCATGTTCCGCCCGTCAAGGCCGCTGGTGGGCTCATCAAGAATCAGTATCCTGCGGCCGGAAAAGATGGCGCAGGCGATGGCAAGGCGCTGCTTCTGCCCGCCGGACAGGGCAGACGGGTGCGCGTCCCTGTACTCGTAAAGCCCAAACTCTTTGAGCAGGTTCCTTGCCCGGTCTTTGCTTTCTTCTGTCAATTCGGTATTCAGCAGCAGCTCCTCCGCCACGCTTGCCGTGAAGAACTGCGTTGACGTGTCGTTGCCGCAGTAATAGATCTCCCTGCGCCGGACTGCCGTTCTTGCTTTTTTCCCGTCTATCAGGATATGCCCCCTTGTCTGCTTCGCCAGCCCGCAGAGGATCTGCGCAAGGGTGGTTTTCCCCGCGCCGTTTTGCCCCGTTATGGCGGTCACCTTGCCCTCTGGAACGGACAGCGAAATATCCTCAAAAATAACTTCTTTGCGTATTCTTTTCGAGAGCCCTGCTGTCTTCAAGACGGCAGGGCTTTCGTCCAATACGGAGGGAGCGGGAAGGCTCTTTCCCTCGTGCGGAGAGCGCAGGCCCATACCCAAGATGTCTGCTTCCGGCAGGATGAGCAAATCCTCCGGTGTATACTCGGCCGCTATTCTGCCGTCTCGCAGATATAAAAACCGGTCTGCGATCCCCATCAGCCAGTCAATCCTATGCTCCGCGATGAGCAGGGTAAAGCCCTGTTCCTTGAGCTGCCGGAGGGTCTGCGCAAGCTGCCTCGTCCCGGCGGCATCGAGGTTGGCCGTCGGCTCGTCGCACACAAAGACCTTTGGCTTCATGGCATATACGGACGCAATGGCCGCCCGCTGCTTTTCTCCGCTTGAGAGGGCGTCAACTGCCCTGTCTTTCAAATGGGACAGCTGCAATGCCTCTATGGCGGCGTCCGTCCTCTCCCGTATCTCCCGGGCGGACAGGCCATAATTCTCGCAGGGAAAGGCCACCTCTCCGGCAAGCTCGGAGGAAAAGAACTGGCTTTTGGGGTCCTGAAAGACGCTTCCCACCAAACGCCCGATCTCCCATGTGGAAAGCCTTGATATGTCCTTGCCGTCTATCCTCACGCTCCCGCTGAAAACTCCGGGGTAGTAGGACGGCGCAAGCCCGTTGACAAGCCTTGTCACGGTGGTCTTGCCGCAGCCGGAAAGCCCCGTCAGCACGACGCATTCGCCACTTTTTACCAAAATGGAGATGTCCTGTACGCCTCTGTCCGAGTTTTCGTATTGAAAAGAGGCGTGTGTAAGCTCGATCATGCCATGCTCCTTTCCAAAACCAAATAGGAAGCCGTGACCAGCGCACATGCGGCTGCCGCGATGTAATCCCGCGCCCCGGCCCTTTTCTCATAATAGCTGCCGCGCACGCCCGGACGCTCCGCGCCTCTTGCAACGGCGGAAACGGAAAGCTGATCGGCGAGCTGCAATACCCGAAGAAGAAACGGAACCAGCACATATTCCATGCTCTGCACGGGATGTGCGAGCAGCTGCCCCGCCGCGGTCAGCCCTCGGTTTTTCATCGACCTGCCTACGCCTTTCAGCTCCGTCCGCATGGTAGGGAAGAAGCGAAAAACCACAAGAAGCCCGAGAATGAACGGGGTGGGCATACGAAGGCGGGATAAGAACGCGGAGAGCATCCCCGGCGGCGTGGTGATCAGATCCCATGACACCAGAAAGATCGGCGACAGATTCCAGAACATCAGAACATAAAATTCCGAAAAAACCGGCATGTGCAGCCCGTGGAAGCGGATGCCGTACAGCAGCAGCGCCAGCAGCAGATAAAAGCAGCCATAGGACGCGGCAAGGCGGAAGCTCCGCTGCAGGACGAGATAAAGAAGTGCGCCGCCGGTCAGGATGCAGGTGAGCAGCACATTCCCGCCGATGGTCACTCCGGCAAAGGCGCACAGCAGCGCCCACAGCTTGACCGGCACCGCAAAGGATGCGTCCGCTCTCATAAAACGCCGGCCTTCTGAAAATGCCTGCGGATCAGCCGGCTGCCCACCATGCAGCCTAAAAAGCCCATCAGCGTCGTGAACAGCAGAATAAAGGCCAGCCAGCCGGGAGAGGTGTAGTAGCGCACATAGGAATCGATGTAGCTCTGCTCCATACCGCTTGCCAGCGCAAAATCGTAGTAGGTGTCCCAGAAGAACCAGATGGGCAGCAGATTGACCCCGTTGTACAGCAGGCTTGCCACCGTCCAGGCGGCAGTCAGCTGTTTCGGTTTTTGGCAGGAGCCTTCCTTCCAGAGAATCGCCTCGCAGAGGATTCCCACGAGAACATAATAAGGGAGCAAGAACCAGTTGCCCATCAGCAGGAAAATCACGCCGAGGATCGTCATATAGATCAGCGTCACAAAACGCTTTCCGATCCGGCTGACCATGAGCATATAGACCGGCGCGCAGAGGAACATGGTGATCCCCACGGACAGCACCATGCTGACAAAGTCGTTGGCCATGCAGACCATATTGACGACGAGCTGGATCACGATCAGCACTGCGGAGAGCAGCACCGTGGTGATCACATCCCTGACAGACCATTTATTTGTTTCTTTCATAAACTCCTCCTTGTTTTCGACACTTCGTTTTCCAATATTGCACTTGGAATTCTGTTTATCTCGCAGCGTTCTACGCCGTCCACTCCATGCTCTCGCTCTGGAGCTGCGCCATGTGGCGGAACAGGCCGTTCTTTTTCAGCAGCTCGGCGGGAGAGCCCATCTCAACCACGCGGCCGCCGGAGAGCAGGACGATCTGATCGGCGTTCATGACGGTACGCATGCGGTGCGCGATGATGAGCACCGTCTTATCCTTGATCAATCCGGACAGCGCCGCCTGCACCGCCGTCTCGTTTTCCACGTCCAGCGAGGCCGTTGCCTCGTCCAGCAAAATCACCGGCGCGTCCTTCAAGATGGCGCGGGCAATGGAGATGCGCTGCCGCTCGCCGCCGGAGAGCCGGGAGCCGTTTTCCCCGATCAGGGTATGGTAGCCGTCCGGCAGCCTGGATACAAAGGCGTCGCACTGCGCCGCCTTCGCCGCCGCCAGCACCTCCTCATCGGTGGCGTCCCGCTTGCCGAGGCGGATGTTTTCCATCACGGTATCCGCAAACAGCACCACATCCTGAAATACGATGGCGTAGCTTTTCAGCAGCGCCTCGCCGTCTACCGTGGACACATCCACGCCGCCCAGCCGCACCGTTCCCTCCGCCGGGTCCCAGAAGCGGGCCGCCAGCCTGGCTGCCGTGGATTTGCCGCCGCCGGAGGGTCCCACCAGCGCCGTCACCTGTCCCTGCTTCGCCGTAAAGGAGACGTCTCTTAGCACGTCCTCTTTTTCCCGGTAGGCAAAGGTCACATGCTCAAAGCGGATGTCGTAGCCGTCGGGATCATATTCGGTCAGTCCGGTCATGCGCTTTTCGTTCTCGATCTCCTGCATACGCTCGATGCGCACCTCGCAGGCGAAAACCGCGGCCATGTTGGCAAACATGGAGCCGATGGGGTCATATACCCGGGTGGCGGCGATAAGGAACATCAGAAACGGGATCAGCGACAAGTCGCCGCGGCTCATCAGCAGCACCCCCGTGAGGACGGTGGTGGCGATGCCCAGCTTTAGGAAAGACTGCGCCGCCGTGACCACGGAGCCTGTGAACAGCTCGCCCCGGATGGTGTCCTGCTCCGCCTCGTCCAGCCTGCGGTCCAGGTCTGCGATATACCGCGCCTTCTGGTTGCACGCCTTGATCTCCGGCGCGCACTCCAGCACCTCCTGCATGGCGTCGGTGGCCGCGCGGCGGGTGACGAGACCCTTCGTTATATGCCGCTTTTCCATGCGCCGGGAGAGATAGACCATCAGCAGCGACGCGGGCACCACCCACAAAAGAGCCAGCGCCATCCGCCAGTCGTAAAGCAGCATGCCTGTGGAAATCAGCGCCGTGGAGATGAGCGCGCCGTGCATGGCGGGGTAAAAGTGGGAGAAGGCCTTTTCCAGCGTCTCCGTATCCCCCATGATGGTGGTGGTCAGGTCGGTCAGGTCACGGTTTCCGAAGAAGGACAGCGGGAGCTGGCGCAGCACCTCCGCCAGCCGGATGCGGCGGTTGGCACTCTCCCGGTAGGTGGCTTCGTATAGGGCTTTGTACTGGATCAGGAAGGTCACAAAGAGCGCGGCGAGGGCAAGGATACCCGCGACCAGGAAGCGCGTAAGACCCGCCCCTGGGTCGGCGCCGTTTGTCAGCGCCTCTACGATGCCGGAGAGCGCCGTGGCCAGCACGCCCACCGGCAGCATTTTGCTGATGTTGACCAGTACGGACCAGAATACGGCGGCCACATAGTCTTTTGCACCCTTCTCCGTCATGGCGTATTTTTTGCGGATGCGTTCGATCATGCGGCACCTCCTACCTTCCACTGCGCGGCCTTTTGGTACTCCTCCCACATGGCGGCGTATACGCCGCCCTTTTCGAGCAGCTCGTCGTGCTTTCCTTCCTCGGCGATCCCGCCGTCCCGGATGACGAGGATGCGATCCATGTTCCGCACCGTGGACAGGCGGTGGGCGATCATCAGCACGGTCTTGCCCTTCATCAGCGCCTCGAAGGCCTTTTGTATCTTCGCCTCGTTCTCGGGGTCTGCAAAGGAGCTGGCCTCATCCAGCACCACGATGGGCGCGTCCTTTAAGATTGCCCGGGCCAGCGCGATGCGCTGCATCTCGCCGCCGGAGAGGTAGACGCCCTTGGCGCCGATCACGGCGTCCAGCCCGCCCGGTGTCTTTTCCAGAATATCGCCGCACTGGGCAAGCTGCGCCGCCAGTAATATCTCCTCCTCTGTAGCCTCTGGCCGAGCGGCGCGGATGTTGTCGCGGATGCTCTTTTTGAAGAGCCTCACCTCCTGAAAGACGAAGGAGATCTGCTCCATCAGCTCCGCGGTGGGGATGCTCCGCACGTCCTGTCCGCCCAGGAGCACCGCCCCCTCCTGCACGTCGAAAAAGCGCGGGATCAGCCGGGCGATGGTGGTCTTGCCGCCGCCGGAGGGGCCCACCAGCGCCCACGCCTCCCCCTGCGGCAGGTGGAAGCTCACATTCGTCAGTGCAGGCCTGTCCGCGCCGTCATAGGAAAAGGTGACATTCTCAAAGGAAATGCTGCTGTCCGCGGGCTTGCTTCCGCTGTCCGCCGCAGGCTCGGGAAGGGGGGACTCCTTCAATATGGCCTCCAGCTTGTTCACCGCCTCGGCGGCCTCCATCTGTGCGTTGACCGAGTACATCAGCCGCTCCATCATAAAGGCAAGCTGGGGCGCGAAGAAGATGTAAAACACCAGATCGGCCAGCACTGCCCAGCCGTCCGCGCCGCCGATGAGAAGCATCCCCAAGGGCATGAGAAGCAGGAACATGGCGTTCAGAACCACCGTAAACAGGGTGTAGGGCATACGGCACATCATGGCGTAGCCGCTGGCAAGGTCGCGGTAGCTGAGGATGGCGGCATGAAAGCTCTTGAAGGAGTAAACCGTCTGCTGGAATACCTTCACCACCGGGATGCCCCGGACATACTCCGTGGCCTCGGCGGAAATGCGCTCTCCTGCCCGCTGGTATTCCTCAAAGAACTTCATGCCCGTCCCGGTCATCATGGTCATCAGGCAGATAAGCCCGATAATCATGGGGATCAGGCAGGCAAGCCCCATGCGCCAGTCAAAGACGAAGAGCAGCCCCACCGCCAGTATCGGCGTTACGATCCCGCCCACCGCGTCGGGGATGGTGTGGGCAAGGAGCGTTTCTGTCAGCGCCGCGTTGTCGTCGATCTGCTTGCGAAGCCGCCCCGTGAGGTTGGCGTTAAAGTACCCCAGCGGCAGGTCAATGAGATGGGCGACCGCCGCCTTTCGCATATTCGTCGCCACCCGGAAGGCCGCAAGGTGCGTACACATAAGCCCGGCGAAATAGATCGCCGCGCTCAGAAGCGCCGCCGCCAGCGCGTACCAGCCGTAGCGGGCAAGCCCTGCCGGAACGCCGCCTCCCGGCGTTAAAATGCCTCTGGCCGCGTACCAGACAAAGACGAATGGGAAAATGCCGGCCGCCGCCGAAACGCCGGACAGCCCGCAGCCCAAGACGGACAGCCACTTATGCCCTCCGGCATATGCCAGCAGCCTGCCCAGCACCGGCGGCTGCTTCTCTTTTTTCTGTTTGCTCATATTCCGTGTTCCTTTCTTAAAATATATGAGTTTGTTGGAGGATGCGCCGCATCGGTTAGAGGCGGCTAACCGACAGTTATTTTTTTAAGGCTCATTCGAGCCTTAAAAGTCCGCTCCAGCCGGAGTGGAAAAAGATAGCCAGTTCATCAACGTATTTCATGGCTTCCTCTCTCGGCATATCGTGGACGATGGTTTCGCACACCGCCGTAAAGTAAGCTCTTGTGATCATGTGATGAAGCTGACGAGTCATGCTCCCGGAGAGCATACCGTTTTTTCTGAGGAGGGCGTAGTATTCTTCGGATCGATCGACCTCCAGCTCTACCAGCACCTCAATGAAATCCGCATAGCCCGTTCCCTCCGCTCGGCAGAGGATCAGCTTGAATTCGTCGAAATGGTCGTACATGAACGTGACAAACTCATGCAGGTGTTGGGTGGAGAGCTCCAGGCTGTCTTTTGTTTTTCTCTCCGGGACGAGGTCAAAATAATCATCCTGTGCCACCTTGAAGCGGGTGAGCAGCTCGCTTGCGGTCTCGCCCACAAGGTCTTCAAACAGAGCGGTCTTATCCGGGTAGTAGCCGTAGAATGCACCCTTCGTGAAGCCTGCCTCCGCGACAATTTGGTTCAGAGATGCGTCCTTGAAGCCTTTTTCCAGAAATTCTTTTTTTCCAACTTCGAGGATCCTTCTCTGGGTTTCCGTTCGTTCCATGTCCTACGCCTCCTGATATACCGGCAGTACATACCGCTGGTATATTATAACCGCATAGATTTGGTTTGTCAATGGGAGTGACACATTTTATACTAAACACATATACCTTTGCCTGGAGGATTCGCGATATTCTTTTGCGCATAGGAGGGAGTTCATACAGCCATATATGGAATCTCCAGCGAAATGCCTGCGGCACTTCGCTGGAAAAACACTTAAAACAGCAGCTATGGCTGATTTTTTGACTTGCCCTTCATCTCACCCATTCTATCACCGCAAAATACCCTTTGCAACGCAAATGGTTCATCGGAGCGCCGCCTGCGCGAGGCAATCTCTGACCGCTTCACGAATAGCATCGCTGGTAAATGTTGCAGATGAAACGGCATCCACATCCCAGGTCTGCGCCTCCACTATCCGGGAAGGGAGTTCATCTATTGCGCGGTCTGAGATATTTACTGTTTCGCTGTGAGATAGGACATGTACAGACAATATGCTGCTCCCGTCAAACTCTACCTCTACGGTAACCGGACCGGAATAACCTTCAGCGGAAGCCGTATAAACGCCCGCCGTGTAGATGTCTCCCGATTTGCCGCATCCGGCGCACAGCAGCAGCGCACCCACCAGCACGGAGAACAGCACTGATTGCACCCCTTTTTTCATATGTTCGAACCTCCTGTTTTTTTGTTCTGCTCCGTTATCCTGAAGGGGAGGCATACCGGAACGTTTAATACCGGATGTGTAATGACCTCCGCTTCTACATCAAAGATTTCCCGCAATGCCTGCTGGGTAATAACCTCTTGCGGCGTACCTGCGCTGTGCAGCATCCCGTCTTTGATCGCCACCAAATAGTCGGAAAACATGATGGCATGATTTAAATCATGAAGAACCATTACGATGGTAACACCATTTTCCCGGTTGAGGCGGCGCAGAAGGTACAATATATCCAGTTGGTGCGAGATGTCCAAATAGGTCGTGGGTTCATCCAGAAACAGCAATCCTGTTTTCTGCGCCAACGCCATGGCGATCCATGCCCGCTGTTGTTGACCTCCCGAAAGCCTCTCCATTTCTCTATGTTCAAGGGAGCTCATGCCTGTACTGGCAAGAGCCCACCGAATGATCTCCCGATCCTTTTCGCCGAGACCACTTAGCGCCGACCTGTAAGGAAAACGCCCGTATTCCACAAGGTCGCCGACTGTGATGCCGGCAGGGGCTTGCGCTCCCTGCGGCAGCAGCGCAAGTCTCTGGGCAACACGCTTTGTCGGCATTTCGTGGATCGCTTCGCCATCAAGGTATACTGCGCCGGAATCCGGGGAAATGATCCGGCACAGTGTCTCCAGTATGGTGGATTTTCCAGAGCCGTTGGAGCCTATCAAGGTGGTTATGCTGCCTTCAGGGATTTTTAAGTCAAGCCCCCTGAAGACGGCCTCCCCGTTATATCCGGCAGACAAACCCTTTGCCTGCATATGTGAAAGCATAGACATCCTCCCTTAAAAATACCTGCGGAGCAGGAACAGAAAATACGGAGCCGAAAGCACGGAGATCACGATACCAACCGGGATCTCCCTCGGCTGAAAGGCAGACCGTCCCAACGTGTCTGCCAAAAGCAACAGCAGCGCCCCCAGCAGCATGGAGGCAGGCATAAGGGCGTGGTGTCTGCCTCCGATCAACCTTCGTGCCATATGCGGCGCTACCAGTCCCACAAAACCGATCCCTCCACTGACGGCAACGCAGGCAGAGGTAAGAGCCACCGATGCAATCAGGAGCAGTCTCAACTCCCTCTCTACGGCTATCCCCAGAGAAATGGCCGTATTCTCTCCTAAGAGCAGAATATCCAGTATGTTCGACTTTGTAAGAAGAAAAGGAACCAGTATAAGCATATAGGGCAGCAGGGCAAGAACCTGATGCCAGCTCGTTCCCCAAATATTTCCTGCCAGCCATCTTGCCACGAGCTGATAGCTGCTGTTGTCCATGTTCGCGGCCATGATCAGCATAAAAGAAGAAAATAGGGACGCAAGACCGATGCCGCCCAACAGAAAATATATTGGGAGGAGTTTTCCGTTCCTCTTTGCAAAAAGATACAGCAGTCCCGTTGTGCAAAGCCCGCCCGCTATGGCAAATATCGGCTGGTATGCCATGGTACGTATATGCAGCGCAGGGAAAAATGTCAGGAACAGCATAACGGCAAATCCCGCCCCTGCGTTTATGCCCAATATCCCCGGATCGGCCAGCGGATTCCCCGTGACAGTCTGCATAACGCATCCGGCAAGTGCCAGGCCCATCCCACATAGAACGGCGAGGACGATCCTCGGAACGCGAAACTGCGCTACGACTACGGAGGTTCCCTCCATATGCGGTTGGAATATGCTGTGAACCGCAGTCGAGAAGGGAATTTTTGCGTAACCACTGTTAACGGATAAGATAGCCGTAGCTACAATCAGGATAAGAAGACCGTTGAGGATAAGGAGCTGCCTGGTTTTCTTTTTCATAAGACCATGCCCTCCTTCCTGAAAGTAAGCGCAAAAAAGACGGGCACGCCGAGGATGGATACCAGTGCGCCGACAGGCGTATCAAAAGGGGCGTTTATCATGCGCGCCGCAATATCCGACAGCACCAGCACAACGCCGCCCATGAGCGCAGACACGGGAACCAGCCTGCGGTAATCACCGCCCACAAGAAGTCGGGATATATGCGGTACGATAAGACCGATAAATGCGATGCCTCCCACAAGAGATACACTGGCTCCCGCAAGCAGCAACACCACAAGCATACCGAAAAGCCTGACCGTGCGGACATTTACGCCCAAGCTGGCGGCGCTATCTTCTCCCAGTGCCAGCGCTGATAGCCGGCTCGATAAAAGCAAACCAAGCGCACTGGCTGAGAGGATCACCGGGGATAGCATTTTCAAGCTTTGCCATGTCACACCGGACAAACTCCCCGCGCTCCAGAAAGAAAGGGATTTCACGATTCCAAACGCCAGAGAAACCGCCTGACTCAACGCGGTAAGCAGGGCTGATACAGCAGCGCCTGCCAGAATAAACCGGAAAGATTCGGATCTATGTTTGCCGGCGCCGAAACCATAGACCATGAATACCGCAAGAGCGGCTCCGGCAAAGGCGGCGCATGTTTTCACGATGTCTGGTGCGGCGGGAAACAGAATTGCGGATAGTGCAACAAAGAAACCGGCTCCCGCATTGATCCCCAGAAGACCGGCGTCCGACAGGGGGTTTCTGGTAATTCCCTGCATCACAGCGCCGGAGAGAGCGAAGGCCATTCCTGTCAGCCCGGCAGCCAGCGCCCTGGGCATACGCATTTCCAACATAATCATTCCAACACCAGAAGCCTTGGCGGGGCACATAACCGTTTCCGCAAAGACCTTGAAGCTACCGCCAGCAATGCCGGTGCAGACGGAGAGAATCATTGAGTAGCCAAGCAGCAGCACCAATGCGGCAAGAATAATCAGAAAAGCCGGCGCGGAGCGTTTGTATCGCCCTTGTCTCTGCGATATTCCCGCAACCGCGCCTGTTCCCTTACTCAACGTCCCCATGGTTCAGAATCGCGTTTGCGAGTTTTTCCAAATAGAGTTCCTTCCCCATCGCCGTAAAAGCCATATTATACTGATCCTCATTGATACCAAAGTAAACGTTGCCGGCTTTGACAGCTTTCATATTCTTCCACACGGCAAGGCCCCCCGTGTCTCCAGCTCTGCCGTCGTCGCTAAAAAAGAAGATGTGATCTGCATCGATCAAGGAAAAGTATTCCGCATCGACCACTTCACCCCAGACATTCTCCGGTATACGCCCCCATCGGCGCAAGCGCCATGACGCAGTAGGCAAGCAGGTTTTTCTTAAAGGATCTGAAATCAGCAGAAGCGCAGATAAAATCTGCAATCAAGCCGAAAACCAGGAAGAATACGGACATCATCCAGAACATTCCCGTAATAAACAGCAAAATCGCCGCGATTACACCGAGAATGGAGAGCGCTCCCTTCTTCGGTATTTTTGCCACATAGAGCATGAAAACTGTCCCCGTAAAGAGCGCCACGATCATTGGCATAAACGGGAAAGTGACCGGCGTCATCTGCGCAACACCGCCAATCACAAACGCCACCACAGAATAGATGAGCGAAAAGATACCAACCGATATAAAGTCCCTTGTTTCCAGCTTCTTCGAATCTGTTTTAAGCATAATAAACGACCTCCAATTTTATATTGTTCAGTTAGAGTACGCTAACTCGCGTGTAAAAAATTAAAGTGCTTGTGTGATTGTGCATTATTCCAGCCGGAGCAAGCCTTTCCAGCCAGAGTTGAAAAACTTTGCAAGCTCCTCAATATACCGCATAGCTTCTTCTTTGGGCATATCATGGGCAATCGTCTCACATACCGCCGTAAAATAGGCGCTGGTAATCATGTGGTGAAGCTGCTTTGTCATTTTCCCGGAGAGCTTTCCTCTTTTGCGGAGAAGTGCGTAGTATTCCTCTGAGCACTCTATCTCCAGTTCCACAAGCTCCTCCAAAAAGTTTGCATAGCGCGTACCTTCCGCCCGGCAGAGGATCAGCTTGAAGGCATCAAAATGGGCGTACATATATTCCACAAAGACGCGCAAATACTCAGTGGACAGCTTCAGGCTGTCCTTCGTCTTTTCCTCGGAGACAAGATCGAAATGGGCGGCCTGTGCGGCTTTGAACTGCTCCAGCAGTCCCTTTGCTGCCCCATCCACAAGATCTTCAAAAAGCGCGGCCTTATCCGGGTAATAGCCGTAGAAGGCGCCCTTCGTGAAGCCCGCCTCTGCGACGATTTTATTCAAAGATGCGTCCTTAAATCCTTTTTCCAGGAATTCTTTTTTCCCAACTTCGAGGATCTTCATTTGAGTCTCTGTACGTTCCATTGGTGCCTCCTGATATACCGACAGTATATACTGCTGGTATATTATAGCCGCACTGAAGGAATCTGTCAAGGGGGTTCGCGTGTGTTCCATTCAGCTCATTCCACGTATCGCCCGATCATAGAACGGCGCATGGATACCCCAAATCTTCTTTTTCATACACTTCCGATCACCGCTTTAGCGACCAGTGACCCCCTCCATCAATTCCCTTGGGGAAATGTTTCTGATCTGCTCCGGCGGGATGCGCGCCGGATATCTGCCCTTTTCCAGAATATCGGTCAGGTACTGATTATCCAGGATCATATCGTCCCGAATGAGCTGCCAATTCGCTTTTTTCCTGTAAAGAATCTTGAAAATCAGAAAATTCACCACCGGCCCTATGACCGGCGCCTGCACGCCAAAGCTCTCTGTATGGCGAAAGCGGCAACCCGTATCGGTCCGCTCTCCCTCAAATGAGATGACGGCAGTTTTTTTATCGCTCTCGAAGGCAAAGGAAAAATGATCCCTGTCCCTTTCCGCCCGAATGATCGTGCCGGTGACGTCATAATCCATGCCCATGACGATTTCATGAAAGCGCACTTTATCTCTGGCTTGAATGCCGCCGCTGAGCAGTTCGCATTCCAAATGCAGCGGACTCCACTTGACGAACTCCTCCTCAAAATGGTCCACCCACCACTCCAGCTTTTCAAAAGGGGCGGCGATCTCTGTTGTTTCGGTCAATGTTACCATATGCTTTTCTCCTTCATCGTGCTTTTTCTCCTTCATCCGCGTCTTTTCCCTGTTTGTGTCCATATATGTCCCGTGCCGGCACGCCGTAAAGCCTATGCTGCACAGGGAGCCCGTAATCATCCACGCCACAAAGCGATAGATGTCGCGCCAATCCCCGCCCGGCAAGCGCCGAAGCCGTTTATCGGGGCTTTCCCTCCTTTTCTTTGTTCAACCTCCAGGTTTCTGCCGTCTCGCTTTTAGTTAGCGCATTCTAACTAATTGGCAGAAGAAACGGCAGACTATTTTATGAGTAGTCTGCCTTGAATCCGCCTTGGTCAGACACCGGCCTTGGCTATCCCAGCGCCACATCCAGTGTCATCATGACGCTAAAGCCCACGGCAAAGAAAATCGTGCCGATGTTGGAGTGCTTTCCCTGCGACATTTCCGGGATCAGCTCCTCCACCACCACATAGAGCATGGCCCCCGCTGCAAAGCTCAGCAGATACGGCAGCGCCGGGATCACAAGCTGCGCGGCGAGAAGCGTCAGCACCGCGCCGATAGGCTCGACAACGCCGGAAAGCACGCCGCCGAGAAATGCTCGGCCCTTGCGTTCCCCCTCCGCCCGGAGCGGCATGGAGATGATCGCCCCCTCGGGAAAATTCTGAATGGCAATGCCGAGGGACAGCGCCAGTGCGCTTGCCGCAGTAATCTGCGTATTGCCCGAAAGAAAGCCTGCATACACCACGCCGACTGCCATTCCCTCCGGGATATTATGTAAGGTAACAGCCAGCACCATCATGGTGGTGCGCCCGAGCTTGCTTTTCGGACCCTCGGCCTGTTCACTTCCCACATGAAGATGGGGAATCAAACGGTCAAGCAGGAGCAAAAACAGCACGCCGACCCAAAAGCCGATAAAGGCAGGGAGGAAGGACAGCTTGCCCATGCCCTCCGACTGCTCGATGGCGGGGATCAGCAGGCTCCAGATCGAAGCTGCGACCATCACTCCGGCAGCAAAGCCGGCGAGGGCGCGCCGCACCAGATCGCCAAGGGATTTTTTCATAAAGAACACGCAGGCCGAGCCCAGTGTTGTGCCCAAGAAAGGGATCATGATTCCGAAAAAGGTTTCCATTTATCTCACCGCCTTTGCGTTGCAGCATTATTTGTTCTTTCTGAACCCCGCCTCATCCCGGTATTCGGGATGTTCCTTTAGGTACGGGTCTTTGTCGCCACAGATGGTATAGTCGCATCGGCAGCCGTCCACGCAGGTGGTCGTCCGCACCAGCCTTGCGTGGAGCAGCTCCATGGAAGCATAGTCCACATTGCACAGGGCGGGCATGATGTCCGTAAGGCCGTGCCGGATGGCAAATTCCGCTGCCGGACACGATGTAAACTCATAATAAATAGGGGCATCTTTATCATAAGGCGCAACCGACATCTCGTAATCGTGCCATTTGTCGCAGCCGCGTTTCGCCCGTACAAACGCCCGGTACATCAGCTTCCTCCAGAACGGCTTGTTGCAGTTCACAAACCGCAGCCTGCGGAAGATAGGCAGGATCAGGTTTTCCTCCATCTCCTCGATCTCGCGGAAGGATGTGACAGCTTTGCAGACTGTGTAGTAGCTCATAATGGCGATGCAGTCGTAGGTGCCGCCTACGCCGTTGTGGAAGTTCTTTTTGCCGCCCAAATCGGTGCGCCAGTCGGAGAGAAGTTCCGCATACTGCCGCTGTACCCGTTCCCAAACCGCCTCCTGCTCCGATTCCGAATAGTGCAGGGCGATTTTTGCCCGTATCTCTTTTTTGCAGGGCTTGGAATACAGCACATGGCATTTGCGGTCAAATAGGAGCGTCTTGTCCTTCATCTGTCTACTGTCTCCCTCATTTCCGCGCCGTGATGCAAAGCCAGCTTTTCTTTTTGTGTATCTGCACCCCGTGAAAGCCCGCCTGCTCTAGATACGCCTTTAATTCAATGTCCTTGTAGATGCTCATGCCGCCGATGAGCTTCGTCCACTTCTCGTCCCTGTCCGTGTCGCCATTGCTCTCGTTGCAGATGAAAAATGTCCCTCCGACCTTCAGCACCCGGTAAACCTCCCGGAAGCACTGCGGCAGATCGGGCCAAAAATAGACGGTTTCAAAGGCCGTGACCGCGTCGAACCAGTTGTCAGCAAACATCATATCCGCCACGCTGCCTTGCAGAACGGCGCAGCGGCCCTCCGTGATGGCGGCCTCGTTGACCTTTTGGGATTTCTCCACACTGACGGGCGAATAGTCGATGCCCTTCACGATGCCCTGCGGGCATTTTTTAAGAAGTCTCTTGATGTTTGCCCCGCCGCCGCAGCCGCAGTCCAGCACCTTGGCGTCCGGCGCAAGCTCTAAAAATTGAAGTCCCCACCGGGCCACGGCGCCGTGCCCGACGTTCATCATGGCGACCATGAGCTTCCCGCCAAAGCCTACGGGCTTGCGGGTGTTTTCAAAGAATGACATATCACACCTCCATTTTTACACACTCGGCTGAAGCGATCGTACCAACCGGCATCTCTGTCCCAGAAATTCTTTCGTCCTTTCATAGCCGTCCTTTTATCTGCGGGAAATAGCTAACCGATGCTTGTGCGGTTTTGCGGTTAGATGCAGCTAACCGCCCCGCCGTGGAAAAGCCGCACCTCTGCGGCATTTTGTCTTATTCAAATAACTCCCTGCAAGCGCCGCATACCAGCGTTTGAAGCGCCTGCGGGTACAACTCCCCGATCTGCTCCCTGTGGGAGACCGTCAGGATCAATCCCCGAACTGTAGCGGCGGCAAGAGAAACGCCGCGCTTAGGCACGAGGTCGTGTTTCTCCAGCAGCTCACGTATGTGCGCTTCGCCGTCGTGATAATGCTCCCTTTTGACGGGTTCCGGAAGCCTTTGCAGGAGCAGCTTCGCGTCGTTTTCGATGAAAACCATATCGCCGGTGTCGGAAAGCCGCTTGCAAACGGCAAGAACCGCCTTTGCCGTGCGCTCCGATGGCGGCACGCCGCCATTTTCGCTCAACGCCCGGTCAGCTACATTGTAAAGCTCCGAGTGGATTCCCTCTAAAACCGCGAAGAAAAGCATTTCCTTGGATTCGTAGAATTTATAAAAGGAGCCCTTGGCGATACCCACGGCCTTCGTCAACTGATCCACGGAGGTCTTCTTCATTCCTAACGTCACCGCGCAACGTCTCGTTTCCTTCAGCAGCGCCTTGCGAAGCTGTTCGGTTTCGTAATCGGTAAAAGCCAAGACTGTGCCTCCTTGAAATATGACCACTTCGGTTCTTTCAGTCATATTATACCGTGTTTCCTTCAATTTGGCAAGGGGCGGGATAAATATACTGCGTTAAAAAGCAAAAGACAACGCTTGGGCGGCTATTGCCGCGGAGCAAAATAAATCAGGGGCGAAGTCATTCCCATGAATGTCCCCGCCCCTTTGCGTGTTCTATATTATCTTCGACAGCCTATCTTACGGCTTACTGCGCTGATTCGTAAGGAGTTTCCTGAACAGGCGTGTTGGCGTTTTTGCCCTTGCCCATTACGCAGCTCCACAGAAACACCCCGAGGCAGGCCGCGGCGAAAGCGATTCCCACCGGATATGCAACGGAGGTGGGGAGCTTAAAGCCCTCCTGCGCCATCAGTATATAGGTGCAGGATACGGCGGACATGAAGCTCGCAGGAACCACGGTGATCCAATAGTTCCTCTTCCTGCGGAACAGGTACACGCTGGCCGCCCAGAGGGCGATCATGGCAAGGGTCTGGTTGGACCAGGAGAAATACCGCCATACGATCTGCACATCTACCTGTGTCAGCACCGCGCCCACGGCGAGCAGCGGCACGGTTAGAATCAGGCGGTTCTTGACCGGCTTCTGATCGTAGTTAAACCAATCCGCCAGGGTCAGCCTCGCGCTGCGATAGGCGGTATCCGCGGAGGAAACGGGACAGGCGATAACGCCTATCATGGCGATCACCGCGCCCACGGGGCCAAGCAGGGTAAAGCATATATCGTATACCACTACGGACTGTCCCTGAGAGAGAGCCTCAGCAAGGCCGCCGGTACCGTTGTAGAAGGCCACTCCCGCAGCAGCCCATATCAGGGCTATGATGCCCTCCGCCACCATAGCGCCGTAAAATACCTTTCGTCCGTCCTTTTCCGTCCTGATGCAGCGCGCCATCAGTGGCGACTGAGTGGCGTGGAAGCCGGATATGGCACCGCAGGCCACGGATACAAACATGATGGGCCAAATGGGAGTGTTAGATGGATGCAGGTTTGTCAGGGTGATCTCGGGGATGTGGTAGCCCTTTAGCAGTATGCCGCCGCCCACGCCGAGCGCCATGACGATAAGGCATATACCAAATACCGGGTAAATTTTACCAATCACCTTGTCGATGGGGACGAATGTGGCGATGAAGTAATAAATAAGCACCACGACCAGCCAGAACTTGGTATCCAGCACCTTAGGGGTGAGCATGGCCAGAAGATTGGCAGGGCCGGTAGAGAAGGTAACGCCCACGAGCACCAGCAGCACCACGGAGAACACGCGCATCACCTGAAGCATACCCTTGCCCAGGTAGGTTCCGGTAAGTTCGGAAACGCTGGCACCCTTATGCCGCATAGACATCATGCCTATCATAAAATCGTGGACTGCGCCGGCAAAAATGGTGCCCAATGTGATCCAGAGAAATACGCTTGGGCCCCAACACGCGCCGGCAAGCGCGCCGAATATCGGGCCAAGGCCTGCGATGTTCAAAAGCTGAATGAGAAAGACCCTCGGCGTGCTCATAGGCACATAGTCCGCGCCGTCCGTCATGGCAAGGGAAGGCGGCGTCCTGTCATCGGAGCCAAAAACCTTCTCCGCTATTTTCCCATAAGTGAAAAAGCCTACGATCAAAACCACAAGACATACAAAAAAGCTAATCATTCTTTTTCCCTCCTTATTTTCTTTTTGTACGGTTCCATCTTCCGTTTATCCGAGGTTTTGGGTATTTTGTATTATACATAAAAGAAAAGTTAAGGGAAGCTTATTTGCGCCAAGTGTATATTGCGCTGTGTAAAGTGTAAAATGCGCGGCATAAACGGAGCCAGCACATCGGCTGCCGGCTCAAAGCGTCTCTTTAGAAATCCCAAAGCTGACGCAGGGTTTTTATCTTTTCCCTGCTCACGGGCAGTATATTTTGCTCATAGCCCTGCATTTTAAGGGCAAATCCATTATTGGCCCAGGGGAGGATCTCGCTTATGTAGCTCAAATTGACCAGAAAGCTCTTATGTATCCGGCAAAAGCCGCTGCCGGCGAGCTTCTTTTCGTATTCTCCCAGCAGCGCGTTTTCAACGTAATCCTTGCGGGTGGTGTGGATAACGCATCCCCGTCCCAGGGTTTCGATATATACGATCTGGTCAATATCCAGCAGCACGATAGTCCTGTTGATATTCACCGGCAGGCGGCGCGAGGTATGGAGCTGTTCCCTGCCCTGCCGCGTATCCGCTGCTTTAGCAGCCTCGCCCTCCAGTTCCCTGCGGCACTTTTCCAGCACGGTATGCACCCTCGCCGGGTCAAAGGGCTTTAGCAGGTAATTGTTTACCCCCAGCTCAAAGGCCCTTACCCCGTATTGGGAATAAGCCGTGGCAAAGACTATCTGGGCGGCGGGCAGCAGCTTTCTTGCCGCGGCGGCTAACGTCGTGCCCTCCATATCGTTTAACCCGATATCCACGAACAATATATCAAAGTCATTCTCGCTCATCAGCGCAAGCGCGCTGCTTCCGCTGTCCGCCTCTGATATCTCGCTCTCCGGCATCGTATGCAGTATCTGATATATCAATTCGTTTCTGGCGGAGCGCTCGTCGTCTATCACCGCAATTTTCATACGCTTTCTCCCCCGTTCATCCTTCATACCCATGCTTTGCCTCAAACCGCCCGTCCCTGCGCCGAAATCGCCGCAGGCTCCCCAAGATCCTCGATCTTCCCCAAGGGGATGCGAAAAGCCACCCGGGAGCCATTTTCTGTAACGGTGATCTGTAATCCCCCTTCCTCTCCGTAAAGGCTTTGCAGCCGCTTATGCACATTGAGCAGGCCAACGCCCTTGCCTTGCCCTGCCTTTAAGCTCCGTACCACCTCGTCGGGTATGCCGGAGCCATGATCCGTCACAGCGATGACCGCCGCATCCTCCTTTGTCTCCGCGCTGATGTTTATAATGCGGAAGCCCCTTTTATCCACGCCATAGCGCACCGCATTTTCCACAAGAGGCTGCAGGATAAAAGAGGGCAGGACGCAATCCAGCTCCTCCTCAATATCAAATTCCACAGCCAGCTTTTCTTCAAAGCGGGCCTGCTCCAGCTTGAGATAGTTCATTACCTGATACAGCTCTGTGGAAAGGCGTATCATGTATTGTTCATTCGCCAGGGTCTGCCTATAGTATAAGGACAGGGTCAAAAGCAGCTCTCTGGCTCTGTCCGGGTTTTCGCGGCATACGCTGGATATGGTGTTCAATATGTTGTACAGAAAATGCGGGTTGACCTGATTTTGCAGGGCCCTAAGCTCGGCCCGCTTTCTCAGCCGCCTCTGATAATCCAGATCCGAAAGCTCAAGCTGGGTAGAAAAAAGCCGGGCCAGCTCCGTGACGATTATCAGGTGGGGCTTATAGCCATGCCAACGCTTTTTCACGATGATAGCCAGTGAGCCCACCACCTTGTCCTGCTCCACGAGCGGCGCGGCGATCACCACATTACCCTCCAGCGCCGGACAGAAGAGCTCCCGCTGATCGCCTTGGGCGGTATATATCTCCATCAGCGCATTTCCCGTCCGGATTGAGTCGGGTATGGGCGCGATGAGCGGGCAATGCTCGAGCGCCTCAAATTCGCCCCCTCCGCCGACCTTTGCCAGCACCTCCTTAGCGTCAGTTATCATGACCGCCTCGCAGTCGGTGGAGCGGTGGATTATCCTCACCGCCTCTGCCATATCCTCCCTGCTGTGCAGTCCGTTTCTTAAATGTGGCAGGCTTTTTTCCGCAATGGCAAGGGCTATCCTCATTTTCTCACCGTACAGGCTTTCCTCCACCAGAAAAATACGGTTGAAGACCCCGATAAATACCATCATGCCAAAAGAATTCATCAGTATCATGGGAAGGGATATCTTCTCCACCAGCGCGATCGCCGCCGAGTATGGCCTCGCCACCAAAAGGATGATGGCCATCTGCCCCATCTCAGCCACCGCCGTGAGCAAAAACAGCTCCCCGCCTCCGATTTCCCCCGCCTTGAATTTGCGGGAAAACGCAGCCCCTATGGCGCCCTCCATTATGGTAGACAGGGCGCAGCTTACCGCAGTAAAGCCGCCGATGTCGAAAAGATACCGATGGATCCCGCCGATCAGGGCGGCTCCTACGCCCACGTACGGGCCGCCCAAAAGCCCCGCAGCCATCACGCCGATGACGCGGGTGTTAACGATTGCGCCCTGAATAGGCACCCCGATATAGGTGGAGCAAATGCTGACCATGCCAAAAATCAGGGAAAGCCAAAGCCGGCTGCGGAATGTCTGCTTTTCCTCCAGCAGGAGGGCCCTCACCGGTGGCAGATTGGTCAGCATGGTAGCGATCAGAACGAGAAGCCCTATATTGAGAAGCAGGTTAAAAAGCATGCTGTCCACCATTATCCGTTCTCATCAGGCAACTCCGGCCCTTCCTTGGCATTCTCCGTTGCGCCTGCCTGTTCCTTAGGCGTCCCATCGCAATTCCTGCCCATCCTGCAATAATGCGGACAGCCGCCGCAGAGCTTGCCGCCCGCCTTCGCTCCCTTTTTTCGGGAATCCTCGATGAGCCAGTAGGCTCCACCTATCAAGGCAAGCACCGCTATCATCACGGCCCAGTCTACCGGGGTCATATTTGCAAATACGCTCATCTTCTCTTTTACAGCACCAGGGAGGGCGCGGTGTATACCCGGGCCTTCAGCTCACTGTTGAGCATATACAGCCCCTTGCTGTCTCCGCCGAACATCTCCATCTTTGTGATGAGGTCGGCGGCGTTCTTCTCCTCCTCGCCCTGCTCCTTAATGAACCAGTCCAGCATCTGCATGGTGCGGAAGTCCCTGGCCTCGTATGCGGCGGCGTAGATGGCGTCGATGCTGGCGGTGACCAGCTTCTCATGCTCCAGCGCCTTTTTCAGCGGGGTCATGTGGCCGCCTCGCTCCCACTCGGGCTTTGCAATGGCCTCAAAGGTGACGCCCTCGCCGTTGTTCTGCAAATACTGATAAAACAGCATGGCGTGATCCCGCTCCTCCTGCGCCTGCACCCGGTACCAGTTCTCAAAGCCGTCTAAGCCCACGGAGGCGTAGTAGTTGGCAAAATCCAGATACAGATAGGCAGAGTAGAACTCCTTGTTGATCTGCTCGTTGAGCAACTTCGATACGTTTGCGTTCATAGGTCTCCTCCTTCAGTGTTGTTTTCTTCCTGTCCCCTGCAATCGGGACAGATATACCGGATTTTAAGATCATACGAGAGGATCTCCCGTCCCAGCGCCCGTTCGATCTGGCTCTGCATATCCGGCAGGTGAACGTCTGCGATTTTCCCGCACCGGCTGCAAATCAAGTGATCGTGCCGCTCCGTTCGGTCGTACCGGTCCGGCGAACCCGACTCCGTGATGCGGTGCAGCAGGCCCTCCTCTGCCAAGGCATTCAGATGCTTATACACGGTGCCAATGGCGATACTGGGATGCTCCCTTTTCATCTCCAGAAACACCTGCTCCGCCGTGGGATGCTGCTGCAGCTCCGTTACGGCGGCCAATATCTCCTCTGCGTATTTTGGCATACTGCCAACCCTCCAAATACAAGAATAAGTCTTATTCTTTTGCTTTTATTATACCTATATTTTTTTCTCTGTCAACAGCCACAAGGGTCTTGCGCCCCCAAATTGCTTCAAAAAGCCTTGACAATCTCAACTGTATCTGCTATAGTCACAGTATAAACTGTATCAGTAGTGAACACAGTTGCATTGGAGGTTAATTATGCGTCAGATATTGCTTTTTGCGCTTCTTGCCGCCTCGCTCGCGCTGCTGAGCGGCTGCGCGCTGTCCAAGGCAAAAGCGGACACGGCGGAGGACATGACAGACAAGGCAGCGTATCAGAAGATCAGCGCCGAGGAAGCCTATGAGATGATGGCTTCGCAGGAGGTCGTGGTGGTGGACGTCCGCACCCGGGAGGAATACGACGGCGGGCATATTGAAAACGCCGTCCTTGTCCCCAATGAAAGCATCGGCAGTGAAATGCCCGAGGCTCTCCCCGATAAGGAAGCCACGCTGCTGGTCTACTGCCGCAGCGGCCGCCGCAGCAAGGATGCCGCCCAAAAGCTGCTGGCGCTGGGGTATCAGAGCGTCTACGACTTTGGCGGCGTCATCGACTGGCCCTACGAGCTTGTGAAGGAGGGGTAAGAGTGGACAGTTCTTTTAATCTGGCCGTCCATGCGCTGGTCTGCCTGAGCCACAGCGGACGCTCTCTCAGCAGCGAAGCGCTGGCGGAGAACATCTGCACCAATCCCACCCGCGTCCGCCGGGTGCTGGCGGGGCTGAAAAAGGCGGGAATGGTGGAGACCCGGGAGGGCCTGGACGGCGGCTACCGCCTGACGACAGACCCGGCGACGCTGACCCTGCGGCAGGTGGCGGAGGCGGTAAATACCCGCTTTGTGGACTGCGCGTGGCACAGCGGCGACATTGACCGGAACTGCGCCATCTGCTCCGGCATGGCGGGCGTGATGGATGCGCTCTACCGGAACATGAACGAGCAGTGCGCCGCCTACCTCTCGCACATTACGATTACAGATATTGAAACACAACTTTTTGCACAGAAATAGGAGGATAATAGGTGACATCGACTCCGTCCTTTAAGCCATACAGTGTTGTCCCTTCAATTCTGTCAGCACCTTTCAAATCAGAGATACGGCTGGAATCAAGCTCGGGAACCAACTGCCCCAAGTCAAAAGTGCCTTCCGGTGTTGCTTTTACTGTAATTGCCCGCAAAAAATTATAATACAGGATAGGGAGAGAGCCGCCCCCATCGGGAATCTCAAACCCTAGCAATGGATTGTTGCCAACATGCAAGATCTCAAGATTAGGATTATTCTTTACATCTAAAAAGAAAAGGGTAGTTTGTTGTACTCCAAGCTCTTTCAAATTTGGATTATTACTCATATCCATCGAAGTGATGCCGGCATTTCCGCTGACGTACAGTCTGATGAGCGCAGGATTTTTCGTAACATCAATTTTCCGGAGCGCGTTTGATTCAGCATACAGATATTCTAACTTTGGAAGCATGCTCACATCTAAAGCCTGCAGTTCGTTGTTGTCAACGTCGATAGTGGTAAGCTCTTTGTTATTGCTCAAATCTAATGATGACAATTTGTTTCCGTCAATATCTATATATGTCAAAGCCGGGTTGTTACTCAAATCCAGTTCTGTAAGTTTCCCGGTTAGGCCATCTTTTTCAAGCATGGATACGCCCAAATTTTTTAGTTTAGGATTATGGCTGACATCCAACGAAGTGATTTCATTGCGAGAAAGAATTAATACTTCCAAATCAGGCAGACTGCTTACATCTACCGTACCTTTGATTCCGGTTAAAGCAAGAGAGAGGGTTTTGAGCTTCGTGTTTTGACTCACGTCGAGGTCTTTGGTGATTTCAACATTTTGAACGGATAGCATTGTTAGGTTGGGGAAATATTCAATGCCTGTTAAATCCAGCCCCTCCGCCGGGGGCAGAGGACCAGACTGAGTACTGTAATGGAAGCGGAGTTCCTTTACGGCGGCCCGTTCTGATTCCGTTAAAACGCCGTCGTCTGATCCGAACACGTTGGGATTAGCTGGATCTCCTTCTCGCTTTCCCAACAACCATTCCCGGAACACTTTACCGGGGAAGTGTTGCTCATCAATAGGGATGTCCCCTACATCGGCGCTTCTTGCGGCAGTCTCTGAAGGCGATTCATCCACAGGCGCTATTTTTTTAAGCTCAATTTCTGCTGGAAGAAGGGTTTCACTGTCTGTGCCCGTTTCGCTTCCTTCGATTGGCTCCGTGACGGTTTCTGCTTCCACACGGGAGGTAGATGATGCAGGATCTATTACGTCATCCGGTTTGGTTTCGTTCGAAATATCTGCGGGTACTGAAGTAGACTCGCTTTCTGGTGCGGATGACCGACTGTCCGGCAAGTCAGTATCAAAAGCAGCTTCTGATATTGAAGAGGGGTCTGCTGGAACACTATTGTCTATTGATACAGTTCCAGCAACAGGCAGACTGTCTATGCCCTCCGCAGCGTATCCGGGGACGCTGTTCACTAAGAAAGCGAACACCATACCCAAGCACAAAAAGCCAATCGTTTTCTTTTATACATGTTTTTTATTCCTCCTTTAGTAAATCGCTGGGTCACAGCCAAGAAATACTACGGCCATGTGGCCGCTTGCGAATGAAAACATATAGAACTCACTCTGATACCCCCTTCCTGAGAACAACACGTTTTTTGCGCCTCCGACATTTGAAAACATGTAATCTTTGATATGCTGATGAAGCAAATAGCAGTTCCATTTCTTCCATCTTTCGGCCTAAAACACTATAGGCAGAACTGCTCTGATTTAATTGATGGTTTGTTTCCTGAATTTGAGACCGGAGTGTTTCCAACACTTGCCGAACGTATTCTGCTACTTTTTCCATCCTGATGTCCTGCTGTTCATTTTTTTTGCGCTCTTGCTCTAACTCGTTGTTTTTGTTATACAGTTCCAAATCGTACAGCATACAGATTTCTTGAATCACAATTTCAATCTGCTTCGGGGCAATTCCTCCAAACAAGCATTTTTTTAGCTTTAACGTTTCTAAATAATTCTCTACCTTTTTCATATGACAAGCCTCCAGTCAAACAATGCTGTTATGATCTTTTTTCAGCAATTAAAAAAGCAGACGAAAGCTCGGCAGCCTGCGGTGCCCGCGCGGAGGATGGGGGAGGACCTTCGTGTGAAATATGATTTTTCAAAAGTTCTGCAATAGTCAGATACTGTAAAAAATTATTGATATGTTGTTGCAGCAGGCAATAGCTTTTTCGGACGGGACAAAATTCAGCGGCGGATCGGCTGCAATAGCTGTCGCTCTCCAGGCAGCGGTTGATGAGAGTAGTACTCTCCATTACAGCGACGATGTCATACAGTGTAATGCTGTCTGATGGCTCTGCAAGTGAATATCCTCCAAGCCGTCCAGAATGTGCTTGTATAAGCCCGGATTTTTTCAAAACAGCTCCGATTTGAATTAAGTAGGAGTGCGGAATCTTCATTGCTTGAGCAATTTCCGTAGCGGATACAATGACTGACTCATTTTGTGCCAAATAGAGAATCATGCGAATCGCATAATCTGTAGTGATTTTCAATTGCATTTTGATTCATTTCCTTTCTTATATAGATGAGGAAGTTACTTATAATTTGTTTGTAGTTTTTGACCAAAAATAAAAACAAGTCAAAAACAACATTTAAAATAAGCGCCTTAGGGCGTTTTTATTTGACTGATTCTATTATTTAGTCATTATAGCTCGTGTGCCCAAAAAAGTCTATACTTTTCGTGTAAAAATATCTATAATATAACTCATCTTAAACTTTTAAAGGTGGTGATAAGGGTGCCAAAGATTTTTTCCGAATCAGAAAAGTTGTCGCACAAGCAGCTGCTCTTTGACCGTGGATTGGCCTTAATTATGGAACGAGGATATAAAAATGTAACTGTAGATGAATTGATCAAGCTGACCGGAGGATCAAAAGGTTATTTTTATTTATTATTTGAATCGAAAGAGGATTTCTTCCTAAAAGCCGTAATGTGGCAAATGGAGCAGATATTTCAAGCCCTGTTGGACGCCAGTCAGCAAGGAGCAACGCCTTCAGAGTTGAGCGTGCTCCATCGCCAATTGTACCGAAAGCTCAAATTTGCCAATTATGAGGATATGTTTTATATCAACCAAAAAGTTAGCAAGGAGCAGTGGCAGCAGTTTCGAAAGTTCGAAGAGGACTTTTTTGCGCGGATCATTAAATTAATGGGTTCATCGCCATCTGAACGGGACCCTCAAATTGTCAGCAACTTGTCAGCGCTGACCTATCTGTCGTATATGCCCGTCTCATCAGGAGAAACGGCACAATACTGGTTCAGCGAAAAATCGGACATGGTCACGGACATTCTGCTGGAAACAATTCACCGATATATTACGGGGCATTGACTCTGCTGCACTTTTGTGATTGAGAGAAAGAAGAATTATATTATTTTTCGGATTATGGTAAAATATAACAGCCCATACAAAACCGCCCGAGCGCGTTTGTAAATTCATCGTGCTCGGGCCCTCTTTATGGCTGTTTGATAACCTTAGTCCTTCATCATCGTGTTTTCCGTGTTAGGCGAACGGCTTCTGGAGACAACCTTTCTTTTAGATTCAAGGAATATCCGACAGGTCGCACTATCTATAGAATTGGATTGAGTCGTTCTTTTTTGCACAGCCTGACACGTCCGGCGAAGCTGGCGCTCCCGGCCTCTCCGGGGGGGGGAGAGAAATTAAAGTGTCCGTTTTTTATATACCACAATTTAGGAATGCAAGAGCACAAGGCGACAGGTTATAATCGGCCGCCTTGTGTTCTTGCATATGTACATATCCTACAAGAAAAGCAAGTTGTCCATTTTACGTTCCTTCAGACTTCTCGTTGGCCTTTTTGACGATTTTCTCAACAGCGCTCTTTGCGTCCAGCACAATTTTTTTGCAGTTCTAATCGATTGTGCTATGACGCTCTCTGCCGTTATCCTATCATCTACGATTCCCATCCTTTTGTACGAACTGCGGGAAAAATTTTAAAAGTACCAGTTCAATGATCATGTGATTATTGGGTAACAAATTCTGTTCCACGTTCCGCTTTTACTTCAAGAGAAGCGACATTAAGGTATAAATTGGTGTAATATCCTTCTGTAACCAATTCTGGGTGGCCTGTTACTCTAATCCAGTCGTTCTCATTGGGAAACTCCCCGTCGTATTTTAGCAGGAAACCTCCCCAGCCGTCATTTCCACAGCAGCCGGGGCCGTTTCGGTATACAACCGGAGCAGTTTCACTGCCGTCCCATGAATAAAACTGTGCATACATTCCTTCCACGATGATCGTTTTATCCTTATAGCGATCAAAATTGCAGTACATATCGCTGATCTGTGTTAAAAACATCTTTTCCCCGATTTCCAACACATCGCCCTCAGCCGATTCACCTGTTGTGTCTGTAACCGGTGTGTTGGGAGAATCGCTGCCAAGCGTAGGAGGGCGGCTTGCCGGCACACTGGAAGAAGGCTCTTCAAGGGCTTTGGTTTCTGGAGCGGCAGATTCAACATTTAAGGAAGACTCCGGACTGTTTGAATCGGGAGGTGTAACATTGAACCCTGTTTTACCGCCGCCATTGCCGCAAGCGGACAGCAGCATGCAGAGCAATAAAGCAGGAACAATCCTGTTCCATATTTTACGCACGGCCAATCACCCCTTTCACGGTTTGTATGACCCAGTAGAGGAAAAAGACAATGATATTACATAGGACAATGCTGGCTCCCGTAGGCGTTGCGTATACATAGGAAAATGTCAGTCCTGCCCATAAGCATATCACGGATATGATAGCCGAATTGATAATCACAGCTTTGAATTTTTTGCATAACCGCATAGAGGTCAGCGCGGGAAACACAATCAGGCTGGTGATCAAAAGAGCGCCCATCATCCGCATCCCCAAAACAATCATCAAGGCTGTCAGCAGGGCAATCAGCGTGTTATATAGCCCCGCGTTCGTGCCTGTCGCTTTCGCAAAAGATTCGTCAAACGTAACGGAGAAAATACGGTTATAGAATAGAATGAACAGCACTAATACAATAACGGATAGAACTACACTTAAATTCACATCACTTTGCGACATGCTCAGAATGCTTCCGAACAGATAGTTGCACACATCCGTATTCATTCCTGTGGTTAAAGAGATGACCATCACCCCTATGGCCAATGCACCGGTGGAAATTAGAGCGATTGCCGCGTCGCCTTTAATCCTGCTGCTTTCGTTGATCCGCAGCAGCAGAAAGGCCGCCAATACCACAATGGGAATGGAAATCGTCAGCGGGGCCATATTCAGTGCCGTCGCTAAAGCCAGCGCACCGAAGCCAACATGGGAAAGCCCGTCCCCGATCATGGAGTACCGCTTTAGGACAAGGCTTACCCCCAGCAGAGAGGAACAAAGGGCCACAATGGTTCCCACGAGGATTGCGCGAACCATAAAGGGGTAGGAAAACATCTCTTTCAGCAAGTCAAGCATGGGAAACACCCCCCTATAAAACGGCTGCCCACTTCGCTGTTCCGATAGTCCTCCGTTGTACCAAAGAAAAGCTGGGAATGGCACAGGTGCAAAATATGTTTTGCGTACTGTACCGCTGCGTGGATGTCATGGGAAACCATGATGATGGTGATCCCCATATCTTCATTGATTTGCCGGATCAGCTCGTATAAGTTCTGCGTCACCACAGGATCTAACCCGGCGGCAGGTTCATCCAATAAAATCACCTTTTTCGTGGCGCATAGAGCGCGGGCCAACAGAACCCTTTGCTGCTGGCCGCCAGATAATTCACGATAGCAGCGGTTTTTCAGCTTTGTAATTCCCATTTTTTGCAGGTTTTCATTTGCAAGTTCTTTTTCCCGTTTGGTATAAAAGGGCTTTAACCCCAATCGGTTTAAGCAGCCGGAAAGGACGACTTCATAGACACTGGCGGGGAAATCCTTTTGTCCCGCTGTTTGCTGCGGCAGGTAGCCGATTTCTTTTGCCAAAAGCCCGTTTCCCATGTGAATCGTACCGGACGCTGGCTTTTTCAAACGCAATAGCCCCTTTACCAGCGTACTTTTCCCCGCGCCGTTTTCCCCGACAATGCAAAGATAATCGTTCGGCTCTACTGAAAAATCCAAATCCTTTACGGCGGGAACGCCGTCATATACAAAAGATATATTCTTGCATGTAATTAAATCCATTGCGTTTTTGTACCCTCCTTTTGAAAAAATAGCAGCGGCAGTACTCACGCGCCGCCGCTGCTCATTTTAGTTTAAGGCAGCGCGCAGGCTGTCTACATTTTCCATCATCATAGACAGGTAGGTAGCCCCGTTCTCCATTTGCTCTTTCGTCACATTATGGCAGGAATACAGGGTCATCTTCTTCGCTCCGGTAGCCTCGCAGATAGAATCTGCGATTTTTCCGTTGGAAAGCTCAATGGTAAAGACAACTGGAATCTGTTCTTCCTTCACCTTATCGGTCAAAAATGCAACCGTTGCGGCGCTGGCTTCGGTTTCCGTCGAACAGCCTGTAAAGGCGGCGTAATAGCTAAGGCCATACTCGTCGGCAAAATACCGGAACGGGAAACGGTCGCCAAACAGAATCGTTTTCCGTTTAGCGCTGTCTACAACTTCGCGGAAAGAAGCGTCCAGCTGTTCCAACTGCTCTTTGTAATCGGCGCTGTTCTTTTCATAGGAATCGTCGTTTTTCGGATCTTTTCCGCAGATAAGAGAAGTGATCTTGTCTACAATTTCAATCGCATTTTTCGGAGAAGTCCACACATGTTCGTCGGGTTCCTCCTCATGCTCGTGGGAGTGTCCTGCCAAGGCTTCTTTGATCTCGTCTGCCGCAGCGTCAGCAGCGTAAAACGTGGGGGCCCAATTTTCTACACCCATGAGAGCTTCCACGCTTTCATTACCATAGCGCAGATGGAAATGAGCGATTTCTTCTTCGTGTTCCTCGTGTTCTTCTTCATGGCTGCCTGCGCCGGTGCCATGGTCGTTAAAGGCCAGATAAACCGGCGCTCCTGAATCAGGCGTTTTGGCTTGGAATGTATACCACACGCTGGTAATATCTCCATCGTCGTCTTTTACCGTCTGAAACCCCTGATATTCATACTCCGCAGATACAGTCCCGGAGGGCGTGTGGAAAGAAACGCTGTTCCCCTCAATGGAAAGCGTATTGTAATCGGATTTCCTCTTTTCCAAAAACTCCTGCTTCATTTCATCAAAGGATTTCTCATTTTCTTCGGCTTCTTCTGTGATATACTCGTCCAGCGTTCCATCCTCAAAGTAGGGAAGCACCGATTGAAAATCTCCGGCAAAATCAGAAAGCGGGCGGTCTTTTATTTCGCTTTCCACAATTTCCCCATGGTCGTGGTCATGCTCGTGCTCCATCCCTTCAACGATTTCTTCATTGACGGTGGGGACACAATCAATCAGACGCAGGGTGTCCGGCCTCTGATCGCCCATAGAGTTCAGAATATCGTCCACCCATACATCATTCTCGCCTCCGGTGTAGATGAACAAATCGCAGTTCTGAATCGTCTTAATATCCTGCGGGGTCGGCTCATAGGAATGGCTTTCCGCGCCGGGCTTCAACAGCATCGTAACGTCTGCCTTGTCGCCTACAATCTGGCGGGTAAAATCATATTGGGGGAAAATCGTAGTTACAACAGACAGCTTCTCCGAATTATCGGCATCTGCCGGTTTATCGGAAGTGCCGCAGGCGGACAGGCAGGCGAGAACCAGTACCGCCGCCAACAGAATTGAAATGTATTTTTTCATGAAATTGAATCCTCCGTAAATTCGCATATTTTCTTAAAAATGGGCGCAAAAATACAAGGGATAACCTCCCCGATTGGAAAATGGGCATAGTATTCCCTTGTATCAAAGGATTCTATTTAATTGTTCATTCTTACTTTCTGGCTGATAAGGGAAACGACAGGCGCAAACAAAGGAAGGCAAAGAAATGCCACAACCAGCGGAAACTGAGGCGCAAACGCCCCGGCCGTTTCAGACGAGCCGGTTCCGATCTGTTTTAATGTTTGTTCGGCCCGATGAATGCAGGCGCAGACAGGGCAATCCTCTCCTGTGCAGTCGTGATGGGCCTCTTTTGCGATGAAAAGAAGAGAAAAGAAGGCGACAATAACAAAGGCAGCACAGGTAAACCCGGCAAGGATTCTTTGCGCCTTTTTATCCATAACTTTCCCTCCTTCACAAAAATGATTTGTCCGTCAGCAGCCTGTTTTCCTGCACTCGCTGCAAATTCCGTAGAATATCGTCCGCAGAGAATCCATTTCAAACCCATGGTGCTCCAACATGTGCTGTCCCAAATGAGCGACTTCGCCGCACTGTACATGGAGCAGCTTGCCGCATTTTTCACATTTGCAGTGGTAGCAGCTCGGCGGTTCGCAGTTATCCTGTCCGCCGATATATTCAAAACAGGCGCTGCTGCTTCCTTCGATGATGTATTTTGCAACCACGCCTTGCTTTACCATGCGCTCCAAATGACGATACACCGTCGTCATTCCCACTGTGATGCCTTCCTTTTTGAAATGGTCGCAAATATCATTGACCGTAATATGGCTACCAGGGACGGATTTCAGAAAGGCAAGTAATTCAGCCATCTGTTTGGTTTGATACTGTGCTTTGCGTGCCACTGGATCCGCTCCTTTGAAATTGAAAACTGTTTTCAGTTTATTACAAAGTGTTTTTGTTGTCAATATAATTTGAAAACCGTTTTCAATTTTTGAGGTCTGAAATTCTATCACAAAACAATCCCCTACATCTCATGTGTCCCAGATGTAGAGGGTCGTTTTGGATGTACTGCATACTATGCTGTCTTAAAAATGGTGTTGTATATATTCTACACTTGAAAAAGCGTACAGCAACGCTTTCAAAAGCATAGTAGTTGCAGGGCGAAAATAAATTTGTTCTAACCGCTACACAAAAACATATGCGCTTCTGCCTTTGGGATATCCCATGCTTTGTGAAATGCTATACTTGGGCGGTGCACCTCTCAAGAGGTTTGCGTGGTCTAGCATCATGTGTCCTTCTATGAAAATTTTTTATGGTTTGCTGCATGTCTTTTCGCAAAAAGCAATGAAAAATAAGAAAAAAGATTTCAGAAGAAATATACTTATTTGTTTCTATAAATTTTCTTTGCGTGTACGTTACTGGAACCCGGGAATAGGATTGTAAAAACAGGGATTTTATTTAAAAGTGTGTTTGATTTAATGCTTGCGGAGCAATTCCTTGCCAATTTGAGGCTGTGTTTCTTGAAAAAATACATCCCGCATTTTTAACTTAAAGTGGAAAACAGCTACAGTGATTTTGAAATATGAACTTTAAAAATCGTTATATCTTGTCTTATCGCTTCGTCCCGTTCAACTTCCACTGGGCGCTCTGGCTCTGAAGCTCCACCATGTGCCGGTAAAGGCCGCCTTTCTGCATCAGCTCCGCTGGTGTCCCCTGTTCGGCCACATGGCCATTCTCCAGAACCACGATGTGATCCGCCCCAGCTACGGTGCGCATCCGGTGGGCAATGACCAGCACGGTCTTGCCCACCAGCAGACGGGAGAGGGCTCCTTGTACTTTGGTCTCATTCTCTACATCCAGGCTGGCGGTGGCCTCGTCCAGCAGGACGATGGGGGCGTTCTTCAAAAGAGCTCTGGCGATAGAGATGCGCTGGCGTTCGCCACCGGAGAGCTTCGCTCCATTCTCCCCGATGGGGGTGTCGTAGCCCTGCGGCAGACGGCGGATGAACTCTCCGCAGTTGGCGGCTTCGGCGGCAGCACGCACCTCATCGTCGGTGGCCCCCCGTTTGCCTAGGCGGATGTTCTCCATCACGCTGTCGTCAAAGAGCACTACATCCTGGAATACCATGGAGTAATCGCGCAGCAGAACCTCCGGATCCACGGCGGAGATATCCACGCCGCCCACTTGAATCGTCCCCTCAGCGGCGTCCCACAGTCGGGCTGCCAATCGGGCACAGGTGCTCTTGCCAGAGCCGGAAGGCCCCACCAGTGCGGTCACTTCCCCCTCTCTGGCGGTAAAGCTCACATTCTCCAGTACCTTTTTCTTGTCATAGGCAAAACACACATGGTCGAACACGATGTCGTGGCCCATGGGAGCAAAGGCCTCCACGCCCTCAGCGATAGGAGCATCATAAATCTCATTCATGCGGTTGGCGGACACCTGGGAGACGAACATCTCCGCGATGAGGGCCAGGCTCTGGTCGAACGGCGCGTACACGCGGGTAATGATTAGCAGGAACAAAAACAGCATCATGAAGTCGATCTGGCCGGAAAGGATTAAATCAGCTCCCACCAAGATGGTCGTGGCCACGCCCAGACGCATGATGACGCTGGCCGCGTTGACGAAGATACCGGTACCCAGTTCCCCTTGGATCATGACCCTTTCATAGATATCGATTTTCTGATTGAGCCCGGCCAGATACCGCTCCTCCTGATTGGTAGCGCGGATCTCCCGGACATTCTCCAGGGCTTCCTGAATGCCGTCGGAGACGCGGACAGCGGCCGTTTTCGTCCTTTCGGAAGCACGCGCGGAGATCTTCCGGGTGCCGAACAGCAAGCCGAATGCCACTGGCACTCCCCACAGGCAGGCGACGGCCAGACGCCAGTCATACATCAGCAGGCACACCGCAATGACCGCCGTGGAGATGTACGCGCCATACAGATACCCCAGCACATGAGACCAGACATGTTCCATGCGGTTCACATCGCCCATGAGAGTCTCGGTCAGGTCCGCCAGATCCCGCTTGCCGAAATAGCCCAAAGGCAGCCTGCGCAACCGCTCCGCCAGACTGAGGCGGGTGGCCTTCACCTCGTTATAAACCAAGCTGTAGGTGTTATGGTACTGCTGTAGGTGGGTTACAAAGGACAGGATGACAAACATAACCGCCAATCCTATGAAAAGGGCTGCACTGGGCAGCGGCTGGCCGTCCGTCAAAGTGCTCATGAAATCGGCCATCAACAGGTACAAAATGCCCATGCCGCCCATGACGACCAGATTGGCGATGACCGTCCAGAAAGTCCCCTTTTTGGTGTTCCACATTCCCTGATCGGTGAGAGCATATTTGCGCTGAAAATTTTTGCTGAACATTTACTTCGCCTCCTCTTCGCTGGTGATCTTCCACTGGACCGACTGGTTGTAATCCGCCCACATCCGGGCATAGAGGCCGCCCGTTTCCACCAGCTCGCGATGGGAACCCTGTTCCACGACGCGGCCCCCCTCCAGCACGAGAATTTTGTCCGCGCCCACGACTGTGGACAGGCGATGCGCGATCATAATGACGGTACGCCCTTTAGTCAGTGTAGTGAAGGCCTTTTGAATCAGCGCTTCATTCTCGGGATCAGCAAAAGCGGTGGCTTCATCCAGCACCACGATGGGCGCGTCTTTCAGGATGGCCCGGGCCAGGGCGATGCGCTGCTGCTCGCCGCCCGAAAGATAAGTCCCTTCGGGGCCGAGCTGGGTGTCAATGCCTTTCGGTAGCTTTTCCAAAATGTCTCCGCATTGGGCGGCCATCAGCGCCGCCCGCACCTCCCCCCGCGTGGCGTTCGGGCGGGAGGCCCGGACGTTTTCCAGGATCGAGGCTTTGAACAGACGGCTGTTTTGGAACACAAAGGCGATCTGCTCCATGAGCACATGGGGATCAATCTGCCGCACGTCCGCACCGCCTACCTTCACCATGCCGGAAGTGACGTCCCAAAAGCGTGGGATCAGGCTGGCTGCGGTGGTCTTGCCACCGCCGGAGGGACCCACCAGAGCCACGGTCCGGCCCGGCTCCACTGTAAAAGAAACATGGGAAAGGGCGGGTGTCTCCGCACCGTTGTAAGTAAAACTCACGTCCTCAAATTCCACACGGCCGTCACGGGGCTTCTGCGGATGCTCAGGCTTTTTCAGTTCAGGCGCGCACATAACCTGATTGATGCGCCCCAGCGCGGTGCTGGCCAGCATCATTCCGGAGGCGGCGAACATGATTTTGGCAAGCGCCGTGGATATGATGGCAGAGAACACCGCGTAAAAAGCAAAGTTGGTGACAAAACCTGCAAAATCACCGCTCGCCAGAACGCCGGGCGCCAGGAACAGGGCTGCGGGCACCAAGAACACGAAAGCCCCCTCGGTAAAGGTCAAGTTGATGGACTGAGGGATCCGGCACACATTGGCCTGATAGTATTCGGATTTGTTGCTGTAATCCTCGATGGCCTGCTGGAAGGCTTTAAAGGAGTAGACCGTCTGCTGGAAAATTTTGACCACCGGGATACCGCGGACATACTCGGTACCCGCTTTTGTTATGCGGTCCTGAGCTGCCTGGTATTCCGCCATGATTCTGGCGTTTTTGCCGCCCATCATGGAGAACATGGCGGCGATGGAGATCACTGCTGCCAGCAGACAGGCCGCTCCCATGCGCCAGTCAAAGACGAACATCATCACCAGCATGGCGATAAACAGGGTGATGGTACCCACGATGTCCGCCAGATTGTGGGCCAGCAGGGTCTCCGTGTCGGCCGCCGCCGCGTCCAGCCGTCCCCGGATGAGGCCGGAAGCATTGGAATCGAAGAAGCCCAGCGGAGCCTTCATCACACGGGCCACGCCCTGCTTGCGGATATTGGCCGCCGTGCGGAAAGCTGCCAGATGGGTACACATCAGTCCTGCGAAATACAGGAAGATGCCGGCCACTGCAAAGCCAAACGCCAGCCAGCCGTATTGGGCAACGCTCTGAGCCTGTGTCCAGTCCGGCGCCACGGCGATCAGATCGCGGGCCGCCAGCCAGATGCAGATGTAAGGAGCCATGCTCAGCAGCATGGATACCGCCGACAAAGCCAGTCCCAGGAAAGTCAGACCCTTATGGCTGCCTGCGTAGTCCAGCAGGACCGCTACATCGCTCTTTTTCTTTTGATTCATGGAAAAACCTCCCTTTGAAGTTAGTTTACGCTAACTATACTCTAAAAAAGACAGGGGCTATGCCCCCACCAATTCCAGCCATCCGGCAGTATAGAACGCCCGCAGCTGCTTCACATCCCGAAGGGCCTGCTCATAGGGCATATCGTGAATTACCACCTCAAAGAGCCCGTTAAACATACCGCTGGCGATGATATGGCACAGAGAACGACTCAAAGTGGGAACCCTTCGCCCTAGGCGACGGAGCACCTCCATGTATCTTAGGGTATACTCCACTTCCACCTCCACCATATTGTGGACAAAGCTCTCGTAACCGGTCCCTTCCGCCCGGCACAACAGAAGTTTTACAGGCTCACGGTTCTGGCAGATGTAGTCCACCATCCAGTCCAGACAGCTTTCAGAATCCTCTCCCATATGCTCCGGCTGTTCCGCCTCGGGTCGCCCGGCAAAAGACGTCTGAGCCTCCATGAAGCGTCCCATAAGCGCTGCGGCGTGAGGTTCTACAATAGAAGCAAACAGGGCCTCCTTACAGGAAAAATAGCCGTAAAAGGCCCCAGTGGTCACCCCGGCATTTTTCACGATCTGACGCAAGGACGCGCTCAGAAATCCCTTATCAAGAAACTCCGTTAGAGCGGCCTGCTGTATTTTTTCCAATGTCGCGCTGGAACTCTCCACCATGATGCCCCTCTTTTGATAACGATGTTATATAACACCGCTATAGTACATCGAACAAAAGAGATTGTCAAGAGGTAACGGAATACTGTCCAATTTTTGATCTGCAGCTGGAAATGTTTCGTAACTTCTAAGGTTGTGAAGATTCGCCTTGAATCATTGTGCAGCGGCTTGACAGATACTCAGCGTAAGACATAATATTTTTGGGTTAGTTATAGCTAGCGCACGGCGCGGTTGCTTTCCCAAAGGAAAAATAAAAGCTGTGGAGGAGGCTCGTGCAGTAATTGAGGAATTTTTGAGCGGTTCGTTGTCTGCAATGTTTCAACTCACATGGAACATCCCTGTGCCGGGCGTTTGCACCTGCGTGTTCAATGTAGATGCCCCTGTACATCTATCTCCATATCTGCGCCCCGGATACTATGAGACGTTTTTGTTGTGAGGGAGGGCTCGAGTTAAACCTTGCAGACGGCAGCAATCACACGATTCGGGAAAATGAGTACTTCTTCTAGCGGATGCGGCTCAGTTGCGGGAGGCAAAATGCACTGGACTGCGTTTGCGAGGGATACTGGTCGAAACAGATGGTACAGGTGCCCGTCAGAATTTGATGGAGCTATGCGCCCGGTTGGGCGGTCCATTTTTGGATGGGGCACAGGTAAAAAAGCTGATGCTCCGTCATGATGGTTGCGTGGCACTGAAAGCCAATACTTGGAGCGAAAGCACGTTCACCGCATTGCAGCCCCTGCCAGTTGAGCAGCGGGGAGCATACTGCGTTCTTAAAACAGTGGAATTGGTTTACTTGCTGTGCAGTGTCCATCCGCTACCGATTTGATCATCGGTTCATCCTATCGGGATCGATATTTGATGAATACCGTAAGTAGAACTCACGACTATATGCTGGAACATTTGAAAGAAAAGCTTATAAATGAACGGCTGGCCCGACACCGCATTTCTCCCAACCTCGTTCAAAGATTGTTTACAGCGGCTATATGGTCGGCTGGTACATCGGTACTTGCAAGCTAGACGGATTGAATATGCGGCAAAATTGCTGTGTGCTACCTCCATAAACGTGCTGCAGGTGGCATTGGCGATAGGCCATCAGAGTACTGGCCGGTTCGGCGTAGCTTTCCGGCGCACCTATCAGATGGCTCCTTCCTAATACCGGTCTAAGGAATTTGAAAAAATATCTAAAACCGTGTGTTTTTGTCTAAGCCGCAGATGCGTGGCTGCATATCGTGATATTATATACAAAATAAAATGTCATTTTCGATGAATGATACCCGCGTTTCCATGGAACTGGATACCGATTTCCCGCGCAGCGGCCACGTCAGAGTACGAACTAGTGCGGAAAATGGCGCGTCTTTTTCGCTGGCGCTGCGTATCCCGGAATATGCGGAGAATTTTGAACTTCTTGTGAATGGCGCACGGACCTCGGGGAAAATTGAGAAGGGCTTTTTATATTTGAACGCCCTGTCTGGCGATACGGAACTGGAAATCGATTTCGCCATGTCTCCTCATTTTGTAAGAGCCGATCCGCGTGTGAGAGCGGATATCGGCAAGATCGCAATCGTACGAGGCCCTGAGGTATACTGCCTGGAGGGCTGCGACGATGGAAGTTTCCTTGCCGACGTGTTTGTGGATAGTTCCGCGTGCATAGAAGAAGTATGGTGCGGTGACTTACTTGGTGGGACAATAACCTTGAAATTGGAGGGAGAAAGGATAAATGAAAGTGAGCAGATACAATCGACATCTTTTATGGCCATTCCTTATGGCTCGTGGTGCAGCCAGAAACCGGGAGAAATGATTGTATGGATTAAAGAAATGTACGTACCTAAGCCGAGAATGAGCGAGAGGATAGAGCAGTTATATAAATAATATAATGTAGCAGTAACGTTTGAACACTACAAGTAGCTAATACAGTTGTAAATGCAACTGGAATGTATTCGTCACAGGCTGTATCCGCCACCAATGTTGTAGGTGCCGAGTGGCTTAAAATATTGGAAGTTTTTCACGGGTAAAGAATGCCAGCGTAGAGTTAACAAAAAAATTATCGAAACACAGCCCCTGTGCCGTTGATATCGGCACGGGGGCTGTTCATTATACTGCAACTTCACAGCCTCAAGTAAACAAAAAAGGCGGGGTAAGGATAGAATCGGCCTCTGCAAGATGAAAATAGGTAGCAAGCTGTTTGCGCACTGAATCAAGGATATCATGATAGCATGAAGCGACTGCGTGTGCGAACGCTTTTTTATCGTCTTTGCACAAATACTGATATGCCAGCAGGCTCTTTTCATTTAGTGCGGCGATGGTTTGCCTTTTGTTTTTATAAAATGCGAGAAAATATCCCCAGTCAGTCATTCGGCGGGCTTCCGTCATAATAACCAGCAGAGGCGGCAACCCGATACGCTGCATCATTGTTTCTATAATATCATTAAGAAGAATGGATTGGGGCACGGCGAATCTCCGCTCCAATTGAATAAAATCCGCCGGTTGAAACAGGTCTGCGGCATAATACGAGATTGGCTCCATAATAAGAGATGAAAATTGCAGAGCGCGCAGATATCGTATGGCTGCTTGCCGGGTGGATTTATCTGTAAAAGGAGAAAGTGCATCAAGATTTGGTGTCTGAACGATTGTTCCTTTTACATTTAATGTTTTGGTAAAGGTCCTCTGCTCCAGTATAGCCAAAGCGCTGCGCACCGTAGAAACGGATACCTGGTACAACTGGGCCAGTTCGGCCTCGTGTGGAAGATAAGAGCCGACGGGGTAAATGCCTGTACCGATTTTGATTTCCAGATCCTGCACAATATGAATATATCGGTATTCCCGGCCGCGGTTGGGATTCCAGGAGAATGTTGTTTCAGTCTGAAGAGGCAGAGAAGGCAGAGTATGGGCAAGCTGGTCTAAGCCTGTCCGTATTTCGGCATGCAGGGCCTGGTAGAGCCGGCACAGCTCAAAATACTTTTTCCGGTTGTCGGATACGTTCAAAATCCTTATAAATACATCTGACTGTGAGAAATATTTCTTCAGAGAATATCCGGTATAAGCCTCTTGCTTATCTACAAAGAAGCCAAGGCGCCCCTGCAGTTCTAAAGCGGTGTACAAATCGACGGGAAGATCGCCGCCTCCGTTCCGCAGCACATCACATAAAAAACCACTGACAGGCCGCCATCCCCCGGCCCTGTCGCCATTCTTTTTTACTTTCATCACCTGCCGATAATGGGGCATGGCTTCAAGTTTGCATCCGTGCGAAGCGAAGGTGAGCAAAGGGGGAAGAACAAGCTCCATGGTCTGGTATAGCTGAAGCAAAAAGTCTTTTTGCGATAAAATGGCTTCGACGGAAGCGGAGAAGGTACGCTCATTTTCCAGGCGGCAAACTCTGGCGGCCCGCCGCGGCTCCAGTTCAATCAGCCCCTCTTCACGCAGCGCGGCAAGCACCTTGTTTATCGTAAAAAGGCTTACCTGATATTCGTCTTTTAAAACTCGGGAGGACGGCAGACGGCTTCCCGGCAACAGCAATCCTTCCGTGATACGGCATTTCAGGCTTTTGTAGACGTAAGAAAAGCGTGTCTCTTTAGAACTCATAAAACTCCTTTACCAAAACTTACCTGTTTTACTATATGATTAGCTATTCAGATTCAATATTGTTTCCCTTAAAAAGCCATTTTATAATTTTAACAAAGCTGCATCTTTTCAATAACACAAGCAGGCGGAAAAAAGCAGCGCTTTAAGGGCGAAAAAAGCCCTTGCGCGCTGCTTTTTACTTATATCCGGATATTTAAACAGGCAGAAGGGAGCGTGAGCCGCAGAAAATGCGGGTACAATAAGTGAAAACAAAATAGGGGAGGCAGACATTATGGAAAACTCATCGATAAGAAGGCAATGGCTTGACAGCTACCAAAGCCATCTGCTGGAAGAAGAACACAGCCCACAGACGATTAGAAAATATATCCATGACATTGCGTTTTTTTTCAGCTTCCTGCCGGCAGAAGCGGAGATCAGCAAAGAAAAAGTGCTTGCATACAAACAGGAGCTGATTCAAAAATATCGCCCGGCCAGCGCCAACAGCATGCTGGTGGCCTTGAACGGCTTTCTCAGCTATATCGGACTCGCGCAGTGCCGTGTCAGATTATTTAAACTGCAGCGCAGAAGCTTCCGCAGTCCAGAGAAGGACTTGACCCGCCAGGAATATGAGAGATTGGTAAAAGCGGCAAAGTCACACCGCAATGAAAGACTTTCGCTTCTTTTACAGACAATTTGCAGTACCGGCATCCGGGTGAGTGAACATCGCTTCGTAACGGTCGAAGCGCTGCAGACAGGACAGGTGCAGATATCCAATAAGGGAAAGATGCGTGTGATCATCCTGCCAAGGGAACTGCGTGGGCTTTTGCTGCAATTTTGTAAAAAAAAGAGACTTACCACCGGGCCGGTATTTGTCACCCGCACGGGAAAGCCTATGAACCGCACAAATATATGGTGCATGATGAAGAGACTGTGCGCACAAGCGCATGTGGACTCCCAAAAAGTGTTTCCGCACAATCTCAGACACCTGTTTGCGCTCACTTTTTACCGAATGGAAAAGGATATCGTCCGCCTGGCGGATATTCTGGGACATTCAAGTATAGAAACAACGAGGATATATACACTTACAAGCAGTACAGAGCACGCAAAAGCGATCTCCCGCCTCCATTTGTTGATTTAAAACATAATGCACATTATGTTACATAAGAAACCACAAAAAGACACTCGGGTCTTTACATTATCTAATTATATCCTCCTGATGTTTCAGTTGTCAATTGAATAATAAGCTTAAATACAGCTTTCCAACGTAATTTTAGGCACAAAAAAGAAAGCTTCTCACACTTACTCCTGCTTGGGTAAAGAAAAAATTACCGAAGAAAGCAATTTCTCTTCAAATTGAGGGTGTGACAAGGCTTAGAGAGACCTAACGACAAATGAAAAACAACATAATGTGCATTATGTTACAACTTCCGCTCGATAGGCGAGAATGGTTTTGGATGGAAGAAAAAGACGCTTTGCGGTACTGATGTCTAAGCGGCAAAAAATATCAGAAAGGGAAGAAGTAAGATGAAAAAGAAGATCATCGCTATCGCACTGGCCTTGTGCATGGTGACATCCCTGCTTCCTGCCACTGTGCTGGCGGCAAGCGAAGGGGAGCCCCAATGCACTGTGACCGAAGGCTGTACATTGTCCAATGGGCATGAGGGCGAGTGCGTATTGCCGGAGGAGGGCGGCGAGCCCGATGCACCTGCAGCGTGTACAAAGACCGAGGGCTGCACGCTGGCCGAGGGCCACGAGGGCGTGTGTGTGCTGCCGGAGGAGGGCGGCGAGCCCGATGCACCTGCGGCGTGCACAAAGACCGAGGGCTGCACGCTGGCCGAGGGCCACGAGGGCGCGTGTGTGCTGCCGGAGGAAGGCGGCGAGCCCGACGCGCCTGCGGCATGCACAAAAACCGAGGGCTGCACGCTGGCCGAGGGCCATGAGGGCGAATGTGTGCTTCCGAAGGAGAACGGCGAGCCTGTTGTCACAATGCTCGATGGCGTGAACACGCCGGAGGAGCTGGAGACCGCGCTGGCGGCGGGCGGCACGGTAGTGCTGAGCGGCAATATCACCATTGACAATGCGAGCAAAAGCTTCACCATCCAGAATGCCGTAACGCTCGACCTCAATGGTTTTTCCATCACCCGCTCGGGCGACAGCAGCAGCAAACTGTTTGCCATTAAAAACAACGGCTCGCTGACGCTGAACGATTCAAAGGGGACAGGCACTGTGAACAGCACCTATCCTGTTCAGTTGTACAGCAACGCCACGTTCATCATGAACGGCGGCACCATCACCTCGAGCCACGGCGCCGCACTGGATATTTACACCAGCGCCGTCAACGTGAAGGTGGAGATCAACGGCGGCTCAGTCACGGTTGCGCAGGGCAATTCCGATAACGTGTTCGGCATCCGCGGCAAAGAGAATGTGAAAGTGGATATCAAGGGCGGCGACATCCTGGGTGCTGGGAGCAACCGTCTGGCTATGTATGTGAGCGGCGACAAGGACGGCGCCATTGAACTGAACATCAACGGCGGCTCTGTGCAGCATACGGGCCAGGCCATCCAGGCATACAGCGGCGCTGTCATCAATGTATCCGGTGATGCTGTTATCCGCTCTGAGACGAACACTGCCATCTCCACACAGAGCGGCTACGGCGTCGTGGAGCTGAATATGACGGGCGGAACCATCAGCACGGGCAGCAGCACTGGCTATGCTGTGTATGCCCGGGAGAAGAGCAGAGTAAACATCGGCGGCGGCAATGTCACGGGCGGTACGGCGGTGATGGTCTACGACAGCGCGAACGTGACGGTGACGGGCGGTACGCTGGAGGGCAAAAAAGCTGCCATCGGCAAAGGCAGCAGCGCCACCCCCGTTATCTCTGTGACGGGCGGCAAATTCTCGTCCGACGTGAAGGAGTTTGTGCCCGAGGGCAACACCACTGATACGGACAGCGAAGGCAACTTCATCGTTGTGGTGGACAAGGCGAAGGCTGTGGCCGAGGCTAATGGCGTAGGCTACACCACCGTGCAGGCGGCCATTGACGCTGTAGCGAACAGCGATGCCGCAGGCACCGTGAAGCTTTTGCAAAGCAAAGCTGAGAGCGTGGCCGTGCCCGCGGGCGCGAATGTGACGCTGGACATCCCGGCGGGAGTCACGCTTACGAACACGAACGGCGCACACACCATCACCAACAGCGGCACACTTGCCATCACAGGCGAGGGCACTGTGGACAACGTGACTCATGCTAAAGGAGCATTGGTGAACCTCTCAGGCGCACAGGCCGTCATCCGGGGCGGCATGCTCACACGCAGCTCCGAGGCCAGCACGAGCGCGTCGCAGAGCGGCGGCAACAGCTGGTATGTCATCGACAACCACGGCACATTGGAGATTGCGGGCGGCAAGGTGGTGAACGAGGGGCATTTCTCGTCCCTCATCCGCAACGTGGGTGACAGCGCCGCAGCGAAGGCCGTGCTGACCATCAGCGGCGGCGAGGTGGAGCAGATGGGCTTCATCGCCGTGAAGAACGACGACAACAGCATTCTAAATGTAACGGGCGGCGTCATCCGCTCGAACGAGCAGGCCGTGCAGAACTGGACACAGGCCAACATTTCCGGCGGCAGGCTGGAGGGGAATGTCATCACATGGGCCTACGGCGACCAGCCCAGCGAGACGAACATCGCTGGCAGCGCGGTGGTAGATGGCGACGTGGCGGCCGTTAACTATATGGACGCGGCGGCGCAGCCTGTGGTGAACATCACAGGAGGCACCGTGACGGGCAGCATCTACAAGGGCGAGCACAAGGGCTCGGGAGGCATCATCCATACTGCAGCGGACAGCACCGGCGCAGACATCAACGTGTCGGGCGGCGCCTTCAAAAAACCGGTGGACCCGGCCTTCTGTGCGGAGGGTTTTGCGCCAAACAAGGACCCCATCACAGGCGACTACACGGTACACACCCATGCGTTTGTAAAGACGGAGGCTGTGGCAGCGAGCTGCGCGGCTCCGGGCACAGAGGCATACTGGACGTGCAGTGTGTGTGGAAAACTGTTTAGCGATGAGGCTGGCGCGAATGAGATTGCTGCGCCGGTGATAGTACCCAAGACGGCCCACACGCTTGTAAAGACAGAGGCGGTGGCGCCCACCTGCACAAAGGAAGGCTCCGAGGCTTACTGGACCTGCAGCGGGTGCGGCAAGCTGTTCAGCGACGGGAATGGCGCGAACGAGATTGCTGCGCCGGTGGCGATGTCCAAGACAGCCCATACGCCGGTGGCGGCGTGGAGCTCCGACGGCTCGAATCACTGGCATGTGTGCAGTGTGTGCGGCGAGAAGCTCTCCCAGGGCACGCACACCTTTGGTGAGTGGCACACGACGCTGGCGCCCACAGCAACAAAGACGGGCGTGCAGGAGAAAAACTGTACGGTTTGCGGCTACGGTGTGTGCGCCACAGTGCCTGCCACAGGTACGTCCACACCGCAGACGGGCGACCCGTTCAATGTGTGGTTGTTTGTGGGATTGCTGTGCATCGGTACGACAGGGCTCGTGGTACTTACCGGTGTGCAATTGAAAAAGCATAGAGCAGGCAAGTAAGGCACACCATAAACCAACCGTGAAAAGGGGCGGCGGAATGATCCGCCGCCCCTTTACTTGAACGTATCGAGGAAACAAGATTGAAACAGACAAAATGGACGAAAAAGAGGTCGGAGGGTCTGCCGCGCTGGGCCATGGGCCTGCTCATGGGCCTGTGCATCGGGCTGATTGTGGTGGCGCTGGGCGGGCTTGTGATATATGTCCTGCTTACAGGCGGCGCACGCAAGGAGTTCGATGAACTGGCCCAGAGGGTGGAGAAAGAAACAGTCGGCCTGCCCGCAGGGCAGACGCCGAAGGCATATGCGGATTTGAAAGCCGAAAATCCGGATTTCGTGGGCTGGATAAAGATAGAGGGCACATCGGTGAACTATCCTGTTGTACAGACAAAGGCGGAACCACAGTATTATCTTCGCCGCAGCTTCGAGGGGAGCTATTCCATCGCGGGCACACCCTTTCTCGACGCACAGTGCGACATGGAAAAGGGGATAGGACTCATCATCTACGGCCACAACATGAACGACGGCAGTATGTTTGCGGACATCGCTGGCTATACGCAGGAAACTTATTGGCGCGAACACCCCATTATCCAGTGCGACAGCCTCACCCGGCAGCGGGAATACGAGGTCATGGCGGTGCTGCAATTCAAAGACTCGGAGCAGGCGGCGCAGGACTATTATTCCGTTCCCTGTGATGAAATGAACTTCACGGAATATATCAGTCGGCTGGCAGACGCAGCATTATATGATACCGGTATACAGGCAGTCTGGGGAGATCAAATTCTGGCGCTTTCCACCTGCAGCCGCCAGGACAGCGACTCCAGAATTCTCGTTATAGCGAGGAAAACAGGCTTATAACTTGAACAAACGGGAGGATGAGGAAAAAATGAAGAGGACGGGAGATTTATTTGAAGATTTATCTGCGGAGCTGGGCTGCATATACATATCTGATTTGAGACTGCCTCCTTACAGAGAAATAGCGTGTCAGAGCCTCATTTCCGGACAGTTCTCGGGATATCCGGTTTCCATGTGGCGGGATATGCTGAACTATCTTGATGTAGAGTCTTCGGCCGAGGTGGAAAATGAGGAGCAGGCAAAATCAACTCTGAGCTTTATATGACCAGACTCTTTATGAAAAACATTTGGAGCATAAGAAAACCCGCTCGGTATCTTGTATACAGGGCGGGTTTTGATTATTGGCGGATAATATGAATCATTGCTTTCCTCTTTTAGTATCGCTTTGGCCGAATAGTGGTGTCAATTCTTTGTATGTGTGTCTGATTACGATTACAGCCACGAGAAAGGTAGGGACATCGGAGACGTGAAAGGAATGGAGCAGCCCCTCAAGACCGGAAAAACAGGAAGAGGCACGGCGAATCCAGCGCCAAAGATAGTCTCTCGTCTCAGAGAAATGAGAACTGTGACAGACAGCTTTAAATGGCATAATCATGCTGTTTTTAGTGAGGTGTACAAATTGTAAAGACAGGTAAAAAGCCCGCGGAATCTGATATCAGAAGGCCTCGCAAGTTTTTTGTATATTGGTGGTCAAACAGTAGTCTGAACCGCTAAATCAGTTGGTGAAAATGGATGGATGATTGGGGATAAGTTAGGAATGAACGCACATTATGCTCCTCTGCACCCGGTGCGTTGCCTGGATGAGACGAACTGCAGCTCATTGAGAGGCGGAGCATTCTGTCAAGGCCCGAAAGTTCAAAGGGAGAAGGCTATGAATATCGCCAATGTGGTAAGGTCAATCTGTTCGTCGCGTTTGAATCACTGGCCTGCAAGAGCGTGGTAAAGCCGTCTGATGCCAGAACAGCCGTGGATCTTGCCCATTCCCTGCGTGAGTTGTAGAGAGGCCATTATAACCACTGCGAAAAAATTGCACTGGTCATGCAAGGCCGAGCTATCGCTATTACGGGATATCCTGTATGGCTCTACAAAAAGCAATCACATTTTGATCTGGCGTATTGACGTCGATTCCAACACACGACATACTTGTGAAATCGTTTCTCTTCTCGAAAGAGGCGGAACTGAATTGCGAACGGACGTTTTCTTGAATCTCTGGAATACTTTCGCCCAGAAGATTTTGAGGAGAATAGCGTAAATTGAGCCATGAATTTTCACAAGCAGAACGAACGGCATGAAAATCAGAGTGTGCGCCGGCTTCTAGCCAGACAAGATTGGGGATTTTTCGGTAGAGAGGGGCGAAGCGTTCGCAATGCATTCCACAGTGATGCACTGCAAAGACCCCAAAATGTTCTGCAAGTTGGATATCGTACGGCATAAGGTATGTTTCATACAGATCTGCTGAAATCATATCTACAGTACAATTTGATGTCAGATAGGCTTGTGGGGCTGTTTTTCCAAGGATAGAGCTAACGCCGGTACTGATATGAGAAGTGTACTGACGAAGCCGGTCGGCAACCGCGATCAGAGTTTGTGTGCATACGGTGAGAAGATGGTGAGCAAGCCTCGGATTTTCATAGTAGTCAATAAAAAGTTCTTGCCCGCGCAGCGCAAAAGCAAGGTTTTGTACTCCACATAAGTCCAAATAGGACTCTACATGCCCGAACCGGCTGATAAGCGTTTTCACCTGTTTTTTGTACATGGCCCAGACAGTGCTGTGATCCAAATCTGGAACAGAAAGCGCTTCAATTTGGGCGTCCGTTAAATGGGCGCATTGGACCTCTGGAAGATTGTCGTCAGTAAAAAGAATGTCGCATCCGAGCAACTGTGCTTGAAGATATTCTCCGGCAAGAAGATCACTGTCAATCAAAGGACGCGGCTGAACCATGTATGATTCAGAAGGATAAATTTCCGGAAAGTTCTCGAAAAGAAAACGGCGCATCAGCATGTCGGCTTGAATACGATAATCCGGATTTAGGAAAAATTTTTTGTCAAATGAAACTCCAGTGCGTTTATGCCACCAAGCTGGATGAAACGTGATATCATAAATTGCCATAAGAACTCCTTTCAAGACCGAAAAAGAGAGCTTTTGCTACTGATGATATGGACGGTCGAAGCCATTGTCAAGAGTTTGGTTTCCGTTTCTCTCTCTTGTACAGAAACAATTTTCTTTTTTGTACGTTACATGCATACGCTATTAAAGAGAAAAATACTGAAATGCGAAAAAGATTGGTAAGACACCATGCGCTCGGATTTAGAGGATAATGGCAAGGGAAATAGTTGTGCTAATATATGGAGAAAAAGAAACAGTCTTTAGAAAACGTTATATATTTTTAATTCTGATTGTATTGTGAAGAATATAAAAAAGAAAATTTTTTCTGTTAAATACATAAAAATATTGAAGAATGGTTGACTTTTATATGAATATTTTGCTATTCTAAAGATAGAATACGTTTTCTGTTAAGAAGACGAAGGGGTCGAGCCAAAAATATGGAACATGTGACATTAAAACACGTAGCAAAGGTTTCAGGTTTTTCTGTGACGACAGTTTCCCGTGTATTGGGGGGCACAGACTATCCTATTAGTGCCGAAACACGGGATGCCATCACCAAGGCGGCCAAGGATTTGGGATATATCCCGAATATGCTGGCCCGCGGTCTTAAAACCAGTGTCAGCAAAGAAGTTGCAGTGATCATGCCATCTATCACCAATCCATTTTACACTTCCATGACGATGGGGATCGAAGGGGAGCTCTCTGCCAAAGGATACAATATGTTGGTGTATTTGACCAGCGGCTCTGATGCTAAAGATTGTGAGATGATTGGAAGTCTGCGGGGGAAGATGATTGCAGGAGTGATTGTTGCAGCAGACTGTATCACCGAAGCTCTGGTTGACACTCTGCGGATGCTGAAAAAGAGCAACATCCCTTTTGTTGTGACGGATTATGATCCAAACCTAGCTGAACCTACTGTAGGTGTCTTTTTTGATTATCGTCGTGGAGGGCAGATGGCGGCGAGATATCTTTTGCAACAGGGGCATTGCTATATCGCTTTTGCAACGCGCACACTGGATAAACTGTCGCGGCGTAGCCGCAAGGATGGTTTTTGTGAGACGATGGCCGCTGCGGGGGCTTCTTTTACGGAAGAAGATGTGTTTGTATCCAGTGTAAAAGACGAATTCAAAGCGGGTGTGGAATTGGCACAGCAAGTGCTGCACACAGGAAAAATGTACACAGCGATATCGGCAAATAATGATGCGGTGGCGCTGGGGATACTTTCAGAACTTGCAAAATGTGGACTGAAAGTACCAGAGGACATTAGTGTGATTGGATTTGATGATTGTGTGTTTTCGCGAATGAGCATTCCCTTGCTAACAACTGTTCAGGTGCCGGCTGAAGAAATGGGCAAAATGGCTGCACAGTTTATGCTCAATGAGTTGGAAATCAAGAAAACACAGTACAGCATCTATTTGGAACCCAAGATTGTAGAACGGCAATCCGTTCGAAAAATAGAAACGAGAGGAGAAACAGTGGTATGAAGATTCATGTGGCAAAAACGGCTGAGGAGTTGGGTGCACAAGCTGCGCACACCATTGCGGAAAAATTGTGTGAGGCGATTGCGGAGAGCGGAGAAGCAAGGCTTGTACTGTCTACAGGCGGTTCTCAGTTTGAAACGTTGAAGGCGTTGCTTCAGGAAGATGTTCCTTGGGACAAGGTGACTGCTTTTCACTTGGATGAATACATTGATTTGCCTATCACCCATGCAGCTTCTTTTCGGAAATATCTCAAGGAGCGTTTTATAGACCATGTACATCTAAAAGAATTTGTATTCGTGGAAACAGAAGGAGACGTGGATGACAATATTCGTATGCTGACACGGCGTCTGCGTGAAAAAACGATAGATGTCGGTGTGATCGGAATTGGTGAGAATGCCCATATTGCTTTCAATGATCCTCCTGCGGATTTTGACACCAAACAGGCGTATATCATTGTAAATCTGGATTCCCGCTGCAAAAAACAGCAGGTGGGAGAGGGCTGGTTCAAAGACGAGGACGAGGTGCCCCGTCAGGCGGTATCTATGACGCCGTATCAAATCATGCAGTGTGCGCACATTATTTCGCCAGTGCCGCACAAGGTGAAAGCCGACGCGGTGAAAAAGGTGCTTTCCGCCAAAACGGTGGATCCGATGGTGCCGGGCTCGCTGCTGAAGACCCACCCGGATTTCCAGCTTTTCCTGGACGAGGAATCCGCCGCAAATTGCAGCGAGGAAATGCTCGCCGGAAACTGAGGGCCGAGAGGCGGAGGAAACCGTTTTGGAATGGAAGAGAATGGATGCCTACCAGACGCTTGTGGCACGGCTGCAGGAAAAATACCGGGCAAGGGACGGCGCGGTGTCGGCGCTTCTGGATGAGGGCGTGCCCGGGAAACTTTTGGCCCGCGCCCGCAAAATGCGGCGCCGGCTGGCGGACAATTTGTGCATGCCGGGGCCTGCTGTGGCAACAGACGCAAAAGTGACAGCACGGCTGCAGCAGGATGGTTACGCAATAGAAAACGTTATCATAACAGATGACACGGGATATGCCATCCCGGTCAACCTCTATTTGCCTGACGCTGAGCCGGGGCCGCACCCGGCGGTGGTGGTGTCGATGGGGCACTGGCCCCGGGGCAAGCAGTTGCCGGAAAACCAGATATTCTGCGCAAACCTTGCCCGCTGCGGCATCATCGCCGCTACATACGACCCCATCTGTCAGGGCGAGCGCTCTCCCTTCAGCCAGCAGGAATTTGAGCGATGCTTCGGCGCTGTGCCCGAGGATATCCAAGCGGTGGATCTTCACATGCAGGCGGGCAATCTGAGTTACTTGCTTGGGGAGAACTTGGGCGCGCTGTTCGTGCGCGACAGTATGCGGGTGGTGGATTATCTGTGCAGCCGTCCGGATGTGGATACAAAGCGCATTGGGGCCACGGGACAGTCCGGCGGCGGTACGCAGACCACATACCTGGCTGCATTGGACGACCGCATCTGCTGTTATTCCCCCATACAGTGCCTCACAAAGCAAGCGATGACGCTTGTGGAAAACGGCATTGGCGACTGCGAGCAAAGCATCGTAGGCATCAGCGCCGGGGAGGGCTTCGATTACGCGGACGTGCTGTGGGCGGCTTTCCCCAAACCCTGTATGCTGAGCGCAGCCAGCGAGGACTTTTTCCTGCTGGAGGGCGTGCGTCAGCTGGAGGGTGAGATGCGGCGCCTTTACAAGGCAGCCGGGAACGCTGCGTTTTTTTCAGTTCAGGTAGCACCCTGCGCGCACGTGATCAGCGCTCCAACAAGAATGTTCGGCTACGATTTTTTCTGCCGGCAGCTGCTGAATAAAGAGGGCCCCGCAAGCGAAGTAGATACGGCTGTTCTGAAAGACGAACAGCTGGCCTGCCTGCCGCATATCGGCTTTGGGCTCACAGCCATACAGGCGTGGAAGCCCGCGCTGGAGAAGCTTCAGGCCGGGCGGCCATCGGGCGAGGCGCTGCGCGCCAAGCTTGCAGAACTTTATGATGTTTCATCGGCTTCGTATACGGTACAGCCACTGTGGCGCGAGGATGCGTGGCAGACGTTTTTGCTGCGGGACGGCGGGCGGGAGGGGGCGTGCCGCAGCCTGTGCCGGGGCAGCCACACGCTCTGTGTGGCCATAACACATCCCGAGCAAAACGCGAACGGCCTGGAAGCGTCGGGCATGGATGTGCTGCGCATTCTTCCCTGGGGGATGCAGAGCGCTTTCGCCAAGACCCGGCCCGGATACGACGCGGAAACGGCGCTGTTTAACGCAGCGGCGGTATTGGGCGAAAAGCTTACGGCCTGCCGGCTGAGGCAGATCGCCGATGTTGTGCATTATCTGGATGAACAGAACGGCTATGAGCGAGTTGTGTTTGTTGGGCAGGGGCCTGGCGCCCTGCTGGCGCTGCTGGCGGCGGCGCTACTGCCAAAGGCAAGAGGCGCCGCGCTATTGGAGACACAGCTTTCGTTTGACGCGCTGTTCGAAGCAGATTATTATTTCGCCCCGGAAACGGCGTTTGAAACAGGCCTGCTGCGGTTGTGCGATTTGCCGGATCTGGCAAAGCTGGCCGGCAGGGTGTGTGCATTCACCCCCAAAAACCCGGCGGGCGGGTCGCTGGCCCCACATACGCCCACGCCTATTCCGGCGCACTGGGAAAAGGACGCCCTGAGCGCGGCGGCCGAGTGGTTGGAGGATAAGTTATGCTGAAGTTTGCAGACTGCAATATGGCGGTGGGCCAACCCAACGCCATTTCGGGCTGGCGCATTTACGACAGCGCGCAGATCGCGTGCCAGGCGCAGCGCTGCGGCATCCAGAAAGGGCTTGCCTTCTGCAATGCGGCGCTGGATCTGCATCCTCTCGACGGGAATGCCGAGATGTGTCTGATTTGCCGACGGGAGCCTTTTTATCTGCCTGTGTGGATGGTGATGCCCAATCATACTGGCGAATTTTGGAACGTGGACGAGCTGGAGCGCCGCATGAGGTTGGCGGATGTACGTGCGGTACGCCTAGCGCCGAAATACAATGTGCTTGGCTATTCTTTGCGCGATTGGTGCAGCGGCGAACTGTTGGATATGCTGGAGCGTACCGGCACGCTGGCACTGATGGATGCCGATCAGTCCGATTGGGAGACAGTGCACGCCGTGTGCTGTGAGCACCCCGGCCTCAAGCTGGTGATCACCAATCTGTATTATCGCCATGCACGTTACATTTTTCCATTGCTGCGGCAGCATCCGCGGCTGTATCTGGAGACGTCGGGGCTTAAATCGTTTTGCCTTTTGCAGACGCTCTGTGAAAAGGTAGGGGCGGAAAAGCTGTTGTTCGGTAGCAATTTGGGCACGTTTTCGCCGGGAAGCGCGGTTTGCCTTGTGAGTTATGCATGTATTTCTGAGAACGAGAAAGAGGCAATTGCCGCACGTAATCTGGAAGCCCTGCTGGAGAGAAAGCTGGTGGATTGAAATGGAACACGGACAAACGCTGGCGCAGGCCGCGCGCAGCGGCGCGACGCTGACCGGAGAATTTGTGGTGGACTGCCACATGCACAACGCCCGCGTGGCCAAATTCTTCAGCCGGTTTGAGCATTATCGCGATCTCATTACCCAGATGAACAGGATCGGCGTCACCTGTGGGGTGGTGTCGAACCTCTGGACGACGGGCGAGCACTGGCAGGCCTATCCGGAAATGCTGGCCATGTGCGAGACCTATCCCGGCCGGTTTTGGGGTTATCTGGCCCCAGATCCGCATCGGGACGATCACCGCACAGAGATGGAAAAGTTTGCCGCTTGCCCTTGTTTTCGCGGTGTAAAGCTGCACCCAGTTGAGCATAAAATGGATTTTGAGTGCCCCGAGTACCAATATGTTTATGCATGGGCGGGCGAGCGCGAGTTTCCCGTGCTGTTGCACACATGGGGGCAAGAGGTGCTGCGCTTTCATAAGCTGGCGCAAAGCTTCCCGCGCACAATATTCATTTTGGGGCATTCCGGCGGGGAGGAAGACGCGGCGCGCAGCGCCATTGAGGTGGCGGCCCGCCACGAGAACGTTTATCTGGACACGGCCTGCAGCTATGTGTGGTACGGCGCGGTGGAGGCTATGGCGCGGGGCGCGGGCGCCTGCAAGGTGCTGTATGGCTCGGACGCCTATTGGAACTCTATGGAGGCCGCAGTGGGCCGCATTTTGTTGGCTGAGCTGACGGATGAAGAAAAAAGGCAGATTCTGGGCCTGAACGCAAAGAGGCTGTTTCACCTGGATCAGCCGCAGAGAGGGTGAGAATATGAGCCTGAAAATCGAGCATGCGCATTTGGTTTTGCCCTATCAGGTGCTGCAGGACGCTTGGCTAATCAGCCGGGAGGGAAAAATCACAGCATATGGGTGCGGCGTTTCGCCGCAGCAAACGTTTTCTACTGTGGTCGACGCAAAAGGACAGTATCTCACGCCGGGCTTTGTAGACCTGCACGTCCACGGGGGCGCGGGGGCCGATTTCCGGGATGGGGAAGAGGCTGCCTTTGTTCGGGCCATGCAGGCCCACCTGGCCGGAGGCACCACCACAATGCTGGCCACGGTGTCCAGCACAACGCTGGAGGGCACGCTGGAGAGCCTTCGTATATACGAGGCCATGCGGCAAAGGGAGGCGCAGCTTCCGCCGTTGCCGAGGCTGGCCGGCGTCCATCTGGAAGGACCCTATTTTTCGCAAAAGGAGCGGGGCGCGCAGGATGAGACGATCATCCGCCTGCCGGATGCGGCGGAATACGAGCGTATTCTGGAGCAGGCCCCCTGCTTGCGCCGCTGGTCCATCGCCTGTGAACTTCCCGGTGCGCTAGAGCTGGGCGAGCGTCTGCATAAGCGGGGCATTATGGCCAGCGTCGGCCATTCCGACGCCACCACCGCACAGGTGTACGAGGCTTTTGGACGCGGGTTTCACAGCGTAACGCATTTGTATTCCGGCTGTTCGGTGCTGCACCGCAACGGGCCGCACCGGGAGGGCGGTGTGGTGGAGGCCGCGTTTCTCATCGATGAAATGGATGTGGAGGTCATTGCAGACGGCGTGCATCTGCCGCCGGATTTTCTGCGGCTGATCTATAAGATCAAAGGCCCAGAGCACATTGCACTGATTACCGATTCCATCCGCGCCGGCGCGGCGGACGTGCCGGAGGGCACCGTTGTGTACGATGATAAGGAGGGACGCCGGCCCATTTGCATAAAGGGCGGCGTGGCCGTGATGCCGGACGGCAAAAACTTTGCAGGTAGCATCGCCACAACCTCGCGGCTGGTGCGCACGATGGTGCAGCGTGCCGGCGTTGAACTGACGGCTGCGGTGCGCATGGCGGCGCTTACACCCGCGCGTATGCTGGGTATGGACGCCGAGATTGGCAGCATCGCCGTCGGCAAGCGGGCGGATCTGCTGCTGCTGGATAGCGGCCTGCAGGTGCAAGGCGTGATACGGGATGGAAAGCAGGTTATCGATAACCGCTTAAACTAAACTGCAGAAAGGACGAAGAAACATGAAACTGAAAAATGTTTCCCACTATGCAATTTACGACCAAAAATTCGACAACTGGAAATCCGAGGTGCTGGATCGGTGGACGTATGACGATTTTGTCCGCGATCCGCAATACAAGAAAAAATGGATTTCCATTACGTCGCTGGCGTATCACCAGCCGTCGGACGCCGTATATCTGGGCATCGGTAGTTTTTCAGCTGAATTGCTGTGGAAATTTGACCGTAAGGCCAAAACCATCACCTCCTGCGGCTACGAGAAGGTGGGCGAGCCGTTTGACGCCAAGTTTCACCGCTCGCTGGAATTGGATGGCAATACGCTGTATGGCGGTGTTGCGCTGTTCCATGATATCGACAAGCAGTTCACTGCAAAGGGCGGTCGCCTTGTAAAATATGATATCAACACCGGGGAGTTTACGTTTCTCGCACGGCCGTGCCCGCCGGCGTATATCCAGTCCATCGCGCTGGATCGCAAGCGCAGGATCATCTATGGGTTTGGCGCAGTACCGGAGGTATTCTTTCGCTACGACATCGACACGGGCAAGAGCCGTGTGATCGCCCATATCGGCAACGCCGCGGAATTCTGCGAAGCGCATAACCCCGTCATTGATAAGGACGGCAACGTGTGGGGCACTTACGGCATCCTGCGGGCGTTCTCGTACCGCACCGGCCCGGATTCGCTTCGGCTGTTCCGCTATTCGCCGGATACGGACGAGATGACATTCTTTGACCACGGCCTTCCCCGCACTGATGACCCGGCCGATAAGAGCAAGCCGGATACGTCCATTCTGGGCCCGGACGGCATGATCTACATCGGCACCGACGCGGGCTCGCTGATCCGACTTGATCCCGCTACTGCACAAGCCGAATTGCTGTGCTGCCCGTCGCCTGAAAGCCGCAGGCTGCCCGCGCTGGCTTTTCATCCTGAAAATCGGCTGCTTTATGGTATCTGCGGTGAACACTATAAGACTAAGCTTTTCGCTTATAATACCGAAAAAAGAGAGCTGGTGTTTTCTCAAGACGTGGTATGCGAGCAGGATGGCTTGCGGCCGGATCGAATTCATCACATGATATTTGCCGGATCCAATACGATTTATGCCGGCGAAAACGATAACAATGACCGTTCCTCTTATTTGTGGGAATTGGAGCTTGAGAACTGATTTGATAGAGTCGCAAATGGGGAAACCCATTGAAAATATATCATAAAAAATGGAGGTCATGATATGAAAAAGCGGATCGCACTTTTCCTTGCAATCGCAATGATTGTCACGCTGTTGGCGGGTTGCGGTGGAGGAACGTCCTCCACGCCGTCATCTGCACCTGCTTCGGGAGAGGGAAGCGGGTCTTCTGCACAGCCTGTGGGCACAGACAAGCTGGTGATTTGGTCGTACATGAATGAAGGCGAACCGATTTCTACTTGGGAGCAGTCCATTGTGGATGCTTACAGTGCTGAATATCCTGATGTAGAGGTGGAAATCGTGTTCTGTGGCCGCGAGATCGCCTCTCAATTTCAGACAAAGCTGAATGATAAGGAAGCTGATGATTTCCCTGACATCATTATCCAGAACACTGGAGTCTTGGCACCTCTGGCGCAGGAGGGGCTGTTTGAACCTTTGGATGAAGCCCTCACAACACCGGCTTACGACCAAGACAAAACATGGGGAGAAACTTTTATCCCCAATCTGATGGAAAGCATGAAAATAAACGGCGTGAGTTATTTCATTCCGGAGAGTATGTATACGCACGGCTTTTTCTATGATGCAGCGATGTTCAGAGAGCTCGGTCTGGAAGTGCCGAATACTTGGGATGACCTGATGGATGTCTGCGAAACTTTAAAAGAGAACGGTATCGCCCCCGTTACATTGGATGGTACCACCGATTTGTATAATGAGTGGTGGTTCATCCGCTTTGCCGAACGCTTAACGACAATGGAAAAAATCCATGCGGCGGCTAAGGGGGACGCAGCCTTTGCAGACGAACCTGCTTTTCTGAAAGCAGCGCAATATGTGGCTACATTCAGCGAGAATGGTTATTTCCAAGACGGAGCGGCAGGTTCTGTGTTTCCGGCCGCGCAGGCGTTGTTCACGCAAGGCAAAGCGGGATTGCTGTTCTGCGGCGCATGGATTCCTACGGAGATGGCCAGCCAGACCCCTCCCGAAATGGAAATGAAAATGTTCGCGTTGCCGGAGTTGCCGGATTCGGTCTCTCCTTGGCATGAAGAAATCTGGAGCAATGCGGCGGGCATCACGGTAGACGGCAAGAATAAAGAGAATGCCATCAACTTCTTAAAGATATTTTCTTCTATGGGCGTGCAGGAAGGGCTTACGGCATTGAAAAATCCCTCGCCTTTGGTAGGCGGTCCAGCTACCCAGGAACTTGATCAGATTGAGAATATCGTCAATAACGCTACCAGCATCAGCGGTAACTATGGGGATCTGCAGCAATATGGCGATTGGTTCGTCAATGTGCTTGGGCCGCTCTCTACTCAGTTGATCAACGGTGCTATTACACCAGAGGCTTTTATCACGCAGTTGGATACCGATACGGCAGCTTTTTATCAATAAAGATTGATCCGGCGCCGTGCACGAGCCAAGTGCGTGTACGGCGCCCCCGGATTTAAGGTGCGTTTAGCTGTGAATCCGAAACTTTGATTTAGGGAAGTGATTGTATGAACAGAAAGGTAAAGCCGTGGATCGTTGCGACGTTTCTGCTTCCGGGATTGCTGATGTACGGATATTTCTTTTTTATCCCTGCTATTCAGTCATTCTATTACAGCCTCACGGAATGGAATGGGTTTAAAGCAGAAAAAGTTTTTATCGGGCTGGATAACTTTATTTCATTGCTGCATGACAAGACATTCCTTCAGGCATTGGGCAACACAATGCTATTTCTATTGCTGGGCGGTGTGCTGATTTTTTCTATTGCGCTGCTGTTTACATATCTAATTACCCGTCCTGGTTTTCGGGGGCGCAAGGCTTTTTCCAACTTTTTCTATTTCCCCAATATGATTTCTCAGGCCGCGTTGGCCGTGCTATGGGTATTTTTCTTCAATCCGGAGTTTGGCCTTTTGAATATGGTGCTGGAAGCGATAGGTTTGGGAGAATGGTGTATCCCTTGGTTGGGCTCTCGCATGAGCGGTATGGTATGCATTATCGCTGTGTCTTGTATCTCTTTTGTGGGGTTCTATTTGATTCTATTGCTGTCAGGCTGTGATAAAATACCCAATACTTATCAGGAAGCGGCGTCTATCGACGGTGCTACCGATTTGGTGTGCTTTTTCAAAATCACGCTTCCTCTGTTGCGAGACGTGCTGGTGATCTCTATTTCGCTGTGGATCATCAACGCCATTAAATACTTTGAGTTGATTTGGGCCATGTTTAAGGGGAAGAGCACCATGCTCAATACCCTTGGAACGTATATGTTCACCATGGCTTTTGGCGTGGACGTACCCGTCTTCAAGTTGGGATATGGCTCCGCTATTGCAGTGGTAATGTTTTTGATGGTGGCGTTGTTTGTGGGAGGATTCCGCAAAATTTTTGACCGGGAGGATCTGCAGTATTGATTCGAGGTTCTATATAACGCATAAGAGGTGATAAAGATGAAAAAGAAACGCAGAAACATCTTTTCCTATATGATTTTGAGTGTTTGGTCCCTGATTATCATTGGTATTTTGGGATGGGTGTTGATGAGCTCTTTCAAGACGAATCTCGAAATTTACCAGACTCCTTGGGCAATGCCTGCGAAAGCTACACTGGAAAACTATCATAGCGCATGGAGCACCATGAAGATGTCCAGCTATTTCATGAACAGTGTAGTTATCGTGTTTGCATCTATTTTAGGCTGTACGGTTATCTCAGCGCTGACAAGTTTTGCATTGACACGATATGAATTCAAAGGGCGCAAAGCACTGTTGAATCTGCTTATCTTCAGTATGAGTGTACCCTCTCAGCTGCTTTTGATCCCCCTGTATGATCAGCTGTTGAATTTGGGGCTGGTGAATACGCGTACAGGTCTAATATTAATTTATATCGCGCTATACTTTCCTTTCAGCTTGTTCGTACTCACAGGTTTTTTTCGAACGCTTCCTAAGGAGTTGGAAGAATCGGCTATCATAGACGGATGCGGCGAGTTTCGCATGTTTGCCCGCATTATGCTGCCGTTGGTGCAGCCGGGGTTGATTTGCATCTCGGTATTCAATTTTGTGAGCATCTGGAATGAATATATGCTCGCACTGGTGTTTGCCTCCAAGCAAAATTTGCGGACGATCTCCCTTGGAATGTACGCGTTGAAAGATTCCATGATGTATACTTCCAACTGGGGCGGGCTATTTGCTGCCATCGTCATCATGCTGATTCCTACAATCATTATTTTCCTCACGCTGCAAAAATATGTCATTCAGGGCCTGACATTGGGTGCAGTAAAGGGGTAAAAGACTCATCAGGCGTATCCTGAAGGGGCTGCTATGCAGGGATAACATGAGAAACTACGAATGAAGCTTTAAAGGTGATTCCCAGCCTGACGAGCTGACATAAGGCTCATTTTGGCCAGAATAGAGAAATACGTTGGAAATGGAGGCTGAAAACAGCCGGAGCAGACAACCTGTTTTTGTGAGGCCTGCTCCGGCTGTTTTTTTCATATGGGAAAATAATTTTGAAAGCAACTCTGTCCTACGTTGCTCCATCAAATTAATAATTACAAGACAGCAGGATAAAGTTTTCTGAGCTTGTATCGTAAGCGCCCAACGAAACCACGGTCTTGCGAGAGAAACATAAACATGGGAGAATAGAAATACAGAATCCGAGCATGTATTTGGGGAGCACTCTAAAAAATACATGCAGCCAGAGAAGATGGAAAAGAGAGCACTGGCAGTTTGCGAAGAGCGATGGTACAATATCATGGCATGCGCGAAGCGCAGCGGACAGGCAGTCAAAGCATAGTGCGCGGAGAACGGCGTAGCCGCTGTCCACCTTCTACAGGTGGCAGAGGAAGCTGCGGAATTCTCTGCCGGAGACACAGAAACTGCCGCGGTACTCATTTGAAGAACTCGAGCGGCCTTCGATGGAACATTCAACCCCCATCTTCGGTCAAATCGTCATGTTTCAAAGCTCTGTTCAACTGGCGCTACACGGCAGCGGCCAGCGATGACTCTTTTGTCATGGGCAAAAAGGGAGTCCTGCACGATGGAAAAAAGCTTGACGGATCCATCATGCGGATGCGAAGGGAAATATGCTGTATGACAGACCTGCCATAACTTTGGCTCTCAGAGGGTATAGCTTTTTGAATCTGAGCGAGCGAACAGGTTTACGACGTAGGTGAGGCAAGGCGGGCTTCACTGAAGAGGCTCAGAATTCGATTGCTTGCGTTTCGTCACGGCCCGAGCATTGAAAAGCCGTGAATCATCGTAGGCAATGAGAACGCCTTGCCACCAGAATGATTTCATCATTTCAAAAAAAGAGGGAGGGCCATAAGGGCCCTCCCAAAGTGTAGTATCTGCAATATTTCAATGAATCAGCCTGCCAGGCATTCAAGCAGCGGAGCGCCGTATATACCTTTGTGTGGTGCGTCCAAGCTGATTGTCTGTGGATGCCGATGCCAGTTCTGCTTACGCCTCTCGGTGTTGACGGCAGATTTCATGGCAGACACAGCCAATAGTAAAACTGTACCGCCGCAGTTCTGGAAGAGTGGACCAACGCTTGACCGTCAAAAGATAGCGTAGGGCGATGATTTCAAACCGGTCGTTGACCGGCAATTTGTACTCGCGGAAGAACCACCAGACAATTGAGAGATATTCTTAATAATATGATTACTCAGTTAGATGGAGATATGGTTCGCACGGAAACTGTATTACCCAATGGTAAGACTTTGTATGCAGAAATAAACATTAGGGAAAATAAAACTTTTTACTGTAGGGGAAAACATCCGTGACGAAGGCGATATGTTTCTTAGCCGGGAGTTTTTTTATGGGCAACAGGGAACACAGAGAGGCAAAGCGCACTGATGTGTTCTGCACGGAGCTCAGTCTCGGTGATGGGAAGTAAACAAGGCGGTGTGCGACCTACACTTGCTGTGCAAAACGACGCGGGCAACCGCTACAGCGACGTGAGCATCGCTGTCACCATTTTTAAATAGGACAAAACGAATCTGCCCACGTAGATTGGGTTCAAGGCGGGTACGGGCGGCCTGTCCCGCAATAGTGTGGTGCGGATGGAACAGGTGCGCGCTGGAGAAGCGCCGTCTGCGCGACGCGCGGAAAGGTTGAGCCGGACGAGCAGCGCAAGATAGACGAGGTACTGGGAATCAACTTCAGCTGGAGAGATATTGAAGCCTCGGAAGGCGCTTACAGCGTTGCGTGCAGGGGAAGTCTGTGGTATAATGCTTTAGAATTGCTGCGGCTGTGGCACGCACGTTGTGTGTTGCTGTGCGCAGGTTGCCATAGTCACAGGTGGGAGGAGACCGCGTGTTCACTGAAGTAAAGCAGACGAGCAAGCCGTTGCCTCAGCTCGTCTCCGAGGAGATTGAGAAGCTTATCGTCCTGGGGGAGTTTAAGCCCGGCGACCGCTTGCCCAGCGAGTATGAGCTGGCGCAGCGCCTTGGTGTGGGACGTAGCACAGTGCGCGAGGCGACGAAGGCGCTTGTGAGCCGCAATATTCTGGAGGTCCATCGAGGGAACGGCACGTTTGTGTGCGAGCAGACCGGCCTTGTGCAGGATCCTCTGGGGCTGCGTTTTCAGCCGGACAAAAAGCGGCTGGGCCTCGATCTGTGCGAGGTGCGCCTTATGATCGAGCCAGAGATCGCTGCGCTGGCCGCACAAAAGGCGACAGAGGAAGAGATTGCTCGAATGCAGGCGCTGTGCGACGCCATTGAGGAAAAGGTGCGCCGAAATGAAAATTATGGAGCGCTGGATCAGCAGCTGCATACGCTTTGGGCGGCGTGTACGCGCAACGCGATCATGCCAAATTTGGTCCCCATTCTGAGCCAGGCTATTCCTCTTTTTATCGATATCACGAAGCGTGCGCTGCAGATGCAGTCGCTGTGCACTCATCAGGCTGTTGTGGATGCCATTCGCGCGCGCGACTCCGAAGCTGCCCGGCAGGCGATGCGCGTGCATCTGGAAGACAATCGGCGAAGCATCGAGGCGCTGCCGGATGACGACAGCTGACGCAGTGCTTTAACAAGAGTAAAAAAGAGGCCGGTCTCTGTGCGTTTATACACGTACAGGGATCGGCTTTGCTTTTTCTGGCGCTTTTGGGCCATGTACCGGTCGGCAGAGGAGCAGGGGCGTTCTCCAGCGAGATTCTGCGGCGCTTTTCATCGGGGCAAAGCATCGGTAGAGGCCTGCAGAACGGCGGCCCGGTTTGTCTGTTTCTTTCAGAAAAGACCTTTGAATGTTTTCGTGCAAAGCGATAAAAAATGAAGTATAACTTTGTGGTCTTCCACAAAGTTCGAAAAAAGCCTTGACTTGCCGGTGAAGATTTGTTAATTTATAAGCGAAACATAAGACGTCTGATGTCTGATAAATGATAATGATATGGAGAATGGAAACAAGAAGGAGAGGGTGTGCGTATGTATCACAGCGAGGAGGTGCGCCGTCTGGCGCCTGAAATGGACCCGTTGCGCCTCGGGATGGGCTGGAAGCTGGAAGATTTAGAAAAACCGAAGGTCATTATCGAGAGCACCTTTGGAGACAGCCATCCGGGAAGCGCGCATCTGCTGAAATTTGTGGATACAGCGGCTGCAGGTGTGGCAGCCGCAGGCGGCCGGGCCGCGCGCTATTTCACAACGGATATCTGCGACGGCATGGCACAGGGCCATGACGGTATCAATTATTCTTTGGCCAGCCGCGACATGATCGCCAATATGGTGGAGATCCACAACAACGCCACTCCCTTCGATGCCGGGGTATTCATCGCCAGCTGCGACAAGGGGCTGCCGGGCCTTCTAATGGGGATCGGCCGAACAGACCTGCCAGCTGTCGTGGTGACAGGCGGCGTTATGGAGGCCGGGCCGGACCTGCTGACACTGGAGCAGATCGGTGCCTACAGTGCCATGTGTCAGCGCGGTGAGATCAGTGAGGCGCAGCTCACTTATTATAAGCACCATGCCTGCCCCTCTTGCGGTGCATGCAGCTTTATGGGCACGGCGGGCACGATGCAGGTGATGTGCGAGGCGCTGGGCCTTACACTGCCGGGCAGCGCGCTTTTGCCGGCCACCAGCGCGGATCTTGTGGAAGTGGCCAGAAAAGCGGGCGCACAGGCTGTGGAGCTGGCAAAGCGCGGCTTGACGGCCCGCGATATCGTGACGCGGGAGAGCTTTGAAAACGCCATTATCGTGCACGCGGCAATTTCCGGCTCTACAAACGCCATCCTGCATCTTCCGGCCATCGCCCATGAATTCGGCATTGAGATCGATGCCGACACATTCGAGCGCATCCATAAGAGTGCTCATTATCTGCTGGATGTGCGCCCCGCCGGACGCTGGCCGTCAGAATATGTCTATTATGCGGGCGGCGTGCCCGCCATCATGGAAGAGGTGCGTCACCTGCTCCACCTCGATGTGATGACCGTCACTGGAAAAACGCTGGGCGAGAACCTGGACGGGCTGAAGGTAGGCGGCTATTACGAAAAATGCGCGGAATATCTTAAAAAGACAGGGGTCAAAAAAGAAGATATCATTCGTCCGTTTGACGCCCCAATCGGAGATAAGGGGACCATCGCCATTCTGCGCGGGAATCTGGCGCCCGAAGGGGCTGTTGTGAAGCATTCGGCCGTGCCGGTAGAGATGCACAAGGCGCTTTTGCGCGCCCGCCCTTTCGACTGCGAGGAGGACGCCATTGCCGCCGTCATCGCCCACGACATCAAGCCAGGAGATGCGGTGTTTATCCGCTATGAAGGACCCAAGGGCAGCGGAATGCCGGAGATGTTCTATACCACGGAGGCGATATCCTCCGACCCGGAGCTGGGCAAGACCATCGCTCTCATTACAGACGGCCGTTTTTCCGGCGCGTCCAAGGGCCCGGCTATCGGGCATGTTTCGCCGGAGGCGGCCGAAGGCGGTCCCATCGCGCTGGTAGAGGAGGGGGACCTTATCCAAATCGATATCCCTGCGCGGGTGCTGGCCATAGTGGGTGTGCGGGGCGAGCGGAAAACGCCCGAGGAGATGGACGGGATACTGAAGGAGCGCAGAGCCGCGTGGCAGCCCAGGCCGTTGCGGTATCAGAGCGGTGTTTTGAAAATCTATTCCGAACATGCGGTCGGCCCGATGAAGGGCGGCTACATGAAGTGAAAATGAGGAGTGATGAAGCCCCATGGAAAAGCTGAGAACCGGTATCATTGGGTGTGGAAAGGTGGGCGATTTTCATGCCAAGGTCTATGCGGAGTTGCCCCAGAGCGAATTTGTCGCTGTCTGTGATGCAGACAGCGCGCGTGCGGAGGCATTTGCGTCACGCTATGGTGTGAAGGCGTATACGGATGTGGCCACAATGTGCCGCGATGCGAGGCTGGATGTGGTGAGCATCTGTACTCCGCACCCACTGCATGCCAGTCCGGCCGTGGCGGCTGCGGACTGCGGCTGCAATGTGCTTGTGGAAAAGCCTCTGGCTTCCAGCCTTGAGGACTGCGACGCCATCATCGCGGCGGAGAAGCGTAATCATGTCACTGTAGGCACGATGGTGCAGCGCCGTTTTTACCGCCCCTGCATGCGCATCCACAAGGCCATCGAGGATGGGAAGCTGGGCCGTCCCGTGCTGGGAATGGTGACGATGCTGGGTTGGCGCGACGAGGCTTATTATAACAGCGACCCCTGGCGCGGCACGTGGAAAGGCGAGGGAGGCGGCGTGCTGGTGAACCAGGCGCCCCATCAGCTGGATCTGCTGCTGTGGTACATGGGCGAGGTGGACGAAGTATACGGCGTCTGGAAGAACCTCAACCACCCTTATATCGAGGTGGAGGACACGGCTGTGGCTGTGGTTAAATTCAAGAGCGGCGCTGTGGGCAATATCGTTGTGAGTAACAGCCAGAACCCGGCGCTGTACGGCAGGGTGCACATTTTCGGTGAGAACGGTGCGGCCGCAGGTGTGCAGACCGATGGCGGCGCGATGTTCATCGCGGGCATGACGTCTATAACAGAACCGCCTGTAAATGATTTGTGGACGGTGCCTGGCGAAGAGGAAATGCTGCCTGTGTGGAAAAAGGAGGACAGCGACTTCTTCAACAGTGTGGACTCCATGTATTACTATCACCGCGAGCAGATCAAAGATTTCCTCGAGGCTGTGCAGAGTGGCAAAAAGCCGCTGGTGGACGCCACAGAGGGCAGACGCACGGTGGAGCTGTTCACAGCCATCTACCGAAGCACGAAGGATAACGCCATCATTAAATTCCCGCTGAAATAAGGGGGCAGGGAAAATGTTTATCTCTTACAATGAGGCGTGTGCGAGGGATTGCTCTACACTGGAGCAGGACCTCGTGCTGTGCGAAAAGGCCGGGTTCGATTATATCGAGATCCGCCTTGACATGCTGACAGATTATCTCAAACGCCATACGGTGGAGGAGTTGGCGGCATTTTTTTGCACGAGCCGGCTGAAGCCGCATGCCTTTAATGCGCTCTATCTGTATCCGGAATTTTTGAGCGAGGGCGACGACGAAGCACGTCAAAAGGAGCTTTTGGAGGAGTTCCGGCTTGGTTGTGAGGTGGGGAGAGCCATCGGCAGCCATTACTTTATCATTGTGCCGCCGCTTCAGCGCGACCCGGCAGGCGGCCCGTATACAGGCAGCTGGGAAGACACATTTTCGAATTGTGTGCGTATCCTCAAGGAGCTTTCCCGGCGGGCGGAACCATATGATATGAACCTGTGCTTTGAGCTCGTCGGCTTTGAACGCTCAAGCGTCCGCAGCATCGGGCAGGCAGACGCTGTAGTGCGCGCTGTAGACCGGCCAAATGTGGGCTTTGTGTTCGACTCCTACAATATTTTTCTCAACGGTGGGTGCAACGACTTTTCGGCCATTGGAAGCGTGCAGCCGGAAAAGATATTCGCCGTTCACCTTATGAGCGCGGACGATGTGCCCGAGGCACAGCGCGGCCAGGACAAACGCTGCTTCTGCGGCCGGGGCGTGGTGGATACCGGCGCGTTCCTGCAGGAGCTGAAGGCGGCAGGTTACAGCGGCATAGTCTCTGTGGAGACCTTTCGGCCCGAATATTGGGCAAAGACGCCCGAATGGGTGATTCCCAATGCATATAAGACGACGCGCGCGGCGCTGGCCGAAAACGGATGCCTTTGAAAAGGATGGCTTTTTCGTCTGTCAACAGTGGATGCACCTCGCCTGGCAGAGAAGGCGGGTGTTCGATACAGTCCTGTATAATTTAATTGAACGAGGAGGAATACTATGTCACCTTTAGCGTTTGTGTTCATGTTGATCGCTGCGATCATCATCCTCACAGTACTGACCTTGAAGTTCAAGATGCACCCTGTGATGGTGCTGTTCATCACAGCGACGTTCTGCGGAATAGCGTCCGGCAAAAGCCTGGTGGACACCTTCAGTTCCATCACCAGCTATTTTGGTTCCACGCTGGGCAGCATCGGCGTCATGATCATCTTCGGCGCTGTCATTGCCGCCGGCATCAGCGATACCGGCGCCGCCACCAGCATGGTGAACTTCTTCATCCGCCTTTTCAAGGGCAAACGCCTTGAGTTGGCTCCGGCGCTCACCGGCTTCATCATGAGCATACCTGTGTTCGGCGATATCGCCATTATTCTGAACGCGCCCATCTCCGCCATCCTCGCCAAGCGCAAGAAAATGAGCATGACACAGGTGGCGCCATTCGTCAATCTGGGCCTGACGCTGACGCACGGCCTTGTGCCGCCCACGCCCGGTATCCTCGCGGTATCTGTGTTGCTGGGCGCCGACATCGGCACTGTGATTTTGTGGGGTCTCGTGTGCTCTGTCATCTCCTTCGCAGTGTGCTATTTTGTGCTTACCCCGATCTATTCCAAATGTGAGTACATCGAGCCGCTGGCTTCCTACACCGAGGGCATCGAGGCTGTGGAGGACACATCCTCTGTGGACGCTTTGCTCATCAAGGAAGAGAATACGCCAAAGGCGGCAGCTTCCTTCCTGCCTCTTCTGCTGCCTGCCGTGATGATCGCTGTTGGTTCCATCGGCAAGCTGCTGGTGAGCGAGGGAAGCGGTGCCTACACCTTTTTCAACACTTTCGGCAACACGGTTCTGGCGCTGTTCTGCGGCATCATTGCTGTGGGAATGCTTATATTCGGCCGCAAAAAGAAGGTTGTGGATAAGGCAAATGTGGACGGCAACGGCTGCAAGGTGAGCGAGAAGAGCAGTTGGTTTGAGATCGTGATGAACAACTGGGTCGGCCGTGCGCTCAACATCGCCATCAGTGCTCTGCTCATCACAGCTATGGGTGGCGCCATGGGTGGTATCCTGCGCGAGAATGAGGCGATCCAGACCATCGGCAACGCTATTGCAGCCACCAATTTCCCGGCGATCCTGGTGCCGTTCCTGCTGGCAGCCATTTTGATGACGGTCTGTGGTTCCATGACGACTGCCTCCATGACGGCCGCTGGCCTTATGGCAGCACTGGTTCCCGTGCTGGGCATGAGCCCGGTGGTGGCCGCTCTGGCCATTGGTGCGGGTTCCATGGTGGGCTGGCATGTGAATAACAGTGGCTTTTGGATCTTCACTTCCCTGTATGGCTTTGATACAAAGCAGGGCCTCAAATACTTCACCACCACCAACGCTCTGGGCGGTATCGTAGCATTTGCGGTGCTGGCTGTGCTGACGATGGTCGGCTTGGTGGCATAAAAAGGCAAGAGTCGCCGGTGCGGCCCCGCTGCTCTGCCGGCAGGGGCGGAAGAACGGTGGCTGCAGCAAAGCGGCGGCCGGGATGTCCGGGCGCCGCCTTGCGCTGTTTTTCCGGCGTGCTGTTGCTGCCGGGAGAGGGGTGCGTGGAGCATTTGCCTGTGTATGGACGTATACGGCTGCGGCCGTATTGATGCAGAGGAGGAGAACATGATCAATGCATTTCCGAAAAGCAGGTGTGTCGCCTGGACGGGCGGCGCTGTTTTGGGCGCAGCGGCAGGCATTTCTGCCTGGCTGTATATGGCGGGCCGTGCGGCCTCGCTCTTCAACAGGGCAATCGTCGCGCTGCTGGCCGCCTTTATCGCTGTGAATATCGCATTGTATATAGCCCGGCTCATGGCCGCGCGGGAGTATCAGAAACGCCTTCTGCTGCTGTATGAAGCACTCGACCCGTCGGCTTTCCTGCAGGCACTGCTGCCCCTGCGGAAAAAAAGGATGGATGCTTCCAACCGCTGCACCACGCTGGTGCATATTGCCAACGGATATCTCTACGGCGGTCAGCCGCAGCAGGCACTGGCGGTGCTGGAAGATGTGCAGCCGCCGGAGAAGGCGCTGGAGATGCGGGGTCTTGTGGCCGGCAACAAAGCTACCTGCTTTCTGGCGGCGGGCGAGATGGATCGGGCGCAGACAGCCATGGACGAGCTGCGGCGCATTGCAGCAGACAGGAGCTGCAAAAAGGAATTCGTACAAAAGGCGCGCCATACGCTGGGCTATCTGCAGCTCTGCATGGATATTGCCCGGGGAAGGCACGCAGATGTGGGAGCGCTTCAAAAGGATTTTGAGAGCAGCCGTGCACCGCTGCACCGGCTGGATGTGCAGTACCGTATCGCACTGGCGCTGCGCCACAGGGGCGACCGGACAGGCATGGAGAAAAGCCGCGAATATCTCCTTGAGAACAGTGGCGGTACCTGCTACGGCGAGCTTGCGCGTGCACTTTGATACCTGTGAGCGATATAAAAAAGCAAGGCCTGAGGCTTCACTGCCCCGGGCCTTGCGGTCTTATCGGAAAGTTTATTTTTTCCACACCATCATTTTCTTCGTGGCCTTGTAGATATGGTTGTGTCAAAAACTTTTCGCACTTTGGTTTGCAGACCCTGACATGAATGAAGTCAGCCGGTAATGGAGGCATTCTCAATGGCATCCCTTAGGTGCTTCATGTTCATGTAATTCCTGTTGCCCCACTGGACACCGGCCACATTACATTGCGCAGCCGTGCGCAGACTGGCATGGGGCAGATTTACCATTCGGGAAACTGCCCACCCTACGGTTGTGGCGACGAATTTCCCGGTTCAGCCTCTCAATGGCATTGTTGATGTGGATGCGTGCCCAGTGTTCGCTGGGGAAGTCGCAGCAGGCAAGCGTCTCCTCAATGCTCTCCTCCGCCTTTTTGATGGCTTCTTTCAGCTTCATGGAAGTTCCTCCACCATGGCCCGGGCCTTTTCCTAAATGGTGTCTACACAAGATTAGGCTGAAACGGCACACCAAATAGCAATGCAACGAATTTGTACTGCTGCCAAAAAGGATGCTGTATTTTTTGCGTGTCGAGTGGCAATACCACGCCAGTATTTCAAGTGCAGAAAAGCATTCCCCAACAAATGACGAAGCCGATACAAATAACGGCCATACTTCCGCTGTTATCTGCGATCTCGTTTGATCGGAATGACGACGTTCATCCCAGCACCAGCAGCATAAGAAATAATCGGGTTGGTGCCATGACCACGATCAGTCAATAATGTTTCCGCAGCTATTCCCCCAATCAGGTGAATAGCTTCTTGGCAATCAGCTCGGATACCCTCTGCAACATGTACTCGGACCGGCATACCATTTGCATCCACGACAAGGTGAATCTTGGTATTGAGTCTCCTTTTGTACGACTCATGTCCTGATTACCGCTTTTGGCTTCTGCTGCATGTGGATGTACCTTACAGTGGCTGACATCAATCATCGGCCATTCCAAATCAGGCTCATCTGCGAAAATGCTGATATACAGTACCCCATTTCCCGTAGCACGGCGGCAACCCCCGCCATGTGCTCCTGTGTGTAAAATCCAAAATACGCCATTGATAGACCGCCGGTTATCTTGTGCTGTGCCGCCCCCATTGCCCTCGCTGTCCTGAACGATGAGGCGCCAGCAGATTCCATACCTGATCACAGCTGTCATGGCGTTGTTGTTCATTGCTCATAGGAACACCTCTTTCTGAGCTATTGGCCTATTTTACCACATTACTCGTGTAAACACTATTTAGGAAGAAGAAATGCTGCCCTCTTTCCGTTTGTTTGGAAGTATGATAGAATAAGCGGGAAATTTGGATAAAGCCGGGATGTTGTATATGAGTCTGGAATCAAAAATAAGAAGTCTGAAGGCACATCCTCTCATTCAGGTGCTGGCCGACAATGGGGGGAATCCGCGTACGCTTGTGCTGATCGAACCGCTGTGGGGCGTCCCTTACAACCTTATCGCACCGTTCGCCACTCTTTATATGTACACACAGGGCATCACAGATGTGCAGATTGGCCTGATTCTCTCCGTCACGATGGCAGTCCAGGTGTTGTTTTCCTTTTTGGGGGGCATTTTGTCTGACAAGCTGGGACGAAAATTCACTACCATGATGGGGGATTTTTTCGGATGGGGGCTGGCCTGTCTGGTGTGGGCTGTTTCGAACAATTTCTGGCTGTTTTTGGCCGCTGCAATCCTGAATTGCTTTGAGCAGATCAATCAGACGGCATGGTACTGCCTGCTGATTGAGGACGCACGCCCAAAGGATCTGGTAGGAATCTATACCTGGGTAAATATTGGCGGATTGGTGGCCATCTTTTTTGCGCCGCTTTCCGGTCTGTTCGTCCGTTCGTATTCGATCGTGCCGGTAGTACGGGTGCTGTATTTTCTTTTTGCGCTGACAATGATCCTGAAAACGCTCATCACCTTCCGGTTTTGCCATGAAACGAAGCAGGGCAAAATCCGGCGCGCAGAGACAAGGGGAATATCTGTTTTTCATATGCTGGGGGAATACCGCCAGTTGATTCCCGGTATGCTGAAGAATAGGGGCGTGCTCAAAGCAGTGGCTGTTTCTGTGATCCTGTATGTCACCAACATGGTGAGCACAAACTTTTTTGGTCTGTATGTGACACAGCGGCTGGGGCTTTCGGAAAACTTTCTGGCGCTGTTCCCCATTTTGAACGCTGCTGTCATGCTGATCTTTATGATAGGGCTTCAGCACCGCATCAATGCCACGAAATTTCGCATCCCGCTGTGGATCGGGCTGGCGTTGTACGTCGTGGCTGCCTTGGTGCTGATCTTCTCTCCTGCGGGCAGACTGGGCTTTGTGCTGTTGTATGTGTTTATTGCCGCTGTGGCGGCAGCGCTGGTGAATCCGCGTAAGGACGCGCTTCTCCAGCTCAACATCACTCCGCAGGAACGGGCACGCCTGAATGCCCTTATCATGGCCTCCACAGTTGCCCTCTCCTCTCCTTTTGGTTATCTGGCCGGGTGGCTCTCCAGTATGGACCGCCGCCTGCCCTTCGTTTTCACACTCCTGTTATTTGTCACGGCAATGTTTGCCATAGGCCGCATCCAGGAGCCGCAGGTGGAGGAAAGGTAGAAATGCCGCTGCGGCTGATTTTCCTGTGTTTTAGGCGTCAATGGGTGGTTTCTTATGCTTTATACGGTTTTCGGACGCTTTTTTGTGTTGACGGCACATTAAAAACAAGCGGAACAGCGCCTTAGGCGGGGTGCCATAAAAAAGTGAGTGAAGTTTTGGGGAGCGGCATGGCCTATGAATCATGCCGTTCCTGCTTTTGTCAGCTCTTCCAGCGGAATAAAGCCCACGGAGCATAAGTGATTCGGATACTCTGGGTTGCCTCGTACCGCTTATCCGTCCGAAGCTCTTCAGGTCCTTTTTCCGAAACATCAATGAACTTGTCCGTAGTGTACCGGCAGAAAAAATCTTTCAGGTTGATGGCTGGCATTTTATTCCTCCGTTTTGATTTTTTGGTTGGGTGAATCGAAACAAAAGGCAGGCGGGGCGCCTGGAGACAAAGTGTCTCAGAGCATAGGAAAGCGCCCGCACAGCTTAAAGCTGTACGGACGCAGGAGAAACGGGCGTTATTTTCAAATGCTGTGTATTACGATGATTTTCGTATCCTTGGGCAATCTCTATCCGCCCTGGAGAGTGGCTTTTTTGAAAAGCCAAGGAGACGGATAGAAAAGCACAGCGTTACCTCCTTGCATCCGCAATGATGGTTTTAGCTTCTTTCTTTGGTAACACCTTGCCATAAGACACGACTTTCCCGTCCACAACCAGCGCAGGAGTAGTCATAACTCCGTAAGCGGCGATTTGTGAAAAGTCCGTTACATGGTCGATGGTTGTATCCATTCCCAATTCCACAAGAGCTTCACGGGTAGCATTTTCCAGAGTTTTGCATTTAACGCAGCCACTTCCCAGCACCTTCACCCCAACGCCAGACTTAGACGCTTCTGTTTTTGCCATTGTTTTTGGGGTGCAGTTTCCCACACAGCAGCAGGAGTTCGTTTCTTCTTTTTTCTTGTTAAAAAGTCCCATAATTGATTCCTCCTGAAAATTATATAAGCAAAAATTGAAACGCATTGAACAGGTAGCCCACAAGGATGATACCGATAGTGCAAATACCAATAAACAGCGCCAGCAGCTTCGGCTTCACAGCCTTGCGAAGCATAATCAAGGACGGCAAACTCAGTGTTGTGACAGCCATCATAAAGGACAAAATTGTGCCGAGTTGTGCGCCCTTATAGAGCAGGGCTTCTGCCACCGGGATTGTACCAAAAATATCCGCATACATGGGGATACCCACCAGCGTGGCAAGAACAACACCAAAGGGATTGTTACCGCCTAATACCGCTTCAATCCAGCTTTCTGGAATCCAGTTGTGAATGATTGCGCCAATTCCCACACCAACCAAAATGTATGGAAATACTTTTTTGAATGTGGAAATGACCTGTTCTCTGGCATACTGTATTCGTTCCCGTTTCGTCAGGGTAGGAGATTCAATATCCACGCCGCCGGCAGCACGGACAAATTCCTCCACATACGGTTCCATGTGTAGTTTTTCAATTAAGGTGCCGCCTGCCACAGCGATCATTAAACCGACAATCACATAGATGACCGCAACTTTTGCCCCGAAAATGCTCATTAAAAGAATAAGACTCCCCAAGTCCACCATAGGGGATGAAATCAGAAAAGAGAATGTAACTCCCAGCGGCAACCCTGCGCTGGTGAAGCCGATAAAAAGTGGAATGGACGAGCAAGAACAGAAAGGCGTCACAGTTCCCAGCAGGGCAGATATGATATTTGCACCGACACCATGGAACCGGCTCAATATCCGCTTGCTTCGTTCCGGCGGAAAGTAACTTTGAATGTAGGAAATTACGAAAATCAAAAGGCAGAGCAGCACCGTGATTTTTAACACATCATAGAAGAAAAACTGAATACTTCCTCCTATACGTTCCCTTACATCCAGCCCCAGCTTGGAAAGGCCCTTGCCAATTAGCTCATTCAGCCATTTCATGCCGAACACTTGATCCTGGATAAATTGCCACACACCCATAGAGAAACCTCGCTTTCAATTTGCCGGACAACATATCAAAAAAAATTGATGTTTAGTGCCGAGATAAACGCCATCTTGCTATGATGGCGTTTATTTATCACATGCGGGGCATTCACATACCCGTTCTGTGTTCGGTGTGGTAAGAGCCAGTAGTAACTCCACCGCTTCATCTTTGCCGGTCTCGCTCAAGCGGTAATGCGTCCATTTACCCTCTTGACGACTCACCACAAGCCCGGAATCACATAGAATTTTCATGTGATAAGATAGGCCAGACTGTGTTAAATCCATCGGCTCTTGTAAAACACAAGCGCATTTCTCGCCACTGCGTAGTTGCTCCAAAATGGCAAGACGTTTTGGGTCGCACAGGGCTTTAAACACCCTTGCGCTTTCTTGGTAAGTTCTCATGTGTTTGCCTCATATTAAAAAGTTTTGATGTGAATAGTATATGCACCATTATCTCGTTTGTCAATAGCTCTCTGCAAATTATTTTAGTAGCGTTTACACCTTGCACGAAACCGCAAGCAACGCAAAATGGACACGCTTGCTGTTTTGCGGGGCTGTCAGCCCTGCAAAAATACCTGTTGAGAAGCTTCCCCGAACCCTGCCTCACAGGCCGTTAACGCGCCTGTTCCTTGTGTGATTTACAGCATAGCAATTTTTTTAGTATGTCTCTTGGTGAACCGCATGAGTATTAAATGGTGATAGTAGTTTGATTTTCAGGCATGGGGAATGACAGGATACCTCCCTTCAAAAAAACGCGCCTGCCTGACAGATGCCGTAATTTAGTAGTTTTCTAATACTGTCTTATGAGAACCCACCGGGAAGGACGATTTTATTGCAAAATCATTCATGCTCCTTGCACGACAGCGTTTCGACCTCCAGCTTAAACACGCGGACGGAATCCAACATCGCGCCGGAAAACGTCCAGCCGTCTTTTCCGGTATTGTGCAGCATCAGAGCCTGCAAAGCCGCTTCTTTCTGCGAGGCCTCCTCCACAAAGGAAACGCGCCCCGTGCCGATAACGCTTTGAAACCGGGCGGTATGCCGGCAGGCTTCCTCGCCCTCTACCAGCGCGTAGTTTACGTCCAGCTCAAAGCCGACGGAGGGCGTCCCGGCGATGAGATCCAGCTTCCGCCCGCTTTTAGCGCTGTGAAAATAGAACACCCGCTTTCCGTTTTCCTCGGCGTAGCCGAAATTCAGCGGCACGATATACACCGCGCCGTTGTCGCAGAAGCCGAGGCGGCAGCAATGGCAGGTCTGGATGATTTGTGTGATTTTTTCTGCATCTGTGATCTCGCGGTCCGTACGCCGCATGTGCCTCACTCCTCATTGGTTTTGTTTCATGATAACACAAAGGAACCGGTTGAGGCAACTTTACAAAATATGTGTTGCCTGTGCCGCCGGCAGGCATGGAAAATCAAATTTTTTGATTTACGGCCGTGGAAGCCCGGCGGATTTGCGGCCGCGCTGCCCGGCGCACTGCTCTGCTTTTTGCAGCGGCGGTGCTTTTTTGCAAAAAACAACGGAATCTTAGGGGAGACGGGCTTTTTAACTTGATTCGACACCGTTCGACATGGTAAAATAGACTCCCGGCGCATCCCACTTCGCGCCGGCCATGGCCGCGTCTGTTCCCCATCCAGGAATGGGCGCGGCCGCTTTGTTTTTTACCGGGGAAAACCGTGAAAAGCGGTTGATTTTTGCGCTCCGTTCGCCTATACTGAAAGTGAAAAAAGCTGCTGTTTCAGGGAGGGAACGTTATGAAAAATTACGTGATCACCATCGCCAGGGAAAACGGAAGCAACGGCCGCGCCATCGGCGAGGCGTTGGCCGGGCGCCTGGGCATCCCTTTTTACAATCGGGATATCCTGCGCATGGCCGCCGATGACAGCGGCATCAACGAACAACTGTTTGCCAACGCGGAGAAAAGCTTCCGCAGCAGTCTGCTGTTCCGCGTGGCCAAGGACGCCTACAACGGCGAGGTCATCCCGCCGGACAGCGACAACTTTGTTTCCAACGAGAACCTGTTCCGCTACCAGGCCAAGGTGATGCTGGGCCTGGCGCAGAACGAGAGCTGTGTGATGATCGGCCGCTGCGCGGACTTTATTTTGCGCGACCGGCCCAATGTGCTGCGTGTGTTCATCCACGCGCCGGAGGAAGTGCGCGTGCGCCGCGTCATGCAGCGCCACAACCTCTCTGAGGCCGAGGCGCGCCGCCATATGCGCCAGGTGGACAAACGCCGCGCGGACTATTACCGCGCTTTCACGGGCAGCGACTGGCGCGACGCCGGCCATTATGACATCTGCTTCGATTCCGACCATATGGGTGAGGAGAAGATCATCCGCTTCATTATGGGATATATGAACGTGTGCTTCGAGGACTGAGCCGCGGCGGAAAGAAAATGAAAACAGCCGGAAGGGAAGATTCCCTTCCGGCTGTTTTCATGTCCGGCGTCAGGAAAGCTCGAACTTACCGGTGTAGAGCTGATAATATCTGCCTTTTTGCGCGAGCAGCTCACTGTGGGTGCCGCGTTCGATGATACGGCCCTGTTCCAGCACCATGATGCAGTCTGAATTGCGTACAGTGGAGAGGCGGTGTGCAATGACGAACACCGTGCGGCCCGCCATCAGGCGGTCCATGCCCTCCTGTACAATGCGCTCGGTGCGTGTGTCGATGGAACTGGTGGCCTCGTCCAGAATAAGCACGGGCGGGTCCGCCACGGCCGCGCGGGCAATGGCCAGCAGCTGCCGCTGGCCCTGTGAGAGGTTTGCCCCGTCGCCTGTCAGCAGAGTGTTGTAGCCGTCCGGAAGATGTTCGATGAACGCGTGGGCGCCCGCCAGCTGCGCCGCAGCCGTCACCTCTGCGTCGGTGGCGTCCAGTTTGCCGTAGCGGATGTTGTCCGCTACGGTGCCTGTGAACAGGTGTGTGTCCTGCAAAACGATTCCCAGGCTCCGGCGCAGATCCGCCTTTTTGATCTTGTTGACATTGATGCCGTCGTAGCGGATCTTGCCGTCCGCAATGTCATAAAAGCGGTTGATGAGGTTTGTGATGGTCGTTTTGCCCGCGCCGGTGGCTCCCACAAAAGCGATCTTCTGGCCGGGCCTGGCATACAGGCTGACGTTGTGCAGAATGATCTTGGCGTCGTCGTAACCGAAATCCACGTCGTCGAACACCACTTCGCCCTCCAGCCTGCGGTAGGTGGTGCTGCCGTCGGCCCTGTGGTAATGCTTCCAGGCCCAGACACCCGTGCGCCCGCGGCATTCTTCCAGACTGCCGTCCGCGGTTTGTTCCGCATTCACCAGCTCCACATAGCCTTCGTCGGTTTCAGGAGGCTCATCCATCAGGCTGAATACGCGCTCCGCGCCTGCCAGCGCCATGATGATGGAGTTGAACTGCTGTGATACCTGTGAGATGGGCTGGTTGAAGCTTTTGTTGAACTGCAGAAAGGATGCCAGCCCGCCCAGCGTAAAGCCGCCCGTGCCGAAGAGCGCCAGCAGCGAGCCGAGGATGGCCGTGAGCACATAGCTGAGGTTGCCGATGTTGGCCATGACGGGCATGAGGATATTGGCATAGCGGTTGGCGTTATCGGCACTGTCGGCCAGCGCGTCGTTCAGCGCGTCAAACCGGGCGATGCTCTCATCCTCGTGGCAGAATACCTTGACGACTTTCTGGCCCTCCATCATCTCCTCGATATAGCCGTTGACCGTGCCCAGATTGCGCTGCTGCGCTACGAAATATGCGCCGGACCTGCTCGTGAGCTTTTTGGTGGTGAACAGCATAAGGCACACCATCACCAGCGTCAACCCTGTCAGCGGCAGGCTGAGGGCAAGCATGGAGCAGAATACGCTGACGATCGTTACCGCCGAAGAGACGAGCTGGGGCATGCTCTGGCTGATCATCTGGCGCAGCGTGTCGATGTCGTTGGTGTAAATGCTCATGATATCGCCGTGGGCATGGGTGTCGAAATAACGGATGGGCAGGCGCTCCATATGCCGGAATAAATCGTCGCGGATGGCGCGCATCGTCCCCTGGGACACATATACCATGATGCGGTTGTACAGCAGCGTGCACAGCACGCCGAACAGGAAGACGCAGCCCATTTTCAGCAGCGCCGCCAGCAGCGGGCCGAAGTCCGACGCGCCGCCCTCGCCGATATAGGGCACGATGTAGTCGTCGATGAGCGTTTTCATAAACAGATTGCCCGCCACGGTGGCCGCGGTGCTGCCAAAGATGAACAGCAGCACGCCCAGGCAGTGCAGCTTGTAGCGCCGCAGGATATAGCCGAACAGCCGGCCCATGATGCGCATGGGCTTTTCAACCTTTTGCTTTGGGGCCATCATGGCCGCGCTTTTATCAGCAGGTACGCCGCGCATCGTCATCCGCTCCTTTCATCTGGGAATCATAGACATCCCGGTAAATTTCGCTGCTCGCAAGCAGCTCGTCGTGCGTGCCGAAGGCGGCCACGCGGCCGTCGTCCAGCACGAGGATGCGGTCTGCGTCCTGCACGGAGCTGATGCGCTGGGCGATGATGAATTTCGTGGTGTCGGGGATCTCCTCTGCGAAAGCCCGGCGGATCAGGGTATCCGTCCGGGTATCCACGGCGCTGGTGGAATCGTCCAGGATCAGTATCTTGGGCTTTTTCAGCAGCGCGCGCGCGATGCACAGGCGCTGTTTCTGCCCGCCGGACACGTTGGTGCCGCCCTGCTCGATGTAAGTGTCATAGCCGTCCGGCTGCGCGCGGATGAACTCGTCCGCCTGTGCCAGGCGGCAGGCGCGCTCCATCTCCTCGTCCGTGGCGTTTTTGTCGCCCCAGCGCAGATTTTCCCGGATGGTGCCGCTGAACAGTACGTTTTTCTGCAGCACCATGGCCACCTCGTTGCGCAGGGTTTCCACGTCGTATTCCCGCACATCCACGCCGCCCACGCGCACCGCGCCTTCCGCGACGTCGTACAGGCGGGGGATGAGCTGCACCAGGCTGGATTTCGCACTGCCCGTGCCGCCGATGATGCCGATGGTCTCGCCCGCGCGGATGTGCAGATCAATGTCATCCAGTACGGGCTTGCCGCTTTTTTTGTAGGAGAAGGATACGTGGTCGAAGTCCACGCGGCCGTCCTCCACCTGTGTGCGGGCGGCGGGCGGGGAGGTGAGGTCCGCCTTTTCCTCCAGCACCTCGGCGATGCGGTCCGCCGAGGCGCGGGCCATTGTCACCATCACGAAAATCATGGAGAGCATCATCAGGCTCATCAGGATGTTCATAACGTAGGTAAACAGGCTCATGAGCTGACCCGTGGTGAGAGAATGGGCGGCGATCATGTGCGCGCCCAGCCAGGAAATGGCCAGGATGCACATGTACATCGTGAACTGCATCACGGGGCTGTTCAGCGCCAGCACGGTCTCAGCCTTGACAAACAGCCTGTAAACATTGTCGTTGGCGGTGTGGAATTTCTGCGTCTCGTGGTCCTCGCGCACATAGGCCTTGACGACGCGGATGGCGCTGACATTCTCCTGCACGCTGGCGTTGAGGTCGTCGTATTTGCGGAATACCTGCCGAAATACGGGGTGAGAATTTTTCGTGATGAAAAACAGCGCCACGCCCAGAAACGCGATGGCCGCCACGAAGATCAGGGACAGCCGCGCGCTGATGGAGAACGCGGCCGCCATTGCGCACAGCAGCATCACAGGTGCGCGGGTGCACATGCGCAGGATCATCTGGTAGGCGTTCTGCACGTTTGTCACATCCGTCGTCATGCGGGTGACGAGCCCGGCCGTGGAGTATTTGTCGATGTTGGAAAAAGAAAATGTCTGGATATTGCGGAACATGGACTGGCGCAGATTGTGCGCGAATCCGCTGGAGGCCCGCGCGCCGTATTTGCCTGAGAGCACGCCGCAGGCCAGAGACAGCATTGCCATCACGGCCATTGCGCCGCCGGTGATGCAGATCGTGCGCACGTCCCCTTTCTCCACGCCGCTGTCGATGAGATAGACCATCAGCATGGGGATGAGAATCTCCATGACAACTTCGCCCACCATGAATGCCGGCGTGAGGATGGACGCTTTTTTGTACTGCTTTACTTCAGCCAATAGGGTTTTCAGCATAAAATGTCCTCCTGAGATTGGTTTTGTTTCGCTTAACTTGTTAGTGCCATTACAGTAAGCTTCCTAACTATATACGCCGAGGAAAACCGCTGGCGGCAGGCACGGAAAAAGCCGCGCCTGCGCCGGCGGCATGGAAAAGGCAAAGCGGACACTCACTCCAGATTGCGGCGGAATTTGGCTGTGATGGCGAAAAATTGCTCCAGCTCTTCGGGTGTGACGTCTTTGGTGATGCGTGCCTCTGTGGCGCGGATGCGGGAGATCACGCCCTCGTGCACCGCCAAAGCCTTGGGCGTAAGCACCAGCTTTTTCAGCCGGGCGTCATAGGCAACAGGCTCCCGCAGAAGAAAGCCGTTTTTTTCCATCAGCTGCAATATGCCGGTGGCCGTGGAGCGGCGGATGTTGAATTCAGCCTCCACGTCCCGCTGGAACATGTCACGGTCCTCGTTGCGGTGCAAAAAGCCGATGATCCACCCTTGCATGCCGGTGGTCTCCGGCGGCATGCCGTCGTCCATACAGCGTTTGATCAGGTTGGAAAGCACGCGGATCTCTCCGCCCACGTGGCGTTCACCCTTCATCCTTCGACACTTCCTTGCTTTTTAGTTAGGCTACTAACAATTATAGGGCGGATCCGCCCCGGTGTCAATGGCTTTTTAAGAATTTATTATAAAAAAGGTGACGCTGTGAGCGGCCGCGCTTCAAAGGATGTTCAGAATGCCGTAAGATTTTTGAAAGCCTTTCCCCAGCCCGTCCGTCAGGAACGTGCGGTACGATGGTCCTGTTCTCAACAAACAATGGGAAGGGGCCATCCAAATGGAAAAAATAAAAGTCGCCGTGCTGTTCGGGGGACAGTCCACCGAGCATGCGGTCTCGCTGCAATCGGCCTGCGCCGTTCTGCACGCCATGAAGGGTACGCGCTTTGAAGCCGTGCCGGTGGGTATCACGCGGGAGGGCAGGTGGTTCTGGTACCGCGGCCCGCTGGACGCCGTAGGGGAGGGCGTATGGGAAAAAGAGGAATGTGCGCCTGTGACGCTGACGCCGGACGCTTCTGTCCACGGCCTGCTGGTGCAGGGCGCGGGCAGCCTGTATCTGGATGCGGCGTTTCCCGTGCTGCATGGAAAAAACGGCGAGGACGGCACCGTGCAGGGGCTGCTTGCGCTGGCGGGCATCCCCTGCGTGGGCTGCGGCGTGCTGGCAAGCGCCCTGTGTATGGATAAGGACGCAGCGCACCGCCTGGCACGGGCCGCGGGGGTGGAGGTGCCGCCCTGTGCGGTGCTGCATGCTCCGCCGCGCCCCGAGGTGCTGGCGGCATGCACCCACGGGCTGCGGTACCCGCTGTTCGTCAAGCCCGCCTGTGCGGGTTCGTCCTTCGGCGTGACCCGTGTGGAGACGCCGGACGCGCTGCCCGCGGCCGTGGCCGAAGCGTTCCGCCACGACGGCAAGGTGCTGGTGGAGCAGGCGGTGCCGGGCTTTGAGGTGGGCTGTGCCGTGCTGGGCGCCGGAGAGGCGCTCACCGTGGGAGAGGTGGATGAGATTGAGCTGGCCCATGGCTTTTTTGATTATACGGAAAAATATACGCTGGAGACCGCGCGCATCCACATGCCCGCCCGCCTGTCTCTGGCTGAACGGGACCGTGTGCGTGAAGCAGCCAAGACCGTGTACCGGGCGCTGTGCTGCACGGGCTTCGCGCGGGTGGATCTGTTCTACACGCCGGACGGGCGCATCGTGTTCAACGAGGTGAACACCATCCCGGGCTTCACCGAGCACAGCCGCTTTCCCGGCATGATGCGCGGCGCGGGAGTGGAATTCGGCCCGCTGGTGGAGCGGCTGCTGGAACAGGCGGTGGCGGACGTATGATGCAGACAGTGACCCGGGAGCAGGCGCTGGCGGGCACGCTGGCGCTGGTGAACCCTGCACATCCCCTGCAGGCACGGCCCGCGCCCGAAGCGTTGGTCCCCGCCATGCCGGACGCGCCCGGCGTGCTGCTGGCGCGGCAGGCGGCGGTCATGCTGGCAGCGCTGCTGGACGGCATCCGCGCGGCGGGGCGCATCGTGCCCGTCAGCGGCTGGCGCAGCCACGCCGAGCAGCAGGCGCTGTATGCGGATTCCGTGCGGGACAACGGCCTTGAATTCACACAGAAATATGTGGCGCTGCCCGGCTGCAGCGAGCATGAAACAGGCCTTGCCATTGATGTGGGCGAGGCGCGGGAGGTGATCGACTTCATCCGTCCCGCATTTCCCGATACAGGAGTCTGCGCGGCTTTCCGCCGCGCGGCGGCGCGCTACGGCTTCATCGAACGGTATCCCAAAGGCGCGCAGACCGTCACCGGCATCGGCCATGAACCATGGCATTTTCGCTATGTTGGCTGGCCCCACGCCGGGCTGATGGCACAGCGCGGCGTGACGCTGGAAGAATACATCGGAGCCTTGGGGGCATACACGCCCGAACAGCCGCTGCACGCGGAGGCTGGGGGACGTGGCTTTGACATCTTTCGTGTGCCGCTGGGGCCGGAGGGAGCGCGGTTCGACGCGCCGCGGGACCGTGTGTGGCAGGCATCCGCAGACAACTGCGGCGGCCTTGTCGTCACCGTGTGGGGCGCGGTATGACGGCGCGGCGGGGATATCCGGCCGTGGACCGCTTCCGCGTGGCGGCCGCGCTGCTGGTGGTGTGCATCCATACCGCTCCGCTGGCGTCTTTTTCCGCAGCGGCGGATTTTGCGCTGAAAACGCTGGCGCGGCTGGCCGTGCCGTTCTTTTTCACGGCAACCGGATTTTTTCTGCTGGGGGAGCTTGTGCGCCCCGGCCTGCGGTCCCGGACGCTTTCGCCCGGCGTGCGCCGCTTTTTGAAAAAGACGGGCGTTCTGTATGCGGCCTGCACCGTGCTGTACCTGCCCGTGACGCTGTATGCGGGGAATTTCCCTGTGGAAAACGTGCTGGGGGAGCTTGTGCGGGACGCTGTGCTGGACGGCACGTTTTATCACCTGTGGTACCTGCCCGCCGCGCTGCTGGGAGTGCTGGTGGTGTGCGGGCTGCTGCGCTTCCTGCGCCCCGGCGCGGCGGCGGGCGTGTGCGGCGCGCTGTATCTGGCGGGGCTTTTGGGAGACAGCTGGTATGGCCTTGCAAAACAGCTGCCCGCGCTGAAAGAGGGCTATGATGCGCTGTTCGGCGTGATGGACTACACGCGCAACGGCCTGTTCTTTGCGCCGGCGTTTTTGATGCTGGGCGCGCTTCTGGCAGGTTTTCCCGCCCGCCGACGACCGCGGGCGTGCCTTGCGGGGCTGGGCTGTTCGCTGGCGCTCCTGTTTGCCGAGGCCTTTGGTCTGCGGGCGCTGGGCTGGCCCCGGCACGACAGCATGTACCTGGCGCTTGTGCCCTGCGCCTGCTTCCTGTTCCTGTGCCTGCTGGTCCCCCGGGGCGGGGACGCGCCGTTCCTGCGGGAATTTTCCATGCTCGTCTATGTGCTGCATCCCATGGCCATCGTGGGCGTGCGGGGTGCGGCCAGAGTGCTGCATGCCCGGGAATGGCTGGTGGAAAACAGCCTGGCCCATTTTGCGGCGGTAGCCGCCGCGTCCTGCGCGGCGGCATGGCTGCTGGCGCGTTTGAGCCAGCGGCGCAGGTGGGACGGCCGTTCCGGAACAGCACCGAAGCCGGACTTGCGCAGAGCGCGTGCCTGGGCCGAGGTAGACCTGGAGGCGGTTGCGCGCAATGCGGGCGCGCTGCAGGGCTGCATGCCAGCGGGCTGCCGGTTGATGGCCGTGGTAAAAGCGGACGCTTACGGCCACGGCGCGCCCGCCGTGGCGGGCCGGCTGTGGCAGGCCGGTGTGCGGGCCTTTGCAGTGGCGACGCCGGAGGAGGGCGCGCAGCTGCGCCGGTGCGGCATCACCGGTGAAATATTGGTATTGGGCTATGCAGATGCGGCCCGTATACGGGAGCTGCGGCGCTGGAGGCTGTGCCAGACGGTGACGGACCCGGCCCACGCCCGTGCGCTGGCCCGTGCCGCAGGCCGCAGGCCGCTGCCCGTGCACATTGCGGTGGACACGGGCATGCATCGCCTGGGCACGGATGCGGGCGCGGCTCCGGCGGTGGCCGAGATGCTGCGTCTGCCGGGGCTGGAGGTGCGGGGGCTGTTCACACATCTGGCAGTGGCGGACAGCCCTGCGCCGGAGGACGCGGCCTTTACCCGCACGCAGCTGGATGCGTTTGAAGCGCTGGCGCGGAAGCTGCGGGGCGCGGGGTATACGCTGCCGCCGCTGCACGCGCAGGCGAGCTGCGGCATCCTGAACCAGCCGCAGCCTGACTGCGGATATGCCAGGCCGGGCATCGCACTTTACGGCGCGCTCAGTACGGCGGGCTGCGCGGCGCGGCTGCACCCGGTGCTGGCTCCGGCGCTGGCGCTGCGGGCGCGAGTCGTCAGTGTGCGCCGCGTGCCGCCCGGCGAAGGCGCGGGCTATGGCCTTGCGTTCCGGGCACGGCGCTCCACCCGGCTGGCGGTAGTGGCCATCGGCTACGCGGACGGCTGGCCGCGCGCGGCGGGAGAAGGGCGCGGCCATGTGCTGCTGCACGGCAGGCGCGCGCCCGTTGTGGGCCGGGTGTGTATGGACCAGCTTCTGGTGGATGCAACGGACACAGGCGCGGCGGTGGGGGATGTGGCAACGCTCATCGGCGCGGACGGCCCGGAGCGCATCACCGCCGAGGAAGCGGCCGAGGCGGCGGGCACCATCGCCAACGAGCTTTTGTGCCGCATCGGTCCCCGCGTGCCCCGCGTTTATCTGCGCTGAGAAAACGAAAGCCCCGCGGCGTTGTGCACACAACGCCGCGGGGCTGTTTCTTGCTTCACAATAAAAGCTTATCCGGACGGTCCGCATGGCCTGAAAAATAGCCTGTACGGCCATTTTGGAAGCGGGCTCACCAGCGCCCGCCGCCACCGCCGCCGAAGCCGCCGCCGGAAAAACCGCCGCCGCTCCCACCGAAGCTGCCGCCGCCACCGCTGGAGCCGCCGCTCTGCTGGGCGACGGTTTGCTGCAGCTGCGTCATGGAATGGTCTACGCTGTGGTGCATCATATGGCTGAACCAGATCACATTCCACACGGTCATGTCGCTGCAGCCGTACCACACGGGCGGAGGCACGGCCATCCCATCAAAGCGCCCGGCCCATTCCTCCTCCAGCCCAAACACCGAGGCGTAGGGAAGGACGTCGTAAAAATATTCGGGGTTTTCCGCGGCCAGCACACGGATGCGCGGCAGCTCGGATTCCTCAATGAATTTCCGCAGGCCCAGCAGGCGGCCGGCCATTTCCAGGCGGTACTCTGTGGGCTGGGCGATGCGCGGCGCGGCAAGGCACGCCAGCAGGGCCAGCAGATAGCTTCCCAGCACCGCCCACAGCGGCGTCAGCGCATACAGGGCCGCGCCGTAGGCAAGCCCCGCCGACGCGGCGGCGCACAGGCCCACGCCGGTTCCCCAGCCGATGCGCGCCCCCCGGCCGGAGAACTGCCAGCGCTCCGCCGCCGCATACAGCAGCAGGCCGAACAGCAGGAGCAATACCCCCGAGAGCAGGCCCAGCCCTACGCTGGCACCTGTGATAAACGCGCCGCAGGAAAGGCCGGCCGCGCCCCACAGTACGGCGCAGCCGGCGCCCAGCGCCAGCGCACGTCCGGCGCTGCCGGGCCTGTACAATGCCCGTTCACCCGTAAAGTGGGCCGACAGGCTCAGCTTCGCTTTCTGCAGCGCCTCATAGAAGGCGGGCTCCAGGCTGTGCAGCTGGCACACGGTGCGTCCCGCCGGGAAAAGCGCGTCAAAAAAGACGGTCTGGTACTCCGGGCTGCCCGCGGGCAGGCCTTTTTTCCGTACCAGCCGCAGGTCCTCCTCCCGGCCCTCTACGGCGAGATAGCCCTTGGAGGCGAACCAGAGAATCAGCGAGAGGATGTCCCGGTCATCCGCCGAATTGTCGATGATATAGCCCACCTCGGCGCTGGACACGCCGTCCGGCGGCGTACACTCGGGCGTGACCACCGGCGCTCTGCGCCGGGCCGACAGCGCCCGCAGCAGCGTGTACGCGGCCAGCAGCGCGCCTGCGCCCGCAAAAGCCCAAAACACCCATACCGGGGCCATGCGCTCGCCGGTGAAGTAGCCCTCGGGCAGGCGTGCGTACAGCGTAACGGCCTCGCCCGGGTACAGCGTGCGCCCCGCCGCGCCGGAGAATGTGTTTCCGTCCCATGCGCCGGAAACGCCCGCTTCATTGCCTTTGCCGCCGTAGGAGCCGCTGTACAGCGCCAGCGCGCCCTTCTGTTCCTGCGTCAGCGGTTTTTCAAAGGTGAACGAAAAACGGAAGTCCTCTATGGGCGCGTCCCACCGGCCGCCGTTTAAGGAATAAAACAGCTCGTCGTAGGCGGCCACGCGGTCGTCTCCGATGTCGTAGGTGAATGTCAGCTCATAGGTCTGCACGCCTGTGAGCCATGTGTCCTCATCGCCGATGCGGATGCTGTAAAAGCCGTCTTCGGTATCGGTCTCCACGGGCGCGCCGGCCGTCTGGCCCTCGCCCGTCACGGCAAGGTCCCGCACCCTGGCGCGGTAGGCCATCTCCTGCGGGCCGTCCGCGGTGTCCTTTTCCACCCACAGGGCGACGGGCAGCACGCGGTAAATACCCCGGGAGGGTACGGCGAAATCAACGGTGATGCGCTCGGTCTGGGTAACGGTGTTGTTTTCGTGCAGGGTGGCGTCCACGCTGTATGCGGTAATGGTATAATCCGCGCGGGAAACGCCGGAAGCTTCGGCAAATGCGGGCAGAGCGCAGCATACAAGCAGCGCCGCCGCGGCCAGCAGGCAGATGAGTTTCTTCATGTGCTTTCCTCCGCTTTTTTGGTTTGCCCGGTACGGCAAAGCCAATACTGCCAACAGTATAACACAATATGCGCGGCGAAAACAGCGGGAACTTGCAAAATAACGCCGGATACGGTATGATAATGCCTGTGCACGGCCCTGCCGCGCCGAGAGAACGCCCTGAAACAGCAGGGCGGAAAATTTGAAAAAAGCAAAAGGAGCAAACGGATGCTTGCACTGGTAAAAGAATATTTTTGGATCTTTTTCATTTCCATGGTGCCCATCGTTGAGCTGCGCGGTGCGGTCCCGGCGGGGCTTGCCATGGGCCTGCCGGTGATTCCCACCTATATTGTTTCGGTCATCGGCAATATGCTGCCTGTCCCCGTCATCCTGCTGTTTGCCAAGGCGGTTCTGCTGTGGTGTACCAAGCTGCCCGGCGGGCTGGGCCGTTTTTTTATGAAAATTTACGACAAGGGCGTCAAAGCCGGCGAAAAGATGCAGGCGAAGGCCGGGCGCGGAATTTACTGGGCGCTGTTCCTGTTTGTGGCCATCCCGCTGCCGGGCACCGGCGCATGGACGGGCTGCCTGGCGGCGACGCTGTTGGACCTCAAGTTTTGGCCCAGCGTGCTGGCGGTGCTGTGCGGCGTCATGACGGCCGGCCTCATCATGGGCGCGGCCTCGGCTGGCCTGCTGGGCGCTCTTGGCATGATTTTTGCGTGAACCTGTTACGCAGCACCCTGCGGGGGGATTTCCCCCCGCAGGTTTTTTTGATTTTCGGCCCTTCCGGACAAGCGGCAACAGGGCAATTTCTGGAAAAGTATCAAAAACTTTATTTTTCTTGAAGAAAATGATCTTCCGGCGGCGTTTCATGGGTGTAGGGCGATGAAACAAGGGCGGGCAAAGGTGGTGGAGCGGATCGCACAGAATATGACAAGTGATGAATTTTCCCAGCTCGTACGGCAGTACGAACGGCTGGTGTACACCATCTGCTACCAGTTCACAAAAGACCACCAGCTGGCCGAGGATCTTGCCCAGGAGACGTTCCTTTCCGCCTACACCCACCGCGACGACTGCCCGCCCGGCAGTTACAAGCCCTGGCTCGCCCGCATTGCCACGAACAAGGCCAAGGATTATTTGAAAAGCGCCTACCACCGGCGCGTATCCGCGGCTGAGGACGGCGAGATGCCTGCCGTGGCAGACGTGCTGAATGCCATGCCGCCGCCCGAGGATATCACCATTGCCAAAGATGAAGCGGCGCGCATCCGGGATACCATCCTCGCCTTGAAAGAGCCTTACCACCAGGTCGCCGTACTGTTCTTCCTGGAGGAAAAAAGCGTGGACGAGATCGCCTCGGCGCTGCGGCGGCCGCCCAAAACAGTACATACGCAGATCTACCGCGCCAAGCAATTGCTGCAGAACGCCATAGAAAGGGGAAACGGGCATGGAATTGTTCAATAAAGAGGGCCATCTCACGGACGAGGGCCTGCGGGCCGTTGTGGACGGCACGCTGGATGAGATGGGCCGGCTGGAAGCCTCGGAGCATTTGAGCTTCTGCGACAGCTGCCTTGTGCGTTACACGGAACTGCTTGCGGACGACACGCTGCTCGTTCCCGAAACGCCCTTGACGCCCACGGTGCTGGCGCGGGTGCGGCGCAGGGCCGTGCGGGTGTTTTTCAACCGGTATACCCGTGTAGCCGCCGTTGCGGCATTCGCGGTGGTGCTGTGGGGCACTGGCGTATTCAACAGCCTTGTGCCGGACCGCACCATCCGCCAGCAGGAGACGGCCCGGATCACGGCGCCCATCAGCGCCGCAACGCGCGTGAATGATTTCTTCCGCAGTGCGGGAGACTCCATCAGCGCCGCGCTCACGAATATCCTGCCGCGCGCGGACGCCGCCCCGGCAGATGCGAAATAAGACAAGGGAGAGACATATCATGCAAAGAAAAAGTGGATTTCTGACATTCTGCTTCGCCTGCCTGCCCGGCGCGGGAGAGATGTATCTTGGTTATATGAAACGCGGCCTGTCCGTGATGATTGCCTTCTGGGGCCTCATCTTTGTGGCGTCGCTGCTGAATATGGGCATCCTGGGCATCCTTGCGCCCATCATTTGGGCTTACTCGTTCTTCGATACTTTCAATCTGCGCGCGCAGACGCCCGAGCAGGTGGCGGCAAACCCGGACGCCTATCTGTTCGATGTGGAGAGCATTGCCGGTTCCAACTGGAAAAATGTTGTGGCCAGGCGTCACAACCTGTTCGGCGGCCTGCTTATCTTTCTGGGGGCGTACATTCTGTACAACACATTTCTGCGTCCTCTGCTGTGGGATCTGTACCGCACCTATGGGCTGGTCTGGCTGGGCAATATCATGGACGGCATTCCAACCCTTGTGATCGCCGTGCTCATTATCCTGCTGGGGCTGTATCTGGTAAAGGGTCCTTCCCGGCACGAGGATGCATCCGGGGATGATTACACCGCGTTCAAGGGGGACGGAAGCAATGGCTGAGAACGAGAACCGGGTCTCCGCCGTGCAGGAGGCTCCGGATTCACCGCAGGAGCCGGCGGCTTTGGATACCCCGCCCTCTGAAATGCCGGTGTACGAGCCGGCGCGCCCGGTGCGCCGGGTGGGCACGCTCACCATGGGCCTTGCGCTGGTAGTGGTAGGCGCGGCGCTGTGCGTGGGGCTGTTCTTCCCCAATGTGGATTTTCTTCTGCTGTTCAAGCTGTCGCCGTTGGTACTGGTGGCGCTGGGCTGCGAGGTGATCTTCGCGGCGTCCACAGCCAAAGGCATGCGGCTGAAATATGACTTTCTCTCCATGTTCGTGTGTTTTCTGCTGATTGTCACAGCGCTGGGAGCGGCATGCGTGCCTGTGGCACTGCAATATGCCGGGCCGGGGCGCAGTGCCGCCGAGCAGCGGGTGGAGCAGGAGCTGTACGAAGCGACCTACGCCCGGCTCAAGGGCAACGGAGATATTGTGAATGTCACCTATGACGTTCACCTGGGTGAGCTGCGCACGCCGGAAGACGTGACCGGCGCGGCGGATCTGAAGGCGGGCGATTACGTGGGTGTGAGCGCCGAGCTGAAAGGAACGTGGGCCACCCGGGAGGAATTTGTGGCCGCGTGTCGGCCTGTCATTGAAGCCGTGCGCGCCACGGGCGTGCGCGACCCGTATATCAGCCTGTATATGCGGGAAAGCCGGGATACAGAAACACCGCTGTACAGCCTGGCCGTGGAGGGATCCTATCAGGCGGATATGACGGCGGAGCAGCTGGCCCAGTGCGTGACGGAACGCATCTATGTGGATGACGCGGGATATTATATGGACGCCGAAGAGCTTGCCGGCTGGCAGAGCGAACAGAGCAGCGCTGCCCGTGACGCCGAGCTTGAGGCGCTGGAGGCCGAGTGGCAGGCCCGCTTGGATGAAGCCGAAGCTGCCGTGGAGCAAGCCCGTGCGGAAGCGGAGGAACGCGTTGCACAGGTACAGGCCGAAGCCGACGAGCGCGTTGCGCAGGCACAGGCCGACGCGGACAGCCGCGTGGCCGAGGCGCAGGCAAACGCCGCAGCGTAAGCGCGTCTATTATATAGAAAACAGCCCGCCGCACTCTTTTGGAACGCGGCGGGTTTTGCTTTACCTTTTTGAACTTGTTCAAGCCCCGGCTTTGCCAAGCGGTATGGCTGCGGCCTCGGTACGGGCACGGCGTGGCGGAAAGCGTCCGCGACTGCCGCGCCGCACGCGGTCACACCCCGGCCAGACGGAGGATGGCTTCCTGCCGGGTGGCGGGGAAAAAGATATCCCGGCCCCGGTTGCTCTCGCGGATAAAATCCCGCAGGGGCTTGCTGGTATATCCGGAATAATCGCCGTACACCGCCAGCTTTGCGCCGTAATTGATGAATTTTTGCAGTACGGCCCCGGCAAGGCCCGTGCTCAAAATGAAAAAATCCGGCGAAACAGCGGCCTTTTCAATGGCGATGCGCTCTGCGCCCAGTGTGTAGCGCGCTTCCATGATCAAGTCCAGCGCCGTCTGCTCGTCCGTCAGTGCGCACGTGCCTGTTACAAGGGCGATGGCGACTCCGTTTTCTGTGATTTTTTCCATTGCCATGCTCTTTCCTCCTGTTCTGTTTGAATATGCCTTCTGCTCAAAGGCTTGCCGTCAGCCATTGCCGCAGAGCCTCCAGCTCCTTTGGCGTGTGGAAATAGTGGCCCGCTTCGGGGCGTGTCAGCAGCCTGCAGCCGTATTGCCGGGCAAAACGGGCGGTGACATCCGGCTCACACAGCTCGTCCCGTCCGCCGCACAGAATGGAGGTGGGCGTGTCCCAGCGGCGCACGGGATGTTCTTTCACATAGCAGTAGTAATCCCAGTACAGCGTTTCTCCGGTGGGTGTTTCTATGGCCCGTTCCCGGCACAGGCGCTCCTGTGTTACGCCGAACCAGCCCATCATGTTTTCAATGAGCCGCCGCATATCCAAGACAGGGGAAAGGAACAGCGCCTGTTCCAGCGGCTCGTCCGCGTAGGCTGCCAGGCTGAAGCAGGCTCCCAGGCTGCAGGCGAACAGGCCCACGTGCGCCCAGCGCTTTTTGGCGTACCCCATCACGGCCCTAAGCTCGGGTACGCAGACTTGTATCCTGCACGGCGCAGGCTCGTCTTTGCGGCCGCCGTGTCCGGGCAGATCGAAGCTGAGCACCTGCAGCGCCCGGGCGGACGCGGCTTCGGCAAGCAGCTGAATGGGCGTATCGGCTTTGTGGGACAAATTGCCGTGGACGGCAACGACCGCCCCATCGCTCGGCGGTCCCCACACAAGGGCGGGGATTCCGCCCAGATCGAGTTGTTCTGTCTGCATAAAGCTCCTTCCTCGGATAAAACGGGCCGTGGACGTTTTCCGGCCCATGATCGGAGACGGAAAATAAGAAAACCCGTGCCGCATTGCCAGAAAGGCATTGCGGCACGGGTTGTGTTGCATGGCTCGCAGCCTTCGCGCGGAAAGCTGGCAAACGGAAATTCAGCGCTTGCTGAACTGCGGCGCGCGGCGTGCGGCCTTGAGACCGTACTAAACATCTCTATGGTGCGTTTTTCCTTGATATTACGGGCTTTTTCGCATTTTCTGTTGTCGGTTGTCCTATTCCTTAACCATAGAAATCGGTGATTTTTCATCGAAATTCTCCTGGTTCAAAGCATCATTCACTACCTCGAAAAGTTCCTCTGGTTTATTATACTTGACCCTCGCGTAAATGTCCATAGTTGTCTTACTATTCTCATGCCCTGCCAGATACTGAACTGTCTTAGGGTCAACGCCCGCATAGAGCAGATTCGTGATGTAGGTATGCCGCAACAAGTGCGGTGTTACATCGAAATTCAGGGTATAGCGAATCTTTGGATTGTTCCTCTGCCTTGTTCCTAATGTCGGCTTGACGGTATATTTAATGCTCTGTCCATTCACATATTTATAGTAGGTTCTCTCTTTTGCAGAACGAACAACCACATACTGCCAAACTCTCGTAAACTGAGAATAGGAAAGCGGCTGTCCTTCACTGTCGGCAATCACATACTCCGATATGGAATTTGCTTTTGCTTCCCGCAGACAGTCCACCAGACACTTCGGAATGGGAATATCCCTTTTAGCTGCCTTTGTCTTTAGGACGGTGGAGATCACCGGCCTGTTATGCTCCGCGCGCCATGCCCGCCGTACAGAAATGTATGGTGTGGATTCATCCAGGAATACACAGTCCCATTGCAATGCAAGAATTTCTTCCCGACGCAAGCCGGAATACAAACCAATCATAATAAAAAGATATGGCGGAAGCTCTTTCACCGTATCCAGCAGAATTGCAACCTGTTGATCTGTTAAGGCGTCTTTCTTTTTCGATGCTTTTCCGCCCTTTGCTGAAATTCCTACACACGGATTATCGGTTATCAGCTGACTGCGCTCTGCCGAATAAAACACACACTTAATCAGCATATTTACCGTATCATACAGTCCTTTCGATTTTTGAGACAGCGGAACAAGCGCCAGACGAATATCATCCGCAGTCACTTCCTCCATATACATATCTCCCAGAGAGCTAATGACATAATTCTTCATATTCTGTCTGTATCCTTTTATAGTAGCCGTAGACACCTTTGCTGACTGCATCAGCAGCCATTTCTCACAATACTCGGCAACCGTTGGATGCTTTCGGTGAAAGATGATCTCATCCACCTGTCTCCGGGCCTCCAACTGCTTTTCATATAATTCTTCACAGGTGGTCGCATATAAGCTGACCTGCTTTCCATCGGCATCTGTAATTCTGGTTCTGTAATACAGTGTTCCTTTTCTTGTAACCGTTCCGTACTCTGGAACGCTTTGTTTTTTCTTAGCCATACAAATCTTCCTTTCCTGATAATGAGTGTTCTTAAATTCACACCTTCTTTTTATCAGAAAGCACCCACTTAATCAAAGATACGGATTATGTAAAACAAAGAGCGAGACATCCTTGCCTCGCTCCAGCTTTGTTTCCTACTCTTTATAATTGTTATGCCTGTGCTGCATCCCACTGGGCAAATACACCACCCATTGTTCTTACCAGCTCATCCGGTCTGTTGTATTTGACCTTTGCGTAAATATCCATCGTAATTTTACTACTCTCATGCCCCGCCAGGTATTGAACCGTTTTCGGGTCCACGGAAGAATGAATCAGATTCGTAATGTATGTATGCCGCAGCTGATGCGGTGTCACTTCAAAATCCAAACTGTAAATCACTTTGCCGTTATGTGCTGCCTTTTCACCGAGGATCGGCGTAACCGTGTGCTTTACACGCTTTCCATCCTCGTAGCGATAATAGAAACGCTCCTTGACTGTTCGGGTTACAATGTACTGCCAGAGCCGCTTGAACTGTGTATAGGACAGCGGATCACCATCCCGGTTCGGCACTACATATTCTGACTGTGAATTAGCTTTTGTCTCTTTCAGACAATCCGCCAGACAAACCGGCAACGGAATATTTCGATGCGCGGCTTTCGTTTTCAGCTCATCCATAATTACCGGTCTGTTATTTTCCGTGTGCCATGCCCTGCGTACCGTTAAATAAGGGCAGTCCACATTCAGATATACAGAATCCCATTTTAGGGCAAGAATTTCTTCTCGCCGCAATCCTGCATACAGCCCTAACATGACAAATACATACGGCGGAAGTCCCTGAATGGCATCCAGCAGTCTGGCAGCCTGTTCATCCGTCAATGCCGCTTTGTCCTTCTGCGGAACGCCTCCACCTTTGGCCGTAAGGTAAATCGTTGGGTTGTTATCAATAATCTTACTTTCTTTTGCTGCACGGAAAATGGATTTATACAGGATAACCACTGACTTATATACTGAAGCAGACTTCTCGGAAACAGGAACAAGTGCAAGCTGAATGTCATCCAGTGTCACATCTGCCATCCGCATCTGTCCCAATTCTTTTATGATGTGCCGTCTGACCTTTGATGTATAATCTATCAGCGTGGTTGCCCTCACATGAACCGACTGCATCAAAAGCCATTTTTCACAGTAGTCTGCAACCGTCGGGGATTTCCGGCAGAATGTATCGTTGTCAATCTGCTCTAATGCACCCAACTCTTTATCATATAATTCTTCCGGTGTTCTCGCATAAAGGGCCACCAGTTTTCCATCTGCGTTCTGAACCCGCGTTCTATAATAATCTATGCCGTTAAGCGTAACTGTACCGTATTGTGGAATTGCTCTTTTTCTTTTTCCCAATTCCGCCACCTCCTAAGAATATACTCCAGCGCTGTATCTATGTTTTATCAGACCATTCCGTTTCCAGCAAGGATACGGATCGACTCACACTCCAGCTCTGCGAGGTTTACGATAAGTTGCGTTCTTTTCTGCTGGTTTTGCTCTGTGGGTGCATTTTGCGATATACTCCTGAAGGCCCGCTGAGGTAAAGTACACACAGCCATTCTGCACATATTGCACATAAGAAATAAGACCATTGTTACGGGCCGCGTCCAGCGTTGCAATGCTGATACCTAAAATTTCTGCTGCTTCTTTTCGTGTAATAAGTTTTTCCATAAAGCATATTTCCTCCAATCTGTCAAGTTTGTCATCGTGTTTGTTCAAAGCCACATGAATACGCTGGCAGCCGAAACTGCCAGCGCATGGTATCTGATTTTGAACAGGAAGCTGCAAACGCTTCCTATTTATATAACTCAGCTTTCATCACATTTGCCACGCCCCCTGACGATGGGAACACAACAGGTCTCCGCTGGCGCGGCTGTCATAACTCCGCAGCACCGTTCGTATCGTGTGCCGCAGGGTTCCCCCCAAGTCTTTGGCGGGCCGTGAGGAAGTATCTTTAAGCCCCCATGCAGTCATCGCGCCGAATCTGCCACAATCCGTTTTATGAAATCGTAGATCGCTCCGAAGAAGTCTTTTCATCACCTCCCTGACTGCTCCATCTTTGCGGCGTTTCATATTCGCTCGTACATGGGTTATGTACCTGTTGTGCTGTCTATTCGATTGTCAATGTACTGATGAAGGAGGAAAACTTGTCCTTCTTATTAACACTGACAAAAAAGGCAAAAAACAGGCGCATCAAATGAAATTTTATCAAAAATATTTTACAAGCTGCTTTAATCCACGGCGGATACTGTCTCGGACACGGCTTGGGTCTACACCTTCTACTTCGGCAATTTCGTTTACCGCCATTCCCAGATAGTATCGGGCATAAATTCGCTTTGCCTGTTTCTCTGGCAGTTTCATCACAGCGGCATAGACCTGCTCCTGAAACTGTTTTTCCTCCAGAAGCATCTCCGGTGTTTGCGGCTTCAACAGCACCGCATTTTCAATGCCATTCTCGCAATCCAGAGAATACTGTGCTTTATAACGATACATCTTTCGCTCATACGCAGCCTCCGCACGTTCAGCTGCTCGAATAGTCTCCATTACTTCCTCTGTCACATCTACAAAAAAGTCTGTTGTATAAACATCAGGATAAAGTTCCCGAAGGTTAATTTTCTTCATTATGTACCTCCATTTCGATTCACGGGTGATTGACGGGTGAATCGAATGGAGGCGGAGACCGACACCGGCAGACAACCGGATCATCTCTGAAAAAATGGCAACAAAAAACGCCAGATTTCCGCGATGGAAAACTGGCGCGCCAAAAACAACCACTATTATACTGAATTACATGGAACAATAATGCCGATGCAATATTATACTTGCCCGGAGGAGGAGCAATGCTTTTTTTTTAACTGATGTAGATCATGCGAACTTTGAAAACACAAACAGAACACGGTAACTTAACCTCCAAATGGCTACCGTGTCCCTGCAAGTCGTCATTGGTTTGTGTAGACGCAAAGAAACGGCGGCTCTGATTTTTCAAAACCGCCGTTAAGGTAATAACTTAAAATAGGCGCACAAAATCACCTGCCCCAACCAACGGTTTTTTTCTTTCCCCGTAGTCGGGGCAGGTTTATACGCTATGTAATTATTCTTTCGTGACTAATTCTTTCAGCCGTTCATAGGTTTCTGCGCTAATATCGTGTTCGATCCGACAGGCATCGGCCTCCGCCGTTGCAGGGGCAACACCTATGGATATGAGGTACTTTGTTAAAAAGCAATGGCGTTCGTAGATTTTTTCAGCAGCATCCCGCCCAAGTTCTGTCAGGTGCAGATAATGCTTTTCATCCATTGTCAAAAACCGCCCTCCCGTAAAGTCCCTACTGCGTAACATACGCTGGGTTTTGAAACCTCCATGTACCGGGCAACATCCACCGAACGCACCATACCGAGCTTCTTTTGAAGTATAAGCACGGCCTCCAAATAATCCTCTCCGGCAGTATGAAGTTTCATAGGCAGCTCCTTTCGCCATTAAGCAAGACTCCAGCCAGCCGCACTCTTTCGGATATTGACAAAATCCTGATAGATACCAGGCTGTTTCAAAAGTTCCTCATGGGTTCCTTGCTGTGCAATCTGGCCGTTGTCTATAACTAAAATCTGATCGGCGTTCTGGATGGTATTTAGGCGGTGAGCAATTACAAGCAGGGTCTTTCCCTTCACCAATTCGGAAATAGCCTCCTGAATATAGCTTTCATTGTCCGTATCCACACTCGCGGTAGCTTCGTCCAAAATGACGATAGGCGCGTCTTTCAGGATACAGCGGGCAATAGAAATACGTTGTTTTTCTCCTCCTGATAAGCTTGCGCCTCCCTCGCCAATAATAGTCTGAAAACCATTTGGAAGTTCCATAACAAAATCATAACATCTAGCTTTCTTTGCAGCTTCTATAACCTCTTGTTCTGTTGCATCTGAACGTCCCATTAAAATGTTGTTATAGATAGTATCTTCAAATAAATAAACATTTTGAAAAACCATACTAATTTGATTCATTAAAACAGATAATGGGAGTTCTTTTATATCAATACCGCCAATATATATTGTTCCACTGTTAATATCCCAAAAACGCACTAATAAATTAGCGATTGTTGATTTTCCAGAACCACTTTTGCCTACTAAAGCCGTCATAGAATTTTCCTTTAAACCAAATGACACATCATGCAATACTTCCTTTTTACCGTAAGAAAAACAAACATTTTTATATTCTACAACATACTCTGATTCATACGTGTTAATTTCCTTTTTACCTTTGTCTGGAAGTTCTTCTACTGCAAAAAGTTCTTCTATTCGATCCAAACAGCTTTCCACGATTGTCATGTTATTTGATTCTGCATATAATGATTTTAAAGGATTAAAAATCTCTATAACAAATAAAAGCATACCCATTGTATAAGTCAACGACAATGTATCAGATATAAACAAAAATAAACCACTAATTAAAATTCCTAAAATTCCTATTGCATACAACCAGCTTAGGCCACGCATCCAGGGTGTAACCATTTCTTCAAACTGTATATTTTTATCTCTTGATTGGCGAAAATTTTCGCTTAACTCTTTTGACTTGTTTCCCAAAAGATTATAACTTTTAATAACAGAAATTCCTTCTACAAACGACAATACCGCCTCTGTTAAATGCTCACTCTGTTCTTGACGTACTTCCGCTTCCTTTAGGGATACTTTATTCATTTTTTGCCCTATTAAAATTGCAATTATAGAGGTTATGGTAGCAATAATTCCTAATTTCCAGTCCATTATAAACATAAATACAACTAAAATTATTGCGGAAAAAGCGTAGCTTAAAATATTAGCTATTTTTGCCATTACATTTTCTTCAATAAAAAGCATATCCGTAGAAAGAACGGAACTAATTTTACCAATATTTCCTTCTGTAAAATATCCCATTGGCAAGCGCTTTAGATGTTCACCTAATTCGATTCGTTTATCAGAAAATAGTAAGTATCCAGCTCCGCTTTGTAAACGATCACTTGCATGTTGAAAAATCATTTGCAAAATGATGGTTATAACCATTACTATGCCGACATATATAGCATGAAGTGAAGTCATTGTCCCATAATATAATTTACTTATTATAATCATTGCATATAAAATTGGCATTTTAGCAAGAACTGCATTTAAAACAGAAAAAATAAAAGCTATTTGAATTTGTTTTTTATATTTTCCGGATACTTTTAGTATACGGGTCATCATATTCAAAATCATAAAATCCCCCCTTTACCCAGTTGCCACCCTTGACTTTTCTGATGTGCCTCCCATAGAGTCCTGTAACACTCGTTATTTTCTAATAACTCCTCGTGTACACCACAGCCAATAATTTCTCCGGCTTTTAATACACATATTTGATCTGCATTAATAATAGATGACAATCTATGCGCAATAACAATCAATGTTTTATTATGCACAAATTCTGAAATAGCTGCTTCAATTTTTGCTTCATTTTCGGTGTCAGCAAAAGCAGTGGCCTCATCCAGAATGATAATAGGCGCATTTTTTAAAATAGCTCTTGCCAACGTAATTCTTTGTTTTTCTCCACCTGATAATTGATTACCACAATCACCAGCTAAGGTTTTAAACCCTTCAGGAAATTTTTTAATAAATTCCATACATTGAGCCTTTTTAGCGGCCTCTATTACTTCTTCATCCGTAGCATTGGGTTTTCCAATCCGTATATTTTCCATAAGAGTTGTATTAAAAAGAAAATTATCTTGCGAAACATAGGAAACAAGATTATTTAAAGTTTCCAAACTCATATCACAGATATTTTGTCCGCCTATCGAGATAGATCCAGAATTTACATCATAATAATGGACCAACAGTTTAGCAAGTGTACTCTTTCCTGAACCGGATTCTCCAACAAAAGCAGTTTTAGTATTCGGTTTTAGGTTAAGACATACATGATGTAAGATTTCTTTTTCATCATAGCCAAAGCAGACATTATCATAGCAAATATTATAATCTTCTCCTTCAAAAAGAGCAGAACCTTCCTTTAAAGGGGGAATATCCACTAATTTTTCTAATTCGTCAATTTTATATTTTACCTGTGGCATTACAGAAGTAAATGACATAGTCCGTAATAAAGGAGAACCTAATCCTAATGCCAGACATAATACTAAGGCAAATTGAGATAATTCTATTATTCCTTGTAATACTAGCCATGAGCCTACTGGAAGTGCAAATAAGATTGTACATGGAATAAGTGCGCTATAAGCTGCCATACAGGGCCAACATGCCTTAAACCATGCAAGAGTATAGTCCCTATAATTACAAATAGCGGTTTTGAATTTTTCATAGGATTCACCCGATTTATTAAATACTTTTACAACCTCCATACCGTTTACATATTCAACAATAGTATTATTCATTACTTGTCCAGCAGTGTAGTAAGCTTCCATACCTTTGTTACCAATTTTATACATTAGAATCATTGGTATCATACCCATCGGAATAGTAAAAAGTACCAATAATCCCATTTTCCAGTCAATAATAAAGATAAAAAAATAAACAGCCAGAATCCCCATTAAATTAGACAGGCCCTCTGGTATTCCATGAGCCAATAAGACCTCTAAGCTGTCAATATCATCAATAAAAATCTTTTTAAATGTACCTGTTCCTTTACCTTCAATGACTCCTAAAGGTAATTTTTCCATTTTACCTTGTAATGATATTCTTAAATTCATTAAAGTGCCATAAGCCGCTTCATGTGATAGTCCTAATCCTTTACAATATGTAATCGCCTGTAAAAATAATGAAATGCCAGTTCCAACTGCACATATTATAATAAATGATATTGTAACTGTCTGGTGATTTAGTATTTTGCCAATTATAAAATATATAAAA